>Ga0272440_1000805_pt1 | contig 26491 bp, 15 predicted proteins | sample SSMMMBAug17_FD_192440 | JGI IMG/M metagenome (GOLD analysis project Ga0272440, IMG submission 192440) | Marine sediment archaeal communities from Little Sippewissett salt marsh, Falmouth, MA, United States - SSM-MMB-Aug17 | ecosystem: Environmental > Aquatic > Marine > Wetlands > Sediment ...
ACGCATGATTTAGTACTAGGCACAGAGTTCGCAGCGAGTGGTGTAAATGTCATAAACGCTAACACGGCAGGTTCAAATGCTGTGAGTGTAAATATAGATGCGGTATCAAGCAACGTATCAATCACTACTGGTGCAGGTGATGATGTTGTTACACTTGGAAGTGGTGTAAATACACTTAACACAGGTTTCGGTGATGACACAATCTACATTAAAAATGACAACCTAGACGAAAACGATGTTATCAATGGTAATGATGGAGTTGATAGATTATATGTAACTGATAAAGCAACGACCATTACTACTAAAAAAGTTTCTGGGGTTGATGTTGAAGAGTTAATAACAGGCTCTTTTGATGATAGTGTAGATATGAGACTTGGTGCTAGTGGAGAGACTAATCCCTTTGAGACAATTACAACAGGTGCTGGAGATGATACTGTTTATATAGACACATCTTTTGATACAAATGTTAACAAAAAACTTGATGGTGGTGCCAATACTGGAGTAGGTGATACTTTAAATATCACAGGAGATGTAAACCTTTCCGGAGCAACTGTCATAGATTTTGAAAATATAGTGAGTGATGCAGAACTCTCTTTAAGTGTAGCACAAGCAACTGGTAAAACTATTAGCGCAACCCAAGTAAATATTGTCAGTAATCCAACCTCAAGTGATACTATTTTAGATGCATCAAACATAACAGCAAATGCACTCACATTTACAAATGGACTCAATAGTGCAACAACAGTTACTGGCTTAAAGATAGATGTTGACGCAACGACTGCAGATGTAGCACTCGATTTACGTTTTGCTGATGTAGATGCAAAAACTGTAACATCAGCTACAAACGCAACTATAGATGTAGACACAACTGCTTTAACTGGTGCAAAAAGCATAACACTAACAGGTGCAGGGAGTGTAAATATTGACCTTGGTGCAACAGTAACTTTGGATGCAAGTACCAACAGTGATAAAGTTGTTGTGAATGATGGCACTGGAATAAATAGCATCACAACAGGTAGTGGCAACGATACCATTAACGTAACTGCAGGTGCAGATGTTGTGAATAGTGGAGCCGGCAATGACCTCATAAATTTAAGTACAAGTGCTACAAGTGTTGAGGGTGGTGGTGACACTGATAGAGTAAATCTTAATGCTGCTGCAACATACTCCACTGCTTTTTCTAGCATAGACAGCATCGTCACGACTGAAAATGTTGTTCTTAGTGGAAGTGTTGATAGTGACTTGGATTTTGTGAATATAGCAAGCGGAAAAAATATCTCTACTACAGGAAGCCTTATTGCAGGAAATGACTTTGACTTTGAGGGTGCTGGAAATGTGAATATTGCCGCTATTAATGTAGGTGACTTAGATAGCATAGGCTTTAAAAACACAGGAACATTAAGGCTCGAAACTGATGGAGGAGTGATAGATATAACAAATATAGACACAGCTAGCACATCCCTTTCAACCCAGTCAAATATAAGCTTAATAGGTGGTGCATCGAGTGACACATTTACTATAGATGCAAAATTAGATAACAGTGCTACTACCATAGATGGAAATGGTGATATTGATACTCTTAATATAAATGAGACAGTAGATTTTAGTAATGTATCAATTCAAGAGATAGAAATATATAATCTTAACGCAAGTAATGATTTGAGTGGAAAAATTCCAGCAGGGGTAGATGAGATAAACATCGCTTCTGGAAAAAGAGTGACCATTCAAGGCACAGACATAGATGCAGAGATTTTAAGTATAGACTTAGCAGACAGTAGTTCCAAAATAGAAATTGATGAAGCATCAGGAAGTAATTTTGCGGGACTAACTCTCAATAAAGCCGGAAATACAGATAAGGCGGGAATTGCGATTTTTACTGCTAAGTCTGTTGGGGGTACTTTAGATATTTCGACTATAGATTTGACTAACTTTACAAATGGTGATGTAAGTGTAGTAGGTGGTGCTGGAGCAGATGTAATAACTGGAACAACTTTAGCAGATACTATTAGCTCTGGAGCGGGTGCAGATACCATTGTGTCTGGAGCAGGTGCAGATGTAATAAACGCGGGTGCGAACGATGACATCATTAAGTATGCTTCTCAAGCTGAGTTAGCAGGTGATAGCTTAATAGGCGGAACTGGAAATGATACTTTAGAGTTAACAGCTGCAGGGACTTATGACTTAACTGCTTTAAATGCGACAACTTTCTCAGACATTCAAACATTGGCTCTAGATAGTGCAAGTGATGTTACTGTAAATGCCACTCAGCTTTCAAATCTTAGCACTATCTCAGGAAGCGCAGGAGTAGATCAAGTAATTTTAGAAAATGGTGGAGCTGCAAGTGTAGATTTAAGTGCAAAATCTCTCACCAATGTAGATGAGTTAGTTCTAGGAGATGATGGCTACACACTTACTCTAAGCGAAGCACAGATAGAAACAGCAGGTCAAAATATAGCGACTATAACAGGTGGAGCAGGAGCTGATACTTTAGCATTTGGTGCGGCAACGTCCATAGATCTTAGAGCCACAACTCTTTCAAGTATAGAAACACTCAAGTTTGTAAACGCCGCTTCAAACCAAGAAATCATCTTAGACAATACACAATTAACTGGAGTGAGTGCTTTTGATGGTTCTCAACCAAGTGGAACTAAAACAGTACGTATTGAAGCTGCAAACGGTTCGGATGTTAATCTTTCAGGATTTACATTTACAAATATTGATGAGGTTATAGTAAATGTAGCTGCAGGTGGAGCGGGCGACACTATAGTAGGAACAAGTGAAGCTATAAAAAACATCATAATACTCCAAGATGGAGCAAACGCCATAAATACAAATAGTGGAGCTGATACTATTACAGGTGGTAGTGGCAATGATGTCATCAACTCAGGTGCAGGAGCTGATATCATAATCGCAGGAACTGGCAATGATACTATAGACAGTGGAGATGGCGATGATATAATCGAAATTGCTATAAACTCTATGGTAGCCTCAGATACACTTAATGGCGGAAGCGGTAATGATACTCTTCAATTTGCAGCAGGTAGTAATGGAGAAGTAACAGCTGCAGAGTTTGTAAATGTGACAAATATTCAAACTATAAAATCTGGAGACAACTCATTAACACTTACCCTAAATGATAGTAATGACGTCGCTACTGTTGATGCTTCACAAATGACTTCAGCTGGTAAAGAGCTTACAGTAGACACAAGAAATGAAACTGCAACCGTGAGTGTTATAGGTGGAGCAAATAATGATACTATTACCGTAGCACTCAACCATGATGTAAGTGCAGGAGCAGGAGATGACACTGTAAATCTTACACAAGCAGGCACACTTACAGGCACACTTGATGGTGGAGCTGAGTCAACAGTAGACATCTTAAACATAGGTGCAAATATTGACATAAAAAGTGCAAATGTAACAAACTTTGAATCTATAGTGGTAAACGCACCAAACACACTTACTCTCTCTGTAGTACAGGCAAATAGTTTGAGTGTAAGTGGTACGGGAGAAGTGATAGTAGATATGCAAGAGGCTTCAAATCAAACCCTCAATCTAGCAAATATTACAACCGCAGATGTAACTCTCATAAACGCAGGAACAGGAACGACTACAGTTACAAATTTAAAAAGTAATTTAGATGCAAGTGATTTCGCAGCAGGCGAAACACTAACAGCGACAACAGCAGAACTAACACATAACATCACCGGTGGAGCAGGAAGTGACACAGTAGTAACAAGTGCGACAGGTGCCTACACAGGAACACTCACTTCTATAGAGAACTTCGATAATACAAACGCAGTAAGTTTTACAGCAGCACAACTCAGCGGTAAAACTATAGAGTTTGGTGGCGCTGCAATAACTATTACAGATTTAGATGTAACACCAGCAGCAGACTTCTCTAACCTTAGTGTAGCTAACGGAGCAACAGTAACAATAGACGTAGATAGCGATGTAACATTTACGGGAACACTTGATGCAGCTAATGCAATAAGATTTGACTTGATTAGCGATAGTGTAACACTCACATCAACAGCTGCAAAACTCGATGGAAAAACTGTAACAGATAGTGCCAATACAACAACAGTAGCAATCACAGCACTTGAAGCAACACTTAATGCAGATCTCTCAAATATAGTAGCAGATAGTGTAACGGCTGCGTTTGGAGCAAGCGGAGAGTTTACAGGTAATCTCGGAAGTGCAGTTGTAACGGTAGTAGATAACCAGACATTTACAGCAGAAGAGACAGTAATTGATGGTAAAACAGTTACAGGTGGTACAGGGTCAGTAGTAGCAATAAATGGCGCATCAACAGCCGCCGCAGTAGATGTAGCGAACATTTCTACTGCAAAAATAACAGTGCTAGATACTATTGCAGATACACTCACACTCAACAATGTGAGAGTAGACGTTGATGCTTCAGCACTTACAGGTACAAAAGCAATAACAATTAACACAGACCAACTTGACCAAAACTTTACCGGTGGAGCAGGAAGTGATACAGTAGTTGTAAGTGGAGCAGGTGTTTATTCAGGTACCATTGTAAACATTGAGACTATTCAAGTAAATGATGACATAGATTTAGGTTCTTCCTTTGATGCAAATGTCAGTCAACTTAAAGTTGCAAATACAAAAACTTTAACTTTAGATAGTACAGATTTAGATGGTCGTACACTTAGTGTAGATAGTGTAGGTGGTTCATCAAAGGTTAGATTTGAAGGTGCAGCAGCTAACAACAACAATTATGTAAACATTACTGGAACAACAGCTCTTATAATGGTTATTGGAGCTACTACAGCTCTTGGTGCAGCGGATAATATTTCAACTATTGATACTATTGACTTAAATGGAAATGATTTTAGTGCAGACTCCTCTTTTTTTAGTGGTAACACTTTAACTGTCTATGAAGATGGCTCGACTGGCACACCTAAAACTTTAGATATTAATGGTGTTAATGGCACAATAGTAAATCTTTCAAATGTAACACTTGATAGTTTAAATACAGATGCCACATTGACTTTTAGTGTGGCATCTTCTGAGAGTGTAACATTAAGTGGAGTTAGTTCAGATTTTAGTTCTATAGATGTAGCGGGTACACTCTCAACGACTTCTACTATTGCGGATGGACGTACTATTACTGACCAAGGAACAAGTAAAGTTATTATTTCTGATGGTGGAACTATAGATGCAAATAATATAACTGTGGATGTAATTCAAATAGGAACAGCGACGACTCCTGTAACTTCTTCAGTGACTATAACAAATCTACAAACTTCAGTAGATGCAACTTATCTAACAGGTGTTTTAGATATAGATACACTAGATAATCAAACACTTACGGTGACAACAGGAACTAATGACACTACAATAACATCAAATGGTACAGGTGCTTTAACTGTAGAAGCGGACTTGTTGGCAGATGCAAAAACCCTTACACTTGATGGCTCTTCAGATACCACAGTAAATGATTTGGTAAATGGTGACTTAGTTGCTGGCAGTGCAACAGGAAGTATAACCGTAACAGATGGCGCAGGAAGTAATGTTATAACAACAGGCTCAGGTGCAGATACAGTAAATGTTATAGGTTCAGCAACTGATGAGATTAGTACAAATGGTGGAAATGATACTATTAATATTACTCAAGATTTTATTAGTATAGATGGTGGAGCTGATAGTGATACTTTAAATATTAATGCAGGCATTATCCCAACTGGAACAATAGCTAAAATAGAAACCATAAATATAGAAGGTTCATCAGATTTAAGTGGTAAAATTGATAGTGATGTCTTGACTATTAATATAGGGACAACTAACGATGTAGGCTTAACTCTTACAGGTGCAGATTTAAATACAGAGACAAATAGCATAAACGTAAATGATGCAGGTGATTCTTTAACTATAAATGGTGCACAAGGAACAGACTATAGCAATATTGCTATAACAGGAACATCTTCACAAGTAACTATGAATGTTGATGGAGTGATTGACTTGAGCGGATTAAGTGTTGATAGTAATATAGGACAGGCAAATTTTGATGTAGTTGGAAGTGCAAATACTGATGATTTTACAGTTGATTTTTCTAATCTAGCGAATTTAAATATTGATGGTGGAATCGGTGGTGATAGCGTAACAACAAAAGATGGAGCTCTGGACTTGTCTAGTGGAAATCTATCTTTAGAACTCAACGCGAGTAATATAGAAAATTTAGATATTTCTAGTATAAGTTTAACTGGAGGAGATGGAAACGGTATTGCCGGTAAAGCTTTAGAAATTTCAGATACAGATATAAATAACTGGACAGGTCAAACAGGTGCATCAAGTTCTTTAACATTAAATATTACATCTGCTCAAGCAGCTGAGATAGAGTTAAATGATGGCGGTTCAGTGGCTTCTCTTGCAAATACTACTAATGGAAGTTATACTTATACGTTTATCGATAACACAGAATTAAATTATATCATTTCGTAAAGAGAAAAATTGCAAGCACACGAATATAACCAAAAAGCCGTAGACGCCTATAACAAACTCCAGTACAAAGACGCAGAACTGCTTTTTAAAAAGGCTATAGAGCTCAATCCCAAGTACGCCGAGGCATATGCAAACTTAGGGGCACTCTATGCCAAGTTTAAAGATTATGCAAAGGCTATAGAGCTGTATAAACGCTCCATAGAGTTAAAGCCAACATACGCAGGAGCCTACACAAACCTTGGAAATGCTCTGAACAAAACATACAGACATGAAGAAGCAGTCTACTTTCACTTAAGAGCCATATCTCTTGATAGTAATTCGGCAAACCATTTTGCTAACTGTGGCAGTGCGTACAAAAATCTTGGACGTTTTGATAAAGCTAAAACAATGTATGAAGAGGCACTCAGACGGGATCCAAAACATGTCAATGCACACTTTGACCTAGCAACAGTACTACTACAAACAAAAGAGTATGCAAGAGGTTGGGGAGAGTATGAGTGGCGATTTGCTAAGGAGGAGATGCTTCCTCACATAGCACGTTATAAAGATATATTTCAAGCAAAAAGATATGATGGGAGACTCTTACATAAGGGTGAACGCATCTTGGTACATACAGAACAGGGCTTTGGTGATACACTTATGATGGCTCGTTATTTGTATGAGTTAAAAGAGCGAGGGGCTACCGTCGTAGTCTATGCGCGTGAGGGTTTAGAGACACTTTTAAAATCTCTGCCTTGTGTTGATGAAGTATACTCAAGAAGCAAAAAAGCTCCAAAGTTTGATGAGCAGATAGCCTTTATGTCCCTTGCATATCTACTTGATAGAGACTTAGCATTACTTACAAAAACATACCCTTACGTAAGCACTACAAAAAAGTTTCCACTGAAGAGTAAAAAGGTAAAAATAGGTATAGTTTGGGGTGCAAGCAATAGTGGTGAGTCTTACAAAAACAAAGTTTTTAATCTCAGGCACTTTGAAAAAATGGCAAAACATGAAGCTTTTTCACTCTATTCGCTGCAACTCGGAGAGGATGCAAACGACATAGAGAAGTATGGTCTGCAGGAGCATATTGTTGACTTACGTAAGGATATAAAAGATTTTGCTACAACTGCAAGCATTATAAACTCACTCGACCTTGTCATAACTTCTGATACTTCAGTGGCACATTTAGCCGGAGCCATAGGTAAAAAAGTGTGGGTAGCACTCCAAAGAGTTGCTGATTGGCGTTGGGGGATAAATGAGTGCGAGAGCTCTTGGTATCCATCGGCAAGGCTCTTTCGTCAGTACTCATTAGGAGATTTTAACTCGGTTTTTAAAGAGATTTACAAAGCACTTGAAGATGAGTACAAAGTTGAGGTGCTAGGTGGCTGAACTAAAGGGAAGTGAACTCATAGAGGCCTTACGTAGGGTTTTAGACTTCTATTTTGGAACTGTTTCAAAAGAGACCATTCTCTCCGTATCAGGCGCAACTGAGGAGGAGTTCTCACTCAAGTCACTGCTTAAAGTTGCACAAAACACCAACCTTTTTGCACAAACACGAAGCATAGAGCTTAGTGAACTTGAAGCTTTTACTCTTCCTCTTATTCTTTACACACAAGATGCTAGAGTTGTGGTTGTGGAGTCCTTACGTAAGGGTTACGTAACACTCTATGATGTTAGGACTCAAGAGACTAAAGAGCAGCCCTTAGAGGAGCTTAAAGCGTTTAGCGAGGCGCTCTTTTTCTTTAGAAACCGTGAAGATGGAGTTGTAAGTTCACGCAAAAAAGAGCTCTCATGGTTTTTTGAGCCACTCAAAGCCTCTTGGAGAGCTTACGTAGAAGTTGGATTTTTAAGTCTTTTTATTAACATCTTTGCTCTTGCTCTGCCTCTTTTTACTATGAATGTATACAATCGTATCATTCCTAATTTTGCTGTAGAGACACTCTATGTGCTTGTTGGAGGGATTTTAATTATCTTCTTATTTGAGGTAATATTAAAGTCGGCTCGTGTTTACATCTTGGAAAAAACAGGTGCAAAACTTGGAGCGCATTTTGAGGAGATTCTGCTTGAACGTATGCTAGGTGTGAAGACACAATATGACAAACTCCTTGCAGGAACAAAGGCAAATCTTTTTAAAGAACTCGCACAAGTCAAAGAGTTTTTTACCTCAAGAACACTTGTTCAGGTACTTGATCTGCCATTTTTTTTCATCGCTATTTTTGTTATCTATCTTATATCGCCGCTTATAGCGCTTGTGCCATTTGTAGCCGGAGCTCTTATGGTGAGTTTTAACCTCATAATGCAGTTGCCACTTGCAAAACTCGCTCACGAGCAGTTTACAAAAGCACAAACAAAAAACGGCTATCTTGTAGAGACTATCTCAGGACGTGATGCCATCAAACTTGTCAATGGACATACCCACAGACTCTTTACCTGGAGTAGGGTTGTTGCTTTTTATGAAAAGCTTTCACAAAAAATTCAACTACTCCAACAGCTTACGGCAAATGCCTCTTACATGATTATTCAAATGGTGACACTCCTTGTTGTGAGCATCGGTGTTTATGAGATACATGAACAAAAACTCAGCGTTGGCGGACTCATCGCTGTGACTATTTTAGCCTCACGAGCTATGGTGCCAATAGTGAGCCTCTCTTCACTACTTCTGCATTACAAAAAAATGAGAGACTCTCTGGAGTCCATCAATGAGTTTTGGCATATGCCAAGAGAGCTTGACGAAACAACACAACTTGGGCTTGGGGAGTTGCAAGGAAACATTGAGTTTAGCAGTGTAACCTATAGCTACCAAGGGAGTAAATACCCATCGCTCCAAGATGTAAATCTGAAAATAAAAGCTGGCGAGAAAGTAGGCATCATTGGTCAGACTGGGGCTGGAAAGAGTACTATAGGTCGCCTAGTCTGTATGCTTGACACTCCAAGTAAAGGTGAAGTCTATCTCGATGGCATTCCTACAAGTACACTCCATCCTCTTGAAGTGCGTGCCAATATCGGTGTTATGCCACAAAACCCTTTTATGTTTGCAGGTACTTTATCCGAGAACATTGCACTCTCACGAACTGTGAGTAAAGAGGAGATAAGCCGAGTCATAACGCTTACCGGTTTAGAAACACTCATGCGAAAAGGTGGTATGGGCGAGAACTTAGAGATTTTAGAAAATGGTGAGAATCTCTCTACTGGGCAAAAACATCTTGTCGCTCTTGCAAGAGCGCTTGTCACAGACCCAAAAATACTCATCCTAGATGAGCCGACAACCGGACTCGATATTGGTTTAGAGAAGAGCGTCATAGAGCAGATAGCTCCACTCGTCAAAGAGAAGACTCTTCTGCTCATTACACATAGGTTTTCTGCACTCGCCCTTGTAGATAGAGTCATAGTAGTTAATGATGGTCGTATTGTCGCTGATGGTGACAGAGAGAGCATCATGGCAAAACTCCAAGGAGCAAAGAGTGAATAGCGTTATAGACTTTGAGACAAAGTGGAATCATCGAGTTGTAACCTGGCCTATAATGCTCTTTACGCTTGTCTTTATTATCTGGGCGAGTCTTACTGAGGTTGACGAGTCTGTTCATGGAGAGGGGAGCGTGGAGCCTTCTAGCAAAAGTAAAACTATTCAGCACCTTGAGGGTGGAATAGTCGAACAGATTTATGTTAAAGAGGGAGATATTGTAAAAAAAGGTGACCCTCTTTTTAAACTCTCCCAAGCTTTTTTTCGCTCAGACAAAGAGGAAAAAGAGATACAACTCTATGCACTCTATGCACAAGAGAGTAGGTTGCTAGCAGAAGTTAAAGAGCAAGAAAAAGTTACCTTTGATAGTGATTTACAAAAGAAAATTCCAAGTATTATTCACAATGAGGAGAAACTTTTTAATGCTAACCGACGCTCTTTTGTTGAAGAGCTCTCCATTTTAGAAGAGAGCGTCAACAAAAAGCGCTTGCAGATTGAGGAGATGGAGCAAAAGCTTCAAAATCTTGCCACAGAGCTCACCATTGCAAAAGAGAATGTAGCCATCCAAGAGTCTTTAGTCAAGCAGGGAGCTTCTTCACGTCAGATGTATTTGGCTGAACTTGCCAAAAAGCAGAGTTTTGTAACAGAGATGGAGTCTTTAGAGTCAAGCATTCCAATTGTACAAGAGGAGCTCTCGGAGGCAAAAAACAAGTATGAAAACTTCAAATCAAAAGCGCATGTTAAACAGCTCGAAGAGCTTCAAGAGGTTCGTATAGAGATAGCAAAACTACTCAAGCGAAGTGAGGCAAATAGTGACAGGGAGATACGTAAGACTATTACTTCGCCTGTTGAGGGGACTATTAAGCAGATATTTTTTAACACCATTGGGGGTATTGTAAAACCGGGAGATCCAGTTGTAGAGATAACACCTATTGGGGATACGTTAATGGTTATAGGGCGTATTAAAACCTCAGATAGAGCAAGAGTCTGGATAGGGCAAAAAGCGAGTGTCAGTGTGAGTGCCTTTGATTTCGCACGTTACGGCTCTCTTGATGGCACCCTTGTTGCTATCTCCCCAGATAGTTTTACAGATGAGAAGGGTGTTGATTACTACGAAGTGCGTATTCGTACTAATAAGGCATCATTTGATGAAGATAAGCCTGTTTTACCAGGGATGAGTGCGGACATTCACATACTTACAGGCAAAAAACGAGTGATGGAGTATATCCTCAAACCACTCAAAGATATACAAAAAAATGCATTACGGGAGCAGTAGATGAAAAGAATGGTACTAATAAGCAGCTTACTAGCAGTAAGTAGCTTTGCTGAGACAAAGATAGATGTAAGTGGTTTTCTAGTTGGGCTTGATGTCTCATCAAAATCTTCTCTATTAGCGTATGAGAGCGGAGGTTCTATGCCTTATTTTCCTTATGAAAATAGATACACTAATAGTGCCATTTCCTTAAAAATAGGCTATCAAAACTACTTTGGACGTGTCTATGCAAGATATAGTAGCTTTGAGTATAAAGATGATGCAAGAGATAAGTTTACTATTAGTGATGGGGAAACTTATGAGCTAAATGCTGAATATATACCAGTATTTTATGTAAGTGAAAAAGAGGAGTTTAATGTTCGTGGTATCTTTGGTGTAGGTTTTGGATACAACAAGAGTCAGCTAAAAGATTATGAAACTTCTTTACTTCCAGGTGTAGAACGTATAGATAGTGCGCAAAACTTTATAGAGTATGGTTACCAACTTGGGGTACTTGTAGAGAGTGAGTATGGAGTGAGCCTTGAAACAGGCTATAGAAGGCGTTATGGAGTACTTCAAGAATCTACAGATGATGCTAACAGTGCTGCGTTTAATTTAGAGACCCAAGAGTTTTATCTTGGTATTAACTACCTCTTCTAAAATGAGAGGGAGTAGTACTTAGAAAATATATCTCTTGCTTCTTGGAATGACTCTGCATTATCTGAGAAATTAATCTCTAAAAATTTCAAAAGCACACCACTTTTTCGCATAAGCTCAAAGTTGTCTAAAATGAGATTTCTTTTATATGTCGCATAGTCTTGTTCGGCACGGTTGAGGTTTCTTTGTGCAAGTTGCAGGGCTTGGAGGTCCTGTGTACCGTGTTGGAACGATATCCAGTAGCTTTTTACCACTTCTCGCGCTGCAAGTACCTCTTTTTCTGTGAGCTTGAGTGAGTCCGCAAGTGAGCTTACAGACTGATTAAGTACTTTGATGTCAAAGACAAGTTTTCTCTCAAGCTCTTGTTTTAAAAAGTTTTGTTCTTGCATACTAGCGAGAAGTCTTGTGGCAGCTGCCTCATCTTTACCACCGTTGTAAAGGTTGTAGTTAAATGTTATCAGTGCATTAATTTTTTCACGTTTTCCAAGCCCTTCATCGAAGTCGTTACGTGACTCTGCATTGATGGAAAAGTCCACTGTTGGATGAAACTTTTCTTGTGAGGCGAGAAAGTTGTAACGTGTTGCTTCTATGTAGGCATTTTGGCGCAGTAAAGGAGCATTGTAAGTGTGTGCATCTTTTAAAGAGGTGTTGATGTCGCTCATGTAGAGTTGTGTCTCTACTTCATATGGCAACATCTCCCCAGTTTGTCCTTGGAGGAGATAATTATACTTTGCAAGAGCATCTTGCTTGGCTTTTTGTTTTTGTACATAGTCTGTTTTTGCATTATCAACATTTGCACGTATAAAGTTTACATCACCCTTTGTAGCAGCACCACTTTTCTCTTTTGCAGAGACAATTTGAAGAATTTTTTCATAGCTTTGCATATTTTTTTGAGCAATTTTAAGTGCTATTTCACTGTAAACTAATTCGAAATAGGCAGTCGCTGTTTCAACAACAAGTGCTTCTAATTTGTCTCTGTAGTCGTAGAGTGACGCCTTAAGTGATGCCTCTTTAGAGTCTATGCCATTTTCAATAGCACCACCACTCCAGAGATTTTCACTGATGGTTAGGTAGAGATCAACTTTTTTGTACTTTTGGTGTTGTGTTATAGCCGCTGGATTTGTGTTGATGTCCTCACGTATGTCACGTGCTTCGTAGCCGCCATCTCCAGAGATGTTTACAATTGGAAGATGCCCTGAAAATGACTCTTCTACACGCATCTTATCTTGAATGACAACTGCCTTTGCAGCCTCTATTTTTGGTGAGACTTCAATAGAACGATTAAGTGCATCATGCAGTGAGAGTCCAACACTTCTTGAGGCACTAAAAAGAGGATCTTCTGAGAGCTTAGTTATGTTGTTTTCACTACTCTCTTGGGACAGAAGTAAGGTAGTAGTTATGAGAGAGAGAAGCAGAGTTTTAATCATGGAATCATAGCCTTGATAATAATATCTCCATACGGGTTATTTGACTCCTGTTTTTGCAAGAGATTGAGTTTAATGTTTTGAGTTTGAACATTTGAGTGTTTAATGATACCTTTAATATTCAAAACTCTTCCTAAAGAGACCTGCTTTGCTAGGGTTGAACTAACCATATTTTTTGGATCGCTTACATAAAGAGTAAAAACTGCATTTTTAGAACGTCTTTGAATCTGCCCTACATAGCGCTTAATTCTACTTTTGATAGAGCTGTTGACAAAAACCTCTTTGTCTTTAAAGTGAACAGTAAGTATGAGATCTTTTTGGATTGCTTTTTGATTGTTAAACTCTTTTGGTGTTTTGTTCGCAGCATAACTCAGAGCATTTCCCTCAAATGTACCACCACTAAAGAGTGAATTGTTTGCATCTTTAAAGCTTGGGGCATCTATTTTGTGAAAAGAGACATCTTCTTTTTCTTGTTTTTTCTCTTGTACTTTTGTTTTTGGCGCTACTTCTTTATTGCTTGTAGTAACTTTGGACTGTTCTTCTGAGACTATAGGCTCTTGAGTAGTAGTACTTGCAGTGTAAGAGACTTTGTATTTAAACTGGGCATAGTAGCCAATGTTTACAATGGTAATGAGTAAAAAGAGGAGCATAACTAAGATGACTGAAGCGAAAATATCAACAAATGGTGGCCAAGGGTTGAACTCTTCTGGACATCTTTTTGCCATCTACCTAGGCCTACTTAAAGAGTTTTTTAAAGAATCCACGGGACTCTTTTTTTTGTACAACATCTTCATGTGTTGCTACTATTGTTCCATCAGGAGCACTCTGGATTGAGCTTATCCGTCTAAGCTCACTCAAATGAGCATCATTTTTTCCAACAAGGAGTTCAAGGAGTTCTCTATGTTTGGCTAAAAGCTCTTTGGACTCCTCTTGTGTTGCCATATCCTGCTGGTGATTTTGTGCATTTTGTTCTAAGATACGCTCGAGAACTTCAAGCTTTTGCGCAATTTGAAGTGTCTGTGTCTCTTGAGCATCTGCTTTGCTCTGGAGTGCTGAACTCTGTTTACGTGCATCACTAATTTGGAGTTTATTGAGTTTCTCCATAGACTCAAGGAGAGTGTGCTCACTTTCTAGTTTTTGTGTAATTGTACTAAGTGAATCAACGAGTGCTTCGACTTTCTCATTTTGTGAACTATCTACTAGAGCTAATTGTTTTGTTATCTCTTTGAGCTCTTCAAGCGTGGTTGTTTGAGAGTTTGTTACTACACCTTCAATCGCTTCAAGTCGCTCTTTTAGCTCGATTGCATGAGCCTTTGACGTAGCATCTATACTTAAAAGCGATTTACTCATTGCCTCGAAGAGCTCATAGTTAATCTCATGCTCATCGCGTGTTTGCTGTACAGAGGCTATTGTAATTGAGTGGAGTCGTTCATTTGTTTGTGAAATTTTAGCCATCTCTTTTGTTAGCATTGAGATGTTGTCAATAAATACATCCAAAAATGAGTTTCTTTGCTCAGGGAGGGCGTCTTGATTTGCATTAAAGCTTTGCACAGGTGCGCCAACCCCTGTTGACTCAATAATACGACCTTTGAGCCAATCTTCAACACCCTCTACAAGAGACTCTTGGTTTTTGTTAAGAATATACCCCATGAGTCCTAAAACAATGGCTGAGACAACACCAAACAGTGAAGATCCAAAACCTACAGCCATACCACTGAGTGGACCAGAAAAGCCAGCTACTATCTCACCAAGGTTGATGTCACCTGTAAGTGAGAGAATAATTCTTCCCATCTCATCAATAGAGACTAAAAGCCCTGTAAACGTACCCAAAAGCCCTATCATTAAAGAGGTACCGATGAAGTAGTTTATGTATCTGTTTTGGTGAGAGAACTTCTCATCAATCCACTCAATAACAGAGCGAGACTCCTCTGCTGTAAAGAGCAGTACTCCTTTTTCAGCACGGGCATGAAACATATGTGCAATGTTGGCTGGCATAATACGTTCAATTCCTTGCAGATAGAAACTCAGGTTCTCTTTTTTGTAAGCTAAAATTCCAAAAGTACCAGCAAGCATTACAAGACTTATACTTGCGCGCATAATTACAATAATGCCAATAACCATTACTGTAAGTACTGCAAGGTTAAAAGTGAGTGTTGCAAGAAAGAAAGTTGTCATTGCTTCTATGTTTGTGTAGACTAAAAAGTAGATGAAGAGCCATAGTACAGCATAGGCTTTCATTATTTTTAAACGTTTCATAAGAGACCTTTAAAACATAAAGAGTACGAGTGATATAACTAAGCCTAGGGCAACTGTTGTTACTGAGCCAATAAGATTTTTGGTAATGTTTACAAAAGAGTTTGCATTTCCAGCCTCTTCACCAATTAAAAAGAGTCCTATTGGCTTTCCATTAATATCAACTGTTTCAGCTACAGTTGTATAATAGTTGTCATCTACACTGTATTTCTCTCTTTGGAGCAGCTCTAAATCAATTTTACGTGCATTTGTGAAAAATAGAGGGTTGTATTTATGAAAAAAGATTTTGTACTTTTCATCTATATCTTGAAGCATTCCTTGTTTCTCCTCAAGCTTTAAAAATACAAGTTGTGCTCTATCAATTAAAAATACAAACTCTTTTCCAAGTCTGTCGAAATCATTTTTTACAGCGGAGATTGGTTGTGAAACCTCAATTGCACCTATGGTTACATTGTTATCCATAACAGGAGTAATTCCTACAAGACGCACACCTGTGTCGTTAACAACTACTCCTGTAACTGAAGTACTTGTATTTATGACAAGTTTTGCATATTCAACATTTTGCGCATTTGTTGAGGCATACTCTTTTGCGTAGTAGCTGATATTAATAGGTTCAATATTTACTCTATCGTTTATTGATTTTTTAGTCTCAGTTAGTATGGCATTAATGCTTTTGTCTGATTTTGTCTTAATATTTGCAATAAGATCAGGATGTATAGCAACAACTCCGCCAATGGAGAGCAGTGAGTCATAGCGTGTATCTAAAATGTTGTAGAGTTGTGTAGTGTCTACTCTATGAACTTCCATGTAAGTTTTTCGTGCAGCATCGCTCGTCATAAAGTTCATAAGTGTAATAGAAGCGAGCACACCCATGATTGAAAGAGATGTAAGAATGGTAAACCATAAACCTTTGTTTTTTTTAAATTTATCTGTAAGTGATTGTATTAAGTTGATAAAACTAAACATTCGTTGGGGACCTTTTTTCTATTTTTTTTACCGACCTAACTATGTTTTAGGCAATTTAAATGTATTGTAGCAAAAAAGATGCCATTATTGAGTTTTCTCTCTTACGTAAGAGAGATATTAAGACTCTATGCAGAAGCAGTGCTATGCAAGAAGTAATCAAGAGGGCAGTTGACCTTTGCCATAGGAATGGGGTACTCTCTAGCTTCGCACACCTTTTGCGCAAGAGCTGTTATCTCTTGTGAGGTTAAATTATTTATGGTTTCAAAGTCTCTGCTGCCAAGGGAGGTTTCATTAAGTATGCCTAGTTTAATAAGCTCTTTTGTTATTGCATCTGCCATTGTTAAGATAGATGAGGCTTTTACAATTTCACAACGCGCATATCTATTTGACTCAAATGAGACCTCAGATGCACGAAGCGTTTTGTCGCGTCCTGGAATCTGCTGTGCACCAAAGAGAGGTTTTGAAGCTAGGGTAGCATCTGCAAAACTTGGCATATACTGTGCCAGGTGTTCAACTGCAAGTGATGTTCTCTCTTCTAAAACTGGGTGCTCCCAGCCATTTTCAATTTTTTGTAAGAAACTGCTATCGAGCTCTGGATGTGAACTCTCTTTAGAACTACGTACTAAACCATTTTCAAAGAGAGTTATATTTTCTGTCATTCCATGGAGTTGAAAGTACCCACCATAGTAAGGGGTAAACTGTGCCATTCCCTGTGGCGTTCCTCTTTGTCCATGGAAAATAATTTCAGGCCACAAGGCATCCTCTTTTTTCCATTTGACAACGTAGGATGCTTTAAACTCAACGAGGCGTTCACGTTTGTGTGAGAGCATATCGTCGAGCTTTCCTGTACGAAATCCTGCTGCATTTATGAGATAGTCAAACTCATCAGTGTTCGTCTGACCATCATGTTCATAACTTATAGAAAAGCTCTCTTGATGCGACTTAATATCGCTTACGTAAGTGTTTGTAAAGACTCTCGCGTTTGGCAGTTTTGCTAAGCCAAGGGAGGCACTTGCTGAGATACGAAACATATTAAGCCCATACTCTTGAACCATGATAACAGGGTACTGTAACTTCTCAAGATCCATATTTTTAGCAGCTATAATCATCCACTCATCAAGTTCTTTTGGTTTTTTGAGTGTTGGAAAGTTTCTAAGCTCCATAAGTTCCTCTTTTGTATAGAGCTTATAGTAAGCTTTAGGACGGTTGAGTACTTCATTTTTAGCGTCTTGTTCTACAAGTTTTGTATACTCATCTTTTAGTAGCTCAAGTCTTGGAAGTAATTCACTCGGTGATTGTGGATCATCTAGAGGAGTTGCGATGACTGTTGGACGAAAGTCAACTGCATGAGGGTAGAATCGTAAAAGCTCAATGGATTGTTTGAGTAGAGCAACACACTGCGCATCGTCTATTTCACGATAAAGGTTCCCTCCTGCGTGAAGGTGACACATGGGTGGTCCAGAGACTAAAGAAGCCTCTTTTTCAAAAAGTGTTACATTGACTCCAAGTTGTCCAAGGTACAAGGCTGCTGAAGCGCCCGCAATACCACCACCAACAATAGCTATCTTTGCATCTTTTTTCATAGTTTTGTTTAAACCTTTAATATATTTTTAAAATCCTCAATGACACCATCAGGTTCATACACAGAGACATCTTCTCCATAGTTGTATCCATATGTAACGGCAAGGCTTTGTATGTTGGCAGCTTTTGCGGCCAATATGTCATTTTTAGAGTCACCTACCATTAGGGATTCTATAGGAGTAAACCCAAGCTCTTTACAGGCATGTAGTAGAGGTAGAGGCGATGGTTTTTTCTCCTCTAAACTATCTCCGCCTAAAATTAGTTTGAAGTAAGCATCCACTTCAAGTGTTTTGAGAATTTCTGGTACAAACTCGTATGGCTTGTTTGTAACAATTGAGAGAGTATATCCATCATCATGGAGTGTTCGTAGTGTATTTTTGACATTTGGAAAGAGTTTTGTCTTTACGCATACATTTTTTTTGTAGAGTCTTAAAAATATCTTGAGTGCCTTATTTACAAACTGCTCATCAAGGTTTTCATCTACAGTTACACTTCCACTTAAAGCACGTTTAACAAGTGTGAGTGCTCCATTGCCAACCCATTCATGAATAGCTGTTTCATCAAAGGTTGCTCTTTGTAACTCTTCAAGCATGAGGTTAAGCGAGAGTGCTAAGTCAGGACCACTGTCAATAAGTGTGCCGTCAAGATCAAAAAGGATGAGTTTTTTGTTACGTAAGAGCATGAAATACCTTGAGTAAATTTTTGCGATTATAGCCAAGAAGCCATAACCCACTATTAATTCTCTTAAGGATATAATCTCTTTTATGATTACACAAGACTCCATAGAAGCACTCAAAGCTCGACTTGACATTGTTGACGTAGTTGGTAACTATGTGGAGCTAAAAAAAGCAGGGGCAAATTTTAAGGCGCCTTGCCCTTTTCATGATGAGAAATCTCCCTCGTTTGTTGTTAGCCCATCTAAGCAGATATATCACTGTTTTGGCTGCGGTGCTGGAGGGGATAGCGTTAAGTTTGTTATGGAGTATGAGAAACTAAACTATCCTGAAGCCTTAGAAAAACTTGCACAAAACTATAACTTTTCACTGACATACACAGATAGTAAAAACAACAAACCACGCTCACAGATTATGGAGCGTCTTAATGAGTGGTATCAGAAACTCTTTGATCAAAATTCTACAGCCTATAACTACATCAAAGAGCGTGGCATCGCAACAAGCAGCATAGAGAAGTTTGGCATCGGTTATGCACCACAGTCTCAAGAGACACTTAACTTCATACGCTCACAGCAGTTTGCAATGAAAGAGGCCATAGATATGGGTGTGGCAGGGTATAACCCAGAAACAGGCCAGACCTATGCAAGGTTTATTGAGCGTATTACTTTTCCTATACACTCTGCAAATGGCTCTATCGTTGGTTTTGGTGGTAGAACAATTACGGGGCACAATGCTAAGTATGTCAACTCCCCAGAGACAGCTTTTTTTAATAAATCACGTCTACTTTATGCTTACAATCACGCAAAACAGTCACTGCATAAAAAGGGCGAGATAATCATTACAGAGGGTTATCTAGATGTCATAATGCTCCATCAAGCTGGTTTTGACAATGCCGTAGCAACCCTTGGTACTGCACTTACTCCCGAGCATTTACCTCTCTTACGTAAGGGAAATCCAAAAATTGTTATGGCTTATGATGGAGATCAAGCGGGACGTGCTGCTGCACTTAAAGCTTCAAAGCTACTAAGTGCTGCTGGATTTAATGGAGGTGTAGTTGTTTTTGATGGAGGATTAGATCCTGCTGATATGGTAAAAGATGGAAGAGTTGAAGAGCTTGCCACTATGTTTCGCCAAGCTAAAAACTTCATAGAGTTTGTTTTAGATGAGATACTTGCTTTGTATGACTTACGTAACCCTAAAGAGAAAGAGAGTTGTATGCAAGAGGGAGTCGCTTACTTAAAGACACTCTCAGGAATTCTACAAGAGGAATACAAGACCTACCTTGCTTCACGTTTAGGTGGGCTTGGTGTTTCGCCATCTTTGGTAAAACTAACACCACAAACTAACAGGCAAGCTCCCACACAGTTAGTGCAAAAAGATACACACAGGGATGTCTGGGAACTCTCTCTTATAAAAACAGTATTAGAAAAACCTCAGTTTATCGAGCAGATTTTAGATGTACTCGACCCCGCTATTTTACAGTTTCATTCACATGAACTCTCTCTTGCTGTTTCAGGTCAAATTGATGCCCCTGAGTTAATGGCGATACGCGTAGATGACTCCCTGCATGTCTTACGTAATGCAGATGAATTACAGGCTGAGCTTATAACATTTTTAACAAAATACTATGAAAGAGAACTAAAAAAAATAAATATTATGCAGAACATCACATTTGAAGAGAAAGCTTTTTATATACGTAAGTTTCGTGGTAAAATTTCAAAATTAAAACAAGGTGAACTCGTTGCATATGAGGGGTAAAAGCCCTAAAAGCAGCACTTGTGCCTTAACAAGGAAAGCCCATGAAAGCTATTGCTCTTTTTAGTGGAGGACTTGATTCCACGCTTGCAATGAAGCTCATTATAGACCAAGGAATTGATGTTTTAGCCATTAACATTGCAACAGGATTTGGAAGCACAAAAGATAGACGTGAACATATGGAAAATATGTGTAAACAAGTGGGAGCTGAGTTTCGTATAGTCGATATTCAAGATGAGTACCTGCAAGATGTCCTTTTTGATCCAAAATATGGATATGGAAAAAATTTCAACCCTTGTGTGGATTGTCATGCAAAGATGTTTGCTGTAGCCAAGCGTGTAATGGAGGCTGAGGGAGCATCATTTCTCATCAGCGGTGAGGTGATGGGACAGCGTCCAATGAGTCAAAATAAAGATGCTTTGCAGACTGTTTTGGATGAGAGTAACTGTGATGGACTCCTGCTTCGCCCTATGTCTGCTAAAAGACTTGCTCCAACCATTGCTGAAGAGAAGGGTTGGGTAGATAGAGAGAAGTTAGAGGGAATAACTGGGAGAAGTCGTGCCCGTCAGCTTGAACTTGCAAAAGAGATAGGACTAGAAAATTTTGAATCCCCTGGGGGCGGATGTCTCTTAACCGATGAGAGCTTTGGGAAAAAGATGTTTGACTTTATTAAGTATGACAAATTTGAGGTCAAAGATATTCCTGTTATGAAGTTTGGACGTCACTTTCGTTTAGAAAATGGGGCAAAGCTTGTTATCGGACGAAATAAAGAGGAGAATGAGCATCTTGAAAACATCGATAACGAGAAGTATTTTCACTTAAGAACGGTCGGTATCCCAGGCCCTCATGGACTCCTCTCTAAGAGTGCTACTCCCGAGGATATAGAGCTTGCCAAAAAAGCGATGCTTACTTACACAAAAGCGAGTGAACACGATGCTTATAGCGTCGCTGTAGATGGAGAAGAGTATAGTGCATATGCATTTGCTTCACGCGATGCAATGCAGCCTTATACAGTAGTATAAGCTATAATGAGACTCAAAAGTGCTCTATTAACTCTCTTGACATCTCTTTTGGTAAGTGGATGCTCTTATAAGCTTGTAGAAAAAGAGCAACTCGATACAGTGAATACCCGCTTAAAGCATCTTGAGAAAAATATAACTCAACAGCTACACAAAGAGCTAGATGAAAAACTCACTACGCATCTCAAAAAGATGAATGAACATGAGCAGCAGATAGAGAAAATGCTTGTAAACTATCTACTTGAACAAAATCAAACTATTCACGCTCTCAATACAAAGCTTACAGCGCTTACTTTATCACAACAAAAAACAAAACCAAAAGAGAGAAAAAAGCTTACGACTTTAAGAAAAACAGCGCCTAAAGATGTAAAAAAGCTTGTAGTTGGCAGTGTAGAAAGGGTAAAAATATATCCATCAAATTTAATCATGAATGCACGTATAGATACTGGAGCAGAGACATCTTCCATCAACGCTAACAATATCACAGAGTTTGAACGTGATGGAAAAAAATGGGTGAGATTTACACTTTTTGATGAGAAGACAAATACACCTTACCCTATGGAGAGAAGAGTCGTTCGTAGAGTACGCATTTTACAATCTTCGCTTGAAGAGGGGTATGAGAGAAGAGTTGTTGTAAAGCTAAAGATTACTATTGGTGATAGAGAGGAGCTTAGTGAGTTTACTCTCACAAGTAGGGAGCATATGCAGTATCCCATTTTAATTGGACGTAATGTATTGCAAGACTTGATAGTTGTTGATGTAAGCGATGAGTATATGGCTCCATTAGTAGCAAATCAAGATACTAAGTTTGTAAAATGATATCAAAAAAGATTCTGCTTCTTCTTGTCTCTTTTTTGATAGCCTTGGCTCTTTTTATAGCGTTTATGAGGCATGAGGAGACTGGTATTCCTTTTGTCTCAAGTGAAAAAAAAAGTGTTTGGATGATTGAAGCTAGAGTAGATTTTCAAGCTCTAGAGAACACTCCCGTAACCATTAGTCTATCGCTCCCAAGCGATACCCCAGAGTATAAAATATACTTTGAACAGAGTGTTTCTGCAGGGTATGGATTTAATGTGAGTCAGCAAGATGCTCTTAGGCGGGGAACTTGGAGTATACGTCAAGCAAAGGGAAGACAGACTCTGTACTATAAAATACAAGTCGTACAAGATTCAGCAAGTCAAGAGGGCTTTTTTAAAGAGCCTCTGAGTATAGAGGCTAAAGATGAGATTTTATGGAATAAGTCCGAGTCTATAGCCGCAAAGCAGATTTTAGCTGATGCTTATGCGAAATCGAGCGATGATATTAGTTTTACAAGAGAGCTCATTAAAATACTTACACAGATTGATGAAAACAAAGAGGGTTCTCTCCTTTTTGCAAAAAGAAAATATATAGAAGTTCTAAACAAGCTCTTAGACGATGCCGGTGTTGTACATAAGATTTCACTAGCACTAGAGCTACAAGATGCACGCCGTAATCAGTCGCTTACGCCTGTTATAGAAGTTCTAGACAAGGGCGAGTGGGTACTTTTTGATCCAAAAAATGCCCTACATGAGAAGAGTAAAAGCTTTTTTCTATGGACTCGCGGTGGAAAATCACTCATAGATGTAGTAGGTGGGATAAATGCACGAGTCTCATTTTCAATGATAAAAGAGAATATGCCCGCACTCGAACTTGCGCAAGCACACTTCGAAGAGGGTGGTTTTGGTCTTTTTAGTATTCACCGTTTGCCAATAGAGGAGCAGAGTTTTTTTAAGATGTTGCTCCTTTTACCTATTGGAGCGCTTGTAACCGTGTTTATGCGTCTTTTAATAGGCATAAAAACATCTGGAACATTTATGCCTGTTCTTATAGCTATGGCATTTTTACAAACCTCTCTTTTTTTGGGGATGGTAAACTTTGTAGTTCTCGTAGCAATTGGGTTAATACTCAGAAGTTTACTCTCTTCACTTAATTTACTCCTTGTTGCAAGAATTGCTACGATTATTGTCATTGTTATATTTATTATTATATTTATGACGCTCATAGGATATGAACTTGGATTTAACACAGGGATGAGTGTTGCCTTTTTTCCTATAATTATTCTTGCTTGGACTATAGAGAGAATGTCTATACTCTGGGAAGAGCAGGGAGCAAGAGAGGTTGTGATACAAGGAATTGGAAGTTTACTAGTGGCTTCTTTTGCTTATATGGCTATGGTAAATGGTTATGTAGTGCATCTCTTTTTTAATTTTCCAGAACTGCACCTCATAGTCATAGCTCTTATAATCCTTATGGGACGCTATACGGGATATAGACTTTTAGAACTCTATCGTTTTAGAGAGTTTAAGAGCATCTAATGCAAGCATTTATAAATCCTTTTGCACTAAAAAAGAGTGGAGTACTGGGGATGAATAGCCGAAATATAGAGTTCATAAGCCCTTATAATGACAGAAAGCTGTTTCCTCTAGTAGATAATAAACTTCAAACCAAACTCCTTGCTCAGGAGTATGGCATTAATACGCCCACACTTCTCTTTGTTGTTCACTATCAACATGATGTTTATAAGCTTAAAGAGAAACTGCAAAATATCTCCTCTTTTGTGATTAAACCAGCTTGTGGATCGGGTGGAAAGGGTATTTTGGTTATTAAGTCCAAAAAAGACGATGGCTTTGTAAAAGCAAGCGGAAGTGTTGTGAGTCTTGAGGAGGTTATACGCCATGTGACAAACATACTTGCTGGACTTTACTCTCTTTCGGGAGATCAGGATAGTGCTATTGTTGAAACCTTAATTGAAGCGGATTCTTTTTTTGATGCATACTCTTATCAGGGAGTCCCTGATATCCGAATTATTGTTTTTCAAGGGTATCCAGTCATGGCGATGCTACGCCTCTCAACTCAAGAGTCTGATGGGAAAGCAAACCTGCATCAAGGTGCAGTTGGTGTAGGACTTGATATACAGAGTGGTAAAGCAATACATGCTGTTATGAATGGTAGAAAAGTTTTAACGCATCCAGATACTAAAGAGCATCTTAAGAGCATTGCAATAAAGAACTGGAGAGAGAAGCTTCTTTTAGCGTGTAGTTGTTATGATATGTCAAAACTTGGTTATTTGGGTGTAGATATTGTTTTAGATAAAGCAAAAGGAGCGATGCTACTAGAGCTAAATGCTAGACCAGGACTCTCAATTCAGGTTGCAAACTCAAAAGGACTTCTCCCACGTCTTAGAGAGATACAGAGAGTTGCTACCAAAAAACGTTCTGTAGAGGAGCGTGTTGATTTTGTTATAAACTCCTCATTCTTTTCGATGAATAAGAGTTAAAGAAAGTATAGCCTATCTGCTACTTTGGCTTGTAAAGTTGTAATCTTTGGAGTTTTTATAAAAAGAGATCGCCTCAGCTATTTTTTGCTCTTTGTAGAGTTTTTTATCACAAATCCATCTACATTTTATTTTCTCATTTTGCATTGCGTCTCTATTTTCTTTGGTACTTTTTTTCTCAAAGTTTGTTGCTAAAAGTAGACTTGATAGTAAAAGTGTTGCTAAAAGAATTCTCATGCAGTTCATATCGACCATAATGTAAGATGCTAAAACTATCTGGAACACAATATGCTAGTTTTATGAACTATTACGTAAGGAGTGTAGAGATGGTTGTCCTAGTAAACAAATCAAAAACAGCAAACCAGTCACCCCTAAGCATTGCACCAAATAGTCCAAAAAATGACTTAAAAAGTGTAACCCCTTTTGCCCTTGTTTTGGAGCGTTTTGGCACAAAAGTAGATCTCGCTAAAGTACAAAACGGACTCGATACTAAGCAGCAAAAGGATACAAAAGAGCCTACAAGCATATCGATAAAAAGTGCACAAACGACTGAGAAAACCAAGAGTGAAAAGTTACTAGATATGTTACAGGGAAAGGGTGATGAAAAATCCGATGGAACACTTCAAGTCAAAGAGATCTCTGAGCTAAAAGTAAGTTCAAGCAAGAGTGAGCAAAAAGAGTTGCCACTGCAAATAAATCCTCAAATCACTCAAAATATTACACCGCAGGAGTTCAAATTACTCATTAAAGATGCAAAAAAATATCTCAAAGAGCAAATTGTAAATAGTGAAGGATTTAAAAAGTCTGAAGCTGCAGCATTGCCCAAAACATTAAAAGGGCTTGTTTCTGTGGCAAAAAAGTTTGACATAGATGTTTCAAAAATAACCCTTGAAGAGGTAAAAGAGAGTCGAGTTTCTAAAGAGCTTGGCGTTAAAACTACTGCTAAGGCAGAGATGAAAAGTGATGCAGTGGGGCAAGATGCCTCTGTGAAGTCACAAAGCAAACCGCAAACAGTAGATGCTGATGCTTTAAATGTAGTAAAAGAGCAGAGTAAGAGTGTAAAAGAGCAACCAAAACTCTCTACTCAAAGAGTTCAAGCGGATAAATCAACACAAGCCCAGGAGTTATCTAAGCACCATACTGGACAAGAGCAGGTAAAAGAACAAGTAAAAACCTCACAGACTCCTCTATTTAGTGCCCAAGCGAAAAAAGAGATAAGTACAGAGGAGATTGTAACAGCGAAGTCTGCCATTGTGACTCTTGCAACACCAAAGGTAAAAAGCGATGAGAACTTAAAGTTACTCCTTCGTACAGATAAAAGTGCTAAATCTCAAACTGGCTTAACGCCTGACTTTTCCGTTGCTACAGCCCGCGTTATTGCACCTACTATTCAAGAGCAGCAGCTAAATACTAAAGAGACACTTGCAACTTTACTTGGGGCAAGTGAGAGTAGTGAAAATACAACACAAAGCAAGCTTGATGGACTTAGTGGAGCAAATAAGAGTGATAGCTTGGATGTCAAAATAAATGAAGCCAAGCAGATGATAAAGTACTTATCAAATGATGTGAAAAGTGCCATAGAGGATTATAAGTCACCTTTTACAAGGCTCAAGCTACAGCTCAATCCACAAAGACTTGGGGAGATAGACTTAACTGTGGTACAAAGAGGAAAAAATCTACACATATCCCTTAGTGCGAATAATAC
>Ga0272440_1000806_pt1 | contig 26476 bp, 19 predicted proteins | sample SSMMMBAug17_FD_192440 | JGI IMG/M metagenome (GOLD analysis project Ga0272440, IMG submission 192440) | Marine sediment archaeal communities from Little Sippewissett salt marsh, Falmouth, MA, United States - SSM-MMB-Aug17 | ecosystem: Environmental > Aquatic > Marine > Wetlands > Sediment ...
ATCTTGGACTTTCTCAAGCCCGGATCACCCAAATCCTGTTCTCTATTCACCCATGTGCGAGTTTTGGCATCATGGGATAAGAAGAATTGGTTAATGGCCTGATACGCACCCTTATACATGGGGCATCCCTTTTCAAAATGGATGATAATCATATTATCTGAAAAATATTCAGCAACGGTATAGGCTGTAATCAATTGATTCACAAAAATAACACCACCACAAATATTGTAAAATGAGCGATAGGCATCTAATACATTGGCAATCGCTCTGTTTTCAGATGCGAGTGTTTTGTCGGACTCGCAGTCTCTCCAGGTACACCAGTCTTCCTGCATAGCGAGTGTTTCATCAATTCGCTCAGCATTTAAAGAATAATACTGGTAATCATATTTTTTAATAAACTGATTCAGTAAATTCTTTTTTTTATGGTAGCGGTTTCCTTTCAAATTGACCAGATCACTTGTTGCGTAAATATAATCCCAATGGTCTCGCTCTTCAGTTATATCCAATGTAAGGCTGCCAAAATCTTTCCATATATTCAGCAATTTTTCAGGAACACGTGTAAATTTTATCGGTAAGGTCATTTGCTGAAATTCTGATAGCCAATCTATATGATTCCAATCACCAATCGGTGCCCAAAAAACAGGTTCTGATTGTGTTTGTTTGAGCCAAATAAGTTTATCTGTGAATCTCCACGATAACTGATACTCTTTTGACCATCCACTAATATTTACAAAACTGTAATCCGATGTTGTTTCTGGTGTTTTGGATAAATAGTTTAAATACTCTTTTTGTTTTTCTAGTAAGACAGGCGTTTCGCCAGAATCCATATTGTCTCCTGTTCACTTGTTATTCTCGAGGAAAATGATCTGAATAATATAGTTCAAAATCATTACCATTTTCCTGTATCATTAAACATTCGGTATCTGCTATTCCATTAACTAAGGCAATACCTGATTCAGGTCCCATTACCATTAGCGCTGTGGCCAAACCATCAGCAAATGTACATTTATCAGAAATAACTGATACACTCACAACGCCATTGGTCACAGGCCGACCTGTTTTGGGATCTATCACATGAGAATAGCGGGTTTTTCCATCAATAAAATAGTTTCGATAATCCCCACTCGTTGCAATGGCTTGATCTTGAAGTGAAATAGCGAAATAAACATCATTAATATTTGCATCAATTTGCGGACGATTAATCCCCACACGCCAGAAAGAACCATCTATCTTTTTGCCTTTTGCAAAAACTTCTCCGCCAATTTCAACCAGATATGATTCAATGCCATGATTATTCAAAACGATTGCAACCTGATCAACGCCAAATCCTTTGGCAATAGATGCCAGGTTTAAGTTAAGATCAGGGATTTTTTTTTGTAGTTGATGATCTTTTATCATAATATTTTGAAATCCGACCTGTTTAAGATATTGCTCAATCTGTGATTCATCAGGTTTTTGCAGTTGATGCTTCGTATGACCAAAGCCCCATAGATTAACAATGGGCTTTACTGTGCCATCCCATGCACCATGAGTGATTTGATATAAATGATGTGCTTTTTTCATGACCTGAAAGAATGGATCTGAAATAGATAATGGTTTTGTAATATCTTTCATTTGGTTAAATTTTGATATTTCACTTTCAGAATCAAAGGTAGACATGCTGTGATTTATTTCTTTCAACGTTTTCGCTATGTTGTATTTCAGGTCTTGATGATCAAAAAACAGACCGGCATTATATTTGATATGGTATGATGTCCCCATGGTCCGGCCAGATAGGATGCATTCTCGCTGGTAATTACAACCAACGAAGCAAAAAACTAATGCCAATGGAATTAAAAAATATCGATAAATGTTCGTATGGGATTGATTATCCCGGATGGTAGACATGGAAATCCTCCTTTTTCAGAATGCTCGGAATTGTCAATATAAAATGGATTTTTTTTAATTGCGCAATTGGGATAATATGATTGTATTTCTAAAGTGACATACTGGTTCTCTGTATTAGAAAATGTCAGCTTTGAAGGTACAGAAAAATTCTGGTAAGTTTGATATTGATCAAAGGTCACGCGAAAAATTAATTTGTTGAAATGGTATTTTTCAAAAGATCGGACATGGGTAGCAGATGAATCTAGAAAAACGATTCCTATTGTTTTTCTGATCAGACCTTTTGAACGTATCAGGATTTTTTGTTCGGATTGAGAATCAAAATATGCAGTCATTTGTTTCGAAATGGGAAGTTGCCCATGAAGGCAAGCAATTAATTCTTGCGGTTGAATTTGTATGGGAAGTGCATGATTGAGTAAAAAAGCCCCTGGCCGCGTATAGATCGGCTTATCCAAAAAACGACTATTTAAATAGATTTGATTTTGATTACATATCAGTTGAAAAGGCGTTCCAATCACGCCAAAAGGGCTTAACATTTCAGCGCGCAATTGATGCGATTTTTGCGAAATAAACGCAATCCGCTCATTTAACTGAAAATCAAATCCATACACATTTATTTTTGCAATACCTTTGCATGAAACCAATAGTTCATTTGTTTCCCAGATGCGTTTCAAACATTGCTCTGCTGTTTCCTCATTACGCTGCTGCGGTACATGAAATAGTGTACATCCATGAATAAACATTAATGTCAGGCATATCAGAAAGCTAGTTTGAATTTGCGTTAATATCTTTAAGTTGATTGTTTTTTCCATTTTTCGATTGATTGATTGATGAATGAATACCCTGAATTTTTTTTTCAATGGATTGGCGATTTTTGTCCTCTTTTTGAAATTTCAGTGCTTTTTCGTAATAGCTCAAAGCAATGCCAGGTTGGTTCAACTTGATATAGACATCGCCCATATGCTCAAGAATAATTGGATCTTCAGGAACCAGTGTGATTGCTTTGCTTAAAAAAGTTTCTGCTTCTTCATATTGACCCCTTTTAAAATAAACCCATCCCAAACTATCCATAATATAGCCATCATTTGGCTTTTGTTTTAATGCTTTGCGTATTAATGTTTCGGCCTCATCCAGATGTATTCCTGTATCTGCATAGGTATAGCCCAAATAATTGAGTGCATTGGCGTTGTTGGGATGATATTCGATCACCCGTTTCATCTGGTCCATTGAGGATTCTTTTTTGCCCCATTTATCATATACAACCCCGAGGCGAAAGAGCAGTTTGTAATTTGTTTCATCAATGGCAAGGCCATTTCTAAAAGATATTTCCGCTTTTTCATAATCCCGGGCTTCCTCATGAATCGAACCCAGAAATAAATAGAGTTCAATGTCATCTGGAGATTTTGTTATCAATTGCTCTATCAATTCAACAGCTTTCTGAAATTCTCCTTTTTTTTGAAATAAGTAAGCCATTCGAAGCACAGCATTTTCAAAATATTCAGATTCTTCCTTAATTTGCTGATATGATGCCAATGCCTTGTCATCCTGTTTGTTTTCTTCATAATGAATACCGAGATAATAGTCTATTCCGCTAGATTGAGATAGCTCCTTTTGAATTGTTTCCAAAGCAAACACGGCAATATCATTTTGTTTGTTATCATAAAAATGAGCTGCTATTTTTTTGATGAGCTGTGGATATTTTTTTAACTTTTTGACAATACCTGAAAAAGACTTTCCAGCTTTTTTACGATATCCTTTTTTATAATAAATGGATCCGAGTTCAATCATTGCCTGTATATTGTCCGGATCTTTTTTCAGAATCGTTCGAAATGTACTCACAACTTTTTTGAATTTATCTTGTTTCATATAAATATGAGCCAATTCAAATAAAGGCTGAAGTGTTTTTGGAGACAATTTACATACTTTTTTAAAATGTCTAATTGCAATATCCAGATGATTTTGTTTTTTCTCTATCTGCCCCAGAAAAAAGTAAGCAATATGCGATTCAGGATTGATTAAAAGTAAACGATTGTAAATATCTTTGGCAGCTTCCAGTTGTTCATTTTTTTGATATAATTCAGCAATCAGCAGATAAATATTTTCTTTGTCTGGTTTTAATTTCAAAGCTGTTTCATAGGCTGAAACCGCTTTTTCCATATTATCCATAGCCTGATATATTCCGCCAATGAGTAACCATGTATCAAAATGAGCTGGCGCTTGTATCGTTATATTCTCTAATATTTCCAATGCCTTTATATATTCTTTGGCCTTGATATATGCATTGGCTAATTCTTTTTTTAAGTAAACAGCATCATCCATTTGCGAAGCTTTTTTCAAATGCGTGATATATGAAATAATATTTTTATCACTTTTACTTAGCTGAGATTCCATGTAATGATAATAAGCATTACCAGGTAGAGATAAATGAGGCATTTCTGTTGTAGATGGGGCAGTGGATGTAGATGAATTCGTATTACTTATTTCCTGGGTTTGATATGTGCTGCAAGATGTAAATATGATACATATCACGCCCACAAAAAATTTTTGTATGAAACCGTATGATTGCGTCACAATGAAACTCCTTAATAGTCAGATTCAAAGCTCCCATTAAATGAATCAAAGTCTTTTATTTCACTCGTAAAAAAATTTTTCATTTTCTTAATCACATTTTTTTCAACCTGTCGTACTCGTTCACGCGAAATACCATAATTATCGCCTATTTCCTGAAGTGTCACCGGGGTGTCTGAGAAAATACGACTATCAAAAATGAGTCGTTCACGATCACTCAGTTTAATTCGAAATTCAGCAACTTTTGTACGTAAGAGTGTTTCCATTTCTTTCTTTGCAACTTGATTTTCAGCAGACTGATCTGATGACGCTAAAAAATCAATTCGTTCAGTGTCTGATTCATTTTTTAAAGGTGCATCCAAAGATAAATCGTTACTATTCAGGCGTTGATCCATATCAACAATTTCACGTTCAGTTACACCAAGACGTTCAGATAAAAGATTGGGTTTGGGGTCAAAGCCCTGGTCGATTAGTTTTTGTTTCTCTTTTTTTAGTTTAAAAAATAGTTTGCGTTGCGCTTGTGTGGTGCCAATTTTTACAAGGCGCCAATTATCCATAATGAATTTTAATATATAGGCTTTAATCCAAAAGGATGCATAATATGAGAATTTAACATTTTTATAGGGGTCAAATTTTTTTACCGCCTGCATCAAACCAATATTTCCTTCCTGAATCAAATCCAATAGGTTTTGCATCCAAATTCGTTGGAATTCCATCGCAATTTTAACAACCAGCCGCAGATTGGATGCTGTCAATCGATAGGCAGCGTCAGGATCACCATCTTCCTGAACACGTATCGCAAGTTCAATTTCTTCTTCGCGCGTCAGTAGCTCATATCTTGAAACTTCAGCAAGATAGCGCTGAAGGGGGTCATATTGGACAAGCGCATTACCACTGGATTTTTTTACAACCAAATCTTTGGATTTTGGTTTTGGCTTGGGTTTGGGTTTGCTTTTTTTTGGCATAATTGATTCCATTTATTTTAAAATAATTTCAATTAGATTGTGTTGAAATTATTTTTGATGTTTTTTTTGTAGACATTCTAAAAATCTTATGATAATTATGCTGTCTTTAATAAGCGCCTGTAGCTCAGTTGGATAGAGCAACGGACTTCTAATCCGTAGGCCGCAGGTTCGAATCCTGCCAGGCGCATAATTCTTCGTACTTAACATTATAATTCGTTAACGTCAAGAGCATAACCTACAAAAACATCTCTGTCGTCCAGTTTTTTATTTTGAAAAAAATAAATGTCTTAATGCTAATCGCCAAAAAATTATTCAGTAAAATCTTTACTATAAGGAGAAATAAATGCTTTATAGGAAAATTCCAAAAAATAATGATCAATTGTCAATATTGGGATTTGGATGCATGCGGCTTCCATTAACACAATATGGCCTGATAGATGAACAAAAATCAACCCGTCAGGTCAGATATGCCATTGATCAGGGGGTAAACTATTTGGATACAGCCTGGCCTTACCATGCTGGAGAGAGTGAAAACTTTCTGGGTCGTGCATTGACAGATGGATATCGACAAAAAGTAAAAGTTGCTACAAAACTACCATCCTGGCTCATAAAATCTCGTGAAGATATGGATCAATTTCTCAATGCGCAACTTAAGAAACTCAAAACAAATTGCATTGATTATTACCTGGTCCACAATCTTTTTGGATATATGTGGGATACTCTTGATCAATTGGGTGTAAAAGATTTTTTAAATACTGCCAAAAAAGATGGCCGAATTGTAAATGCAGGTTTTTCTTTTCATGGAAAACAAAATGATTTTAAGAGAATTGTTGATGCTTATCCCTGGGAGTTTTGTCAGATTCAATATAATTATCTTGACATTCAAAATCAGGCAGGTACTGAAGGCTTGAAATATGCTGCATCAAAAAATCTTGGTGTTATTATTATGGAACCCCTTCGCGGTGGAAATTTGGGTATTCCTGAACCCCCTCCAGCCATTGCTCCGATATGGGACAAAGCAAAGATCAAAAGAACACCTGCTGAATGGTCCCTTCGATGGATATGGAATCATCCAGAAGTCACTGTTGTGCTTTCCGGCATGAATGATGAATCCCATATAAAGGAAAATTTGGCTATCGCTGATCAGGCATACCCAAATTCTCTGACCAAAGAAGATTTGTTGCTTGTAGAAAGCGTGGGACGAAAATATCAGGAAATAATGAAAGTTCCTTGTACGGGTTGCCGCTACTGTATTCCATGTCCTTCTGGAGTTGATATATCAACATGTTTTGAAATATTAAATAAACTTCATATGTTCGGTAATTTGGATGAAGCTAAATTCATGTATGCTGCGCGAATGAGTGGTTTGTTAACTGTTCGTTCTGGATATGCTTCACAATGTATACAATGCGGTGAATGCCTGGAAAAATGTCCTCAATCAATTGAAATTCCAGACTATCTTGAAAAAGTTGCTGAAGAATTAGAAGGTCCTGAGTTAAAAAATATTGAGGAAATGGTGAAAAAGATGCTTAACAGCGAATAGGTTTACAGGGCTATATCCCATAGCAGTCAGGCTCAGGCAAACCCGCGCTACTGTTCGCTCCCAGGCAGAGCCTGGGAGCGAGAAAAAAACAACACTATGATACATGTGGGTGGATGCATTTTTTTCTTTATTTCATAGTGATATGATCAGCCAATGCTTCTCTAAATTTTTTATCTGTTATTTTTTCAATATCTTTCTGAACGCTTTCATATTGGGCAAGCATAGTTTCTGCCAGCGGTGTCAGTTGAGAGCCGCCACCGGATGCACCACCGCTTTTCCTGATTAATAATTTTTTGCCAAGGCGGTTTTCTGTGGCAGTAATTCTTGCCCAAACTGCTCGATATCCCATTTTCAAAGATTTTGCAGCCGAGTTAATCGAGCCATGCTTTTTAATTGCACTTAAAATTCTTAATCGACCCGTACCAAAAACGACATTGCCATCAGTATCTTCAATCCATATCTTTGATTTTGTCTGTAATATTTTATTTTTTTTTGCCATTTTTGTCCTTTCAAACGATTAATATAAAAGATCAGGAAAGAAAAAACTATTCTATTTGTTGATTATCAGGCAATACATGCCATTGACGCACTGCCGGCGTTATTCCAGACTGATGTAAATGCGATAAAACACGCGTCCATACCTTTTCCAAAGCGATGACCTTATTACCATAGTCTTTCACTGTAAATGAAACCAAATACTTTGCAGCCCAATCTGTCATGCCCATAAATCGGGCTAATGGTTCAGGGGTTTTTTCAACGATGTTTGATGATGAAACAGCGGATAATAATATATTTCTTATTTTTTCCGTATCATATCTGGAATCAACATAAACATCAAACCACAGCCGGAAATATTGATCTGGATAATGGTAGTTATGAATTACAGTTTCAGATGCAACACTATTTGGAATACTTAAAATGCAATCATCACGTGTCATAAGGCGTGTGGTGCGCCAGGTTATATCCAAGACTCTACCTTCATTGTATTCGCCTATTTTAACCCAGTCACCAATGGAAAAAGGTCGCTCCAAATTAATTGCGATCCCTGAAAAAATATTGGATATATTAATTTGTATGGCAAGCCCGATGATCATCGCAATTACGCCTGATGTTGCCAGCAAGCTCGTAATTTTTTGATCAAATACAAATGCCAGTATTCCCAGTATCGTCAGCGTAAAAATCATAAAACTGGCAAATCGACGAATAATATTTGGAATTTTTTGTCCGGTTGAGTGTTCAATCGGCTGCCACACTAAAGATTTGATAAAAGAATTCAGATAAAATGCCGGCACAATCCACCATAAAGAATCAAACATTTTGTTGATGGCATCCAGATAATAAGCATTAATGGATTCAATCAAGTGATTCATCAAAAAGGATTCGGCGGATAATAAAAATATTATACTGATACACATGGATACAGATGAATAAATTAAAGGAAATAACTGAAACATGGAGGTTTGCTGGGTAAATTGATTCTTGAAAACTAGTGATATTAAAATCAATACTGCACAAATGATCATCCATTGTTCTGCATTATTTTCTGTAATCAAACCGCGGATGGACATGGATGATTTTTGAATACGTATGCCAACATTAAACATAGAATAATCAACCGTATGGTCTGTACTATGTAAGTATTCGAGCTTGCCCAGGGATTCTTTTTTTAAAATGGATTGAAATAACCATGATTTATCCAGGCTCCATTCATGAAGGCTGGCAATAACTTTTTGTTCTTTGAGATGATAGATAAAACTGCTTCTTGTTTTGAGATCCATCCCCACTCGATCAGGCACAAAGATGAGTTGATTGCGTTTTAAGGTGGGATGATGAAACTGAAATCCCACAACTTGGCATCGATGCATTGTATGACCGCTTAAAAAATTAGTTTTAAACTTTCCCTGTACCTGATAACGTCTATATTCTAAATGTCCATTGGTTTCAGCTTCCATAGGCTCGCCTAAAGAGATAGGTTCCGCAGCATTGAGAAAAGTCATTTGCGATGTGTCGATGTTGCCATGGTAACGAAACCATACATCAAAGGTGATTTCACATAAACCTTGTCCGGGTATTAAATTATTTATTTCCTTGATATGAATACCCGTATACACCACACAGGTTTTATAATAGTTTTGACCATCAATTTGAATTAATGACTGCCGACTACTATCAGATTCACTTTCCGACAATAAAGACGGCACTGCCTGAAATTGAACATGCGCAGGAATGATTTTTTGATTGCGATAATATCCGACGGCAACTGGTTTAAGGGAATCACCATTTTTATCAAAACAGTTCAGGCCGGTAACGCCTTCAATGGCATTATCAATATGGTTGATTTCAGAGAGTCCTTTTTGGATTTTTTTTCGGTCTGATTGAAGATCAATGCCAGATACATGCTCTCTTTTTGCAGTCTCAACGATCATCATGCTTGCATCAAAGGCATGGGCAGCAATCCAATCTGGTGCTTCACCATAACGCTCATGATAAGCATCGAAAAATGCCAGAGATGCCTCATTAGAAATATCAAATAACAAATGTGTTGTGACATATATGCCATTGGAATAATAACCTGGAAACTGTCTTTCTTTAGGATAAATTTGAAAGCCTTTCCAAAATGCATCTGATGCACATGAGTCGGGTACAATGATCGGAATACTTAAACCCACTTTTCGAATACGATAGATCAATTGGCTGGCAAATCCCGCATGAGCGGCAATAAAAAGAACAACTTCTTTTTTATTCTTTTCCACTTTTTGCCTGATTGTCTTAATAATTTTTGAAAATTCATTTCGTAAATTGACTTGTGGTGGAACACTTTGCATATAAGCAATTTCAGCATTATGCTTTCGTCCAGTAGCTTCGAAAACAGTTGCCAGATAATTGCCATAATCGTTGTCTTCATTGATAATCAACAGATGTGATTTATTCAGGATATGAACTGCATAATTGGCCAGGAAACGACCTTGGAGGTGATCATTAAACACCAGTCTATAAAACCAGGGATTAAATCGAGTTACTTTAACATTGGTAGAGCCGGGCGTGACAATGGGAATTTTAAATTTTTTATACTGCATGCCAGCTGCAAATGAACAAGTGCTGAACCAGTGCCCAATAACAGCGATGGCCTTATTGTTTGTTACTATTTCTGATGCTTTCTTAATCGCTAATTTACGATTGTTCTGATCATCGTAAATATCCAACTGGACACATTTTCCATCAATTCCGCCAGTGCGGTTAATCTGGTTTACATATAATTCTGCGCCGCGACGCAAAGAATTTCCAATAATGCTGCTTTTTCCGCTCATAGGACCAACCAGAGCGACATGAATGGGCGTTTTTGATTGGCAGCTCTGTGGTGGATGATACTTAATATAAATTAATACAGTTAAAGTAATCAGTATAAGGATACTAATAAGGCTGTTTTTTATCATAATCTACTCCGAGAATAATTTCTTTGACGAAAAACTTCATACATGGCAACACCAGCTGCAACTGAAGCATTCAGGCTATCCAATTGACCATTTAGTGGAATTTGTAAAATTTGATCACAGTTTTCAGCAACCAGTCGTCGGATACCTTTATGTTCACTACCAATAATCAGGGCAGTTTTTTCATTAAATTGAGCATCATATATAGATAATTGTGCATTGGCATCCAGACCAGATACCCAAATACCTGATTGCTTTAATGTCTTAATACAACGCACAAGATTGCTTACGCGTGCAATAGGTAAATGCTCCATTGCGCCAGAAGAAATTTTTGAAACAGTTGCAGATAGTGGTGCGCTGTTGTTTTTTGTTGTTATCAGGCCTGTTGCACCTGAAGCAAGCGCTGTTCTCATAATAGCACCCATATTATGGGGGTCCATAATATGGTCGCAAATGATAATAAAAGCATTTGATAATATCATATCCTGAAAATCAATCAAAGGTAATGTGGATACATATGCGACAATCTGCTGAGGGTGCGGATTTTGTGCAATCTGAGATAATTCAGTTGATGATACATGTGAAATCTTTATACCAAATTCTGAAACCATCGCAACAACTTCAGACAAACGAGAATTACGACTTTTCTGGTTGACAAAAACCTGAGAAATTTTTCTTTTTTTGGCTATCAGGGCTTCTTTTATGGGGTGAATACCATACAGGCATTGATTTTTGTAAGGTTTTACTTTTGATTTCATTTGGAAAAACTATCTTGCATTTTTTTCATAATTTGTTGCATATCGTGCCAGACTTCTTTTTTTTTGGATTCATTTCGAAGCAGATAGGATGGATGAAATGTAGGCATAACAGGAATACCTTTATAATCATAAAAATGCCCCCGCATGCGTGTAATGGAGGTATTCTCATTTAAGAGGGCTTGTGATGCTGTGCTTCCGAGGGTACATATGATATCAGGCTTGATAATATCAAGTTGTGTTTCCAGATATCCAAAACAATGTTTCATTTCATCAGGCTCAGGTTTTCTATTTTCAGGGGGACGACATTTCAGGATATTGCAAATATAAACCATATCTCGATTTAAATGCATCGCAAGTATGATGCGAGTCAGTAATTGTCCGGCTGCGCCAACAAAAGGTTTTCCTGTCTTGTCTTCATCAAATCCGGGCGCCTCACCAACAAAAACAATGTTGGATTTTGGATCCCCCGCTCCAAAAACAATTTGTGTGCGGGTTTTATGCAGCTTACATTTTGTGCAGGATTTGACTGTTTTTAAAAGTGTGGTCAGCGAATCATTTGTGTTTGTAAAACTTTGTTTTTGAGGTATTTGTTTTTTTATTCCTGGGACAGGTTTTTGTTTCTGAGTAAGGCGTTTATCAATATTTTTTTGTATTTTTTGTTGGCTGCTGACACAAAATTTTTCCCATTTTCGGATACATTCTAATGATGTTTGTTTAATGTCAGCACCCTTGGCGCCCATCTGTTTCAAATACCTGAGAAAATAATTGATATCCTCATAAATGCTTGTATCGGATTGTTGAATGTTCATATCAATAATCAATGACCAGGTTGTCTTCCAGTTTTCTGATACGAGCGATTAATGGTGCGACAGTGGTATTCCGATCCCATATAATAAAACCAATTAAGCCGATAATCAGACAAAACAATCCATAGATAATCCATGTTAGATGGTTTGTATCCAGTGTTTGTTCTGCTTTGACCAGGTTTTCGGATATATTTTGATCATGACGATTCAATTCTTTTGTCAACTGCTTAACCAAAGATTGTAATTCTATTTGTTGTTCATGCTTGATCTCAAGAACCTGACCGCTCACTTGAGTCATGGTATCATCAATATCCTGTTTAAACCGGTTTACATCATTTTTTAATTGGCGAATGGTATCGTTGATATCTGAATTCAGTTGTGCGTTAGAATTGGTAATCAGGTTTTTTACATTTGTTTCGATTAAATCCAGTCGATCTTGTTGTGCCGTTACATGGTTATTCAATATTTGTTGAAAGTCCGGTTGATCCTGGGAAATTTGATTCTGAAATTTACTGAGTTTATCAAACATTGTTTCAATTTTAGAATTGAGTTGATTTCTAGATAATTCAATGGCTGAATAACGATTGGCTTGTTCAGATATCAAATTGGTCTGCACATCCTGAACGAATGTACGGATATTATTCATTTGATTATCTTGATCTTTTCTATAGGCTTGCAAAATCTCGTTGAAATTTTGCGTTGCTATGGATAAAGATTCAAACATATTTGTCTGTAAGATTTGCAATTGATTATCAATTTTTAAAAAATCTGATCGGAACTGTTCTTTGCTGCCTTTTGTGAGATCATCCACCTGTTTCAATTGGTCCTTGATTTGTTGCTGTATAATTTTAAATTTTTGTGTGACTTCGGTTTGAAATTGCTTATTGAAACTGGCTTGTTGATCTAAACCTTTATCAATTCGCTGAATCGATTTTTGATATTGATTTTGTTTTAAGATGAGATCATCGAGTTTTTTCTCAATGGTGCTGTTTTTTTGCTTTGTTGGCGCTGTCTGTTTTTGAATCTTTTTTGGACTATTTGTTTGTTGTTTATCATCAGCCGTAGCCTGGGATATTGTCACAACAGTCAAGATTAGTAAAATGGACATGAAATAAATTGTATTCTTCATTGATAAGCCTCCAAATTTTTCGACAATTTTGCATGGATTTTGGAAAAAATCAATATAAATTTGAACTTGAAAAGTGATCATCTAAGAAATGATTTTTTCAGCACATTTTACACATAATCTGGTTTCTGGCATAATTTTTAATCGCCCCAAAGGAATTGGCTCCTCACAATCCATACACAGACCAAAATCTGGATCATTAAGTCGAATCAATGAATACTCTAATTGAGATAAAGTTTGTTTGGCTTTTTGCAAAGCTGCTTTATTGATACTTCGACTATTAATGGCATCCATGCGCGTGAGCCGACCAATCGAATTATCTGGCGGTATTGGACGGGTAAGCTTTTCAAAAGATTGGATATCTTTTTTTATTGCATTGATTTTTTCATGAATACTTGTTTTTAATTCTTTAATTAAGTTTTGTTTCATAAATTTTGTATATCATAAATCATCATCTCGAAACGCCAGAACATCAGAAATTTTTGTTTAATACTATCATACTATCTAAAACAAGATTGGATTAGTTTTTTTTATCTGGCTGGTGAAACAGCTTTAGCGAAAAAAGAATCCCATAGCAGTAAATGATGATGCTAAAATTATTTTTAAAATAACTGATAGGCATACGCCAAAGCAGCATCCAACTGATCCACATTCGGCCCGCCAGCTTGTGCCATATCAGGGCGTCCGCCGCCACCGCCACCAACTTTTGCCGCAATCTGTTTGACAATTTTTCCAGCATGATGGGTCTTGACCAAGTCCTGTGTCACACCAACGATAACCAATGCCTTATTGTTCAAAGCAGCCCCAAGAATAACAACACCTGATTTAATTTTTCCCTTGAATTGATCCAGGATATCACGCAACCCTGCTGCTGAATCTATATTCACTTTCTTTACCAGTACCGAAACGCCATTGATTGTTTGAATATCATCCACTTCTTTTTCAGCATCCATTGATGCGATTTTTGATTTTAATGTGTTTATTTCTTTATCCAGTGCTTTTTGACGTTGAATCATTTGCTCAATTTTTTGCGCCAAACCTGATGGCTTTTCTTTTAACAAAGCAATTAACTCTGCTTCTCTTTGCGCAATGGATTGAAAGTATTCAATCGCGCAGTGTCCTGTCAGGGCTTCTATTCTTCGGATACCTGCTGCAACACTGGATTCACCTGTAATACAGAAAGTACCAATATTACCTGTATGCGAAGTATGTGTCCCTCCACATAGCTCTCGACTGAATGTATCAATGGAAATAACCCGAACTTGTTCGCCATATTTTTCTTCAAACAAGGCTGTTGCACCGGTTTGAACAGCAGTTTCCATGTCCATTTCTTCGAGATTCACTGCAATATTTTTTCGAATCCATACATTGACTTGTTTTTCAATTTCAATCAGTTCTTCAGGTGTCAGTTTTGAAAAATGAGAAAAATCAAATCGTAAACGATCGTGAGCTACCATCGAACCTGCCTGTTTAACATGATCTCCCAGAACATTTCTGAGAACGGCATGAAGAATATGCGTTGCGGTATGGTTTCTTGCAGTTGATTGTCTTAGATCGGTATCCACCCTGAGTGTTACCTGTTGCGTTGTATCTATCTTACCCTGAGACACTGTGCCATGATGGATTATTAAACCTGATGGATCCTTTATTGTATTTTCAATACGAATACAGCCATCTGGTCCAGTAATTTCTCCAGTATCACCCATTTGGCCACCAGATTCACCATAAAAAGGGGTTTCGCAAGTCATCATTTCGATACGATCACCTTTATGAATAACATCCACTTTCTGACCATCTTTGACAATCAGCAATATATTTGAGATTATATCTAAAGATGTGTAACCAACAAAACGTGTCTGGACACCCTGTGAAGACAGTTCTTTATAGGCATCACCAATTGATGAAAATGTTGCAACTGAACGTGATTTCTCGCGTTGCTGCGTCATTGCAGCATGAAAATTTTCCATATCCAGTGTAATGGGTTGATCTCTAACAATGTCTTGAACAATATCTACCGGAAATCCATAGGTGTCATATAGTTTGAAAATAATATCGCCAGACAGTACATTGTTATTAGTTGCCTGCATATCGTCCAAAGCATCCTGAAGTATTTTCAGACCATTGTCCAGGGTTTCTGAAAATCGTTTTTCTTCGTTAATGACAACATTCTGGATAAATGGTTTGTTTTCCAGCAGTTCTGGATATGCAGATTTCATGACATGAAAGACAGATGCAACGGTTTGATGTAAAAAAGGATCTGTCAGACCGAGTTGACGACCATAGCGGATGGCACGTCGCATTATTCGACGAAGCACATAACCGCGACCTTCATTTGAAGGCAGAATGCCATCATTAATTAAAAATGCGACAGCGCGACTATGATCGGCAATAACTTTCATGGAAATATCAATATCTGTAGACTGGCCATATTCTTTTTGCGAAAGCTCCTGAATAACATTAAATATGGGAAGGAACAAATCTGTTTCAAAATTAGTGTTGGTATTCTGAAGCACAGAAACAATTCTTTCAAGGCCCATACCTGTGTCAATGCTGGGCTTGGGAAGTGGCGTCATTGTGCCAGACGCATCTCGATTGTACTGCATAAATACAAGATTCCAGATTTCCAGATAACGATCACAATCACACCCCGCCTGACAATGCGGTCGGTCACATGCAAAGGATTCGCCCCTGTCAATGAGAATTTCCGAACAAGGACCACAGGGGCCAGTATCGCCCATGGACCAAAAATTATCCTTTTCTCCCAGCCGGATAATACGTGATTCAGGAACACCAATTGATTTGTGCCATATGTTATAAGCATCATCATCATCCAGATAAACAGATATCCACAATTTATCAGCAGGTAATTTATATCCATTGGTCAGTAAATCCCAGGCATATTCAATGGCTTTTTCTTTAAAATAATCACCAAAGGAAAAATTACCCAGCATTTCAAAAAAGGTATGATGTCGCGCTGTATAGCCAACATTTTCAAGATCGTTATGTTTTCCGCCAGCCCGCACACACTTTTGGGATGATGTTGCGCGCACATAATCGCGTTTTTCTTCACCTAAAAAAATACGCTTGAAAGGGACCATTCCTGCGTTTGTAAATAAAAGTGTCGGGTCATTATTGGGTGTCAGCGCATCACTTTTGACTATCTTATGGCCTTTGCTTTGAAAATACTCCAGAAAAAGTCTGCGAGCTTCATTTCCGGTCATGACATAAATTCCTTCTTTGGCATGTATTGTTTATTTTTTCTTCCCTTTTTTATTTTTTGGGTCGGGCTGTGTTTCGGGTTCATTATTTGGCATATCCTCAGATGATTGAAGGCCCAATTTTTCACGAACCAATCCATAGATTTGATCAAAAATATCAGGTTTTTCGTTAAGATATTTTTTTACATTTTCTCGCCCTTGACCAATTCGTTCTTCGTTAAAGGAATACCATGCGCCGCTTTTGTTGATCACATCGGTTTTAACACCCATATCCAATAAATCACCAGCAGGGGATATACCCTCTCCATACATAATATCAAACTCAGCTTCTTGAAATGGGGGTGCAATCTTGTTCTTTACAACACGAACTTTGGTGCGATTTCCCACAACCTGATCACCATCCTTAATTGCTGATGAACGACGTATGTCTATACGAACAGTAGAATAAAATTTTAGCGCATTTCCACCTGTGGTTGTTTCAGGATTGCCAAATACGACACCAATTTTCATTCGAATTTGATTGATAAACACAACAGTGGTCATTGTTTTGCCAATCGTAGCAGTCAGTTTACGCAGCGCCTGTGACATAAGTCGTGCCTGAAGTCCCATGTGTGAATCACCCATTTCGCCTTCAATTTCTGCCTGAGGCACCAGCGCAGCAACAGAATCAATAACAAGTATATCTACACCACCACTTCTCACCAGCATATCGGCAATTTCAAGGGCTTGTTCTCCAGTATCTGGTTGAGAAACGAGCAGTTCGTCGCAGTTAACACCCAGTTTTTTTGCATATTTGACATCCAGAGCATGTTCTGCATCTATAAATGCAGCGACACCGCCCTGTTTTTGAGCCTGTGCAACAGCATGAAGGGTAAGTGTTGTTTTTCCAGATGATTCAGGACCATAGATCTCAATTACACGTCCACGCGGTAAGCCCCCGATACCCAGTGCAGCATCAAGCGCAAGCGAACCTGTAGGAATAGCCGGGATATTTTGAACTTCCTTGCTGCCCAGTTTCATTACAGCACCTTTTCCGAACTGACGTTCTATTTGGCTCATGGCCGATTCTATGGCCTTTTCTTTTTCTGGATTCATGTATAGATCTCCTTTTTTTTATAATTATTACGCTTAATAAGGACTAATCTTATCAAGACTTCCTGAAAAAAATATACATATCATATATTGCGAACATTTTACAACTATCTTTGAGTATTTCCCGAACTTGTAAATACGCCACTTGTTTTCTTACTTCAGTTGGAGAGAATTGCAACTATTTTTGTTTTTTCTTGATTTTAGCCCAGGTATCCCTCAAGGTTACAGTCCGATTAACAACCAGCTTCTCTTGTGTAGCAGCCTTGTCCACACAGAAATACCCCAAACGTTCAAATTGAAACCGGTCACCTTTTTGTGCGACTTTCAACGCGGGTTCCAGTTTTGCACCAGGCAATATTTCACATGATTTTTCGTTAATACAATCAGCAAGCGCTTTACACGTGTCGTCTTCTCCTGGACGTTCCACAGTAAACAATTGTTCATAGAGACGCACTTCAGCATCAATGGCATGCGCACAAGAAACCCAATGAATTGTACCTTTGACTTTTCGGCCATCTGGGGATGATCCACCCCGTGTTTGAGGGTCATAAGTACAATGAATTTCTTGTATCGCCTGTGTATTCGGGTCTTTGATAACATCAACACAAGTGACATAATAGCCATACCTTAAGCGCACTTCCTTTCCTGGAGCCAGTCGAAAATATTTTTTGGGAGGGTCTTCACAAAAATCATCCATTTCAATATATATTTCTCGTGAAAATGGAACAAGTCGTGATCCCATTGTGGGATCTTCAGGGTTGTTTATGGCCTCCATCTGTTCTACCTGATCTTCTGGATAGTTGACAAGTACCAGTTTTAGCGGTCGAATGACTGCCATAAATCTTGGAGCTACCTTATTCAGATGCTCCCGAATACAATACTCCAAGAGTGCAATGTCAACAATGCTGTCTCTCCGAGCAACACCAATTCGTTCACAAAACATACGAATGGATTCTGGTGTATAACCTCGTCGCCTCAGTCCTGAAATTGTTGGCATACGCGGGTCATCCCATCCTGAAACATGCTTATCAGATACAAGTTGAATGAGTTTCCGCTTGCTGAGTACTGTGTATGTTAGATTCAGACGTGCAAACTCAATCTGTTGCGGATGAGATGGAACATCCAGTTGATCCAGAATCCAGTGGTAGAGTTCACGATTGTTTTCAAATTCCAACGTACAGATAGAATGGGTAATGCCTTCCAAAGCATCGGAAATACAATGTGCAAAATCGTACATGGGGTAAATATTCCATTGGTCATTTGTCCGATGATGTTTTACTTTGCGAATTCGATACAGCGTGGGATCTCGCATCACAATATTGGGCGCTGCCATATCTATTTTAGCGCGCAAAACATGTTCCCCCTCTTCAAACTCACCTTTGCGCATACGTTCCAGTAGATCCAAATTCTCTTCGACAGATCGATTTCGATAAGGGCTTTCTTTTCCGGGTTCAGTCAGGGTGCCGCGATATTGACGTATTTCTTCCTGATTCAAACTACAGACATATGCTTTTCCCGCCCGAACAAGATCAGTTGCAAAATTGTACAGTTTTTCAAAATAATCGGATGCGTAGTACATTCGATCTTCCCAGTCAAACCCAAGCCATTGAACATCTTCCTTGATAGAATTCACATATTCGATATTTTCTTTATCAGGATTGGTGTCATCAAAACGCATATTACAAGTACCATTGTAGGTTTTTGCCAGGCCAAAATTCAAACAAATGGATTTGGCATGACCAATATGTAAATAACCATTTGGTTCAGGCGGAAAACGCGTTGCAATTTTGCCATCATTTTTATTGGCTTTGAGATCGGTTTCAATGATTGTTTTGATAAAGTTAGATGGTTCTGTATCTAATGTTTGTTTGTTTGGCATAATAAAAAAATCCTTTTGTTTGTTTTTTTTACTTTTAGGAATGCTCGAAAAATAACCTCCCCATTTTCAAAAGTCGGACAGGTCAGACAAGTCAGACTGGTCTGACCTGTCCGACTTGTCTGACTTTACCGAATGGGGAAATTATTTTCAGAGCATTCCTTATCAGTAAGGGATGCTCGGAATATAAGTTCCCCATTTCTAATATTGTTCGTTTGCGGTTAAAGTTCTGTAGAGACAAGGCATGCCTTGTCTCTACAGAACTTTAACCGCAAACGAACATGCTTAAAATGGACAAGTTATTTTTCAAATCTTCCTAAGCATATCGAGATGCATCGGTCAACAAATCTTTTTCATATTCTTTAATTTCATTTGAAAGATAATCTTTAATATCCCCTATTAAATGTTCATAATTTTTCCATCGATTGATAGATGAATTATATATCTTTTGCCTTACCTGACAAAAACTGCTCGTGTACACCATATCTTTATTTTGTTGATGATTCAAAAAATGATCGTTCCATTCCAAATTTAACCAGTTAACAAGCTGCTTTCCAACTTGTTCGGTATTTGTAATTAAATTTTCATAGTATACCGTGAAAATCTTTGGTCTGAAAAGTTGATGCCAATATTTAATAAGTATTTCATATTCTTTAAAATACTTTGCAATATTATTCAGATCATAAGAAAAATGATTTCCAAGCTCATAGCGCGTAAAAAAGTTTGACAAACAAATATCAAGGGGATGACGCTTACAGTAAATAATTTTTGATTCAGGAAACATGATAAGTATCATTCCGATAAATACAAAATTAACAGGCATTTTGTCAATTACACGAATGGCATTACCCCCAATTTTTTTTAATATGGAAAGATAAGATGTTGCCATTTTTTGAATACGTTCTTGTGTAAGTTCAGACCTTTTATCCAGTAATTTAGGTATGGAGTGGGGAAAAAAAGAGAGTTCACCTGCTGAACACACATTTTCAAGCATTGACAGCTTATTTGCAAGCAATGTTGTTCCGGTTCTATTGTGTCCAACGATAAACAAAGGTAATTTGGATTTGTTCCCCAGGGAGCTAAATTGAAGAATGTTCGAATGTTCAAATATATATAACATTTTGTTTCGAAACTGGATGTGCCTGTCAATATGAAATGACACTGTTTTAGATATAATGTTATTGGCTTTTATATAGTATGAAAATGCTTTATTGTATTGGTTTATATCATCGTAAACCTTTCCCAGTGCCCAGAATAAAAGTAATTGGTCATCTTTTTTTTGTGTGTAATAATTTAATAGTAACTCCATCTGTTGAATAAAAGCAGTATCTTCATCAGAGAATTTTCTCAGCTTGGCAAGTAATGCATATGAAAATGCATGCATGGGGTCCAATTCCAGAGACCTTATTGTGCATTTAATCGCACTTGATATATCTCCTTTTATAGAATAGGCGCCTGCCAGATATTGCAGTAAAGCAATATGTTGTGAACCGGATGAGATACCAAGACATCTCAGATACAAATGAATGGCGTCATCAATACGCTGATTGATATGTAATTCTTTACCGTGTTTCAAACATAAAGAACAGCAATTTAAAATTGCTTCTTTGAAATTATTCTTTTTTTCGATGGCTTTAAAAAAAAATTCTATTGCACGCTCAATTTCATTTATCTCATAGTAACAGAGAGCCAGGTTATAAAACACTGCTGGAGAGTTCAAATTATGCTTAATTCCTTTTTCATAATAATTAATTGCCTGTGAGAAATCTCCCTTATTATGATAAAATACGCCCTTTTGAAATTGAGCATCAGCATCGCCCGGGTTTTCAATGGAAACTGAAGAAAGATATTTTATATTCTTTTCTGATTTTTCAGGCTTGTTTTTCATAATCTATTCAATAAAGATTTTTTTCCAAGATCCATCTGTTTCTTTTGCATAATTTTTGAAGCAACCCGCCCCAAACCACATAAATCATTTGACAGAGTTTTCATTTGATCGGTTTCAAGCCCTGGCAAAAGATCTATCAAGCTGGCAAAGCATGTTTGATAGGATGCTGCCAGATTACGAAAGCCCAACAGCAAATCAACTAATTCATTGCTCTCATCCAGTAATTGCCCTGCTTTATCTGCAATAACTCGTCCTGTTGAAATAATTGTTTGAAGTTTTCCAATTTGAATGAATTGGTCATTATTTAATTTATAGTTTGTATGATTGATGACACAAAGCAGATGACGCAACTGACATTGCATTCCACCAAGTATTGGGCCTATCATTAAAGTATCTTCAACGCCGCGAAACGGTTTGACCATAAGGTCGTAAGCCGTATTTATTTCTCCCAACAAGTTTGCTTTGGGAATAACACAATTATCCAACACAATTCCACCGTGCGGCGATGTCTGAACAAATGGAAAATTGAGAGGTTCTGTATATTGGAATCCATGCATATCATTGGTAACAATGAATGCAGAATAATGCTTTCTTTCACCTTCAATATGTGTAATTGCTATTACGACAAAAATATCAGCAACAGGGCCATTTGTGAGATATGTTTTTTCACCATTCATATAGACGTTATTTTCAGATATGTGCGCATGTGTTTTCAGATGTTTCGGATGGGGCCCTACTTCAGGTTCTGAAATTGCAACAGCACCCAACAAGTCACCTGAAATCATTTTTGAAAGATATTTCTTTTTTTGATCTTCATTACCAAATCCACCGATAAACCACCAGGTAACAATTTCATGGATAATCCAGGAAAGCAGTAAACCTGTATTCTCACAATACATCATTAACATCTCACCTGTGGAAATCAATTCCCTGCATGTCTTTTCCTGTCCGCCAAATTTTTCTGGAAGCATCAATCCCAAAAAATTACAATTTGCCAGGCTTTTATGCACTTCTTTGGAATAGACTAATTTATCAATGGTTGTATATTGATCTAATAATTGTTTGCATTGATTTATTTGCGCGTTCATTTTTTCGACAAGACCTGTTCTTTTATCCAGGATATCCAGAGCTTAAATCCTTCAAGGGTTTTCGCCGAGATATCAATAATTTTCATTTCAGGATGGATGCGCATAATGTTTTCTTTTGCCAGGGCCAGATCAAAATCCAGATAGGGTAACAAGTCTATCTTATTGAGTAAAGCAATTTGTGATTCACGAAACATCAATGGGTATTTGAGGGGTTTGTCTTCACCTTCAGTTACACTCAGAATAACAGCACGCGCATCTTCTCCAATATCAAATTCAGCTGGACAAACCAAGTTACCAACATTTTCAATAATTAACAGGTCAAGATTATCAAGATTTAGATTATTTAAAGCATGTTTGACTTCATGAGCTGTCAAATGACAATCTCCTCCAAAAGCATCTGTATTAATCTGAATTGCCGGTATTCCAGAAACAGACAAACGATCAGCATCATTGCTTGTGCAGATATCCCCAACAACCACAGCGCATTGAATATCATTTTTCAGAATATTCAGTGTTTTTTCTAATGTTGTGGTTTTACCTGAACCGGGTGAACTCATTATGTTCAGAACAAAAATGCCTTTATCTCTAAATAGCTGGCGGTTGATATTTGCGTTGACTTGATTGGCATCAAGAACTTTTTTACCAATGCTGATTTGTCTGTTTTTTGATGAATTCAATATGTCATCATCATGTGGATGATGGTGGTCTGTTCCATGAACATGATGAAAATATCGTTTTGATGGTTTTAGCAAAATCATTGAATAACTCCCAATAATTAAATTTCCATAATAAAGCTGCCATCAGGCAGCATCTGGTCGGGACTGTTTTTGCCATTAATAACATTTTGATATCGCATGCATTGATCCCAGTTAGATTCGCAATAGTTGTTTTTCCATTCCTGGTCCAGCAGCCCTTTTTTTTCAAATGTTCGTAAAGGACAAAGGGTAATCCATCTACAATGATTTGATTTTTTCATTAATTTCCTTTTGACAGTCCCAGAATTTCCGTTGTAGATTTGATCATTTTCAATCAAATAATATATGCACAATATTTAACTGTCCATTTTCATTATTTACTCGAAGTAATTCGTTCCTCTTATATAAATAATTATTAATTAAATAATGATATCAAAAAAGAATTTAAAATCAATTGAAAAGTAAAACAATTTTCATTGAATTACAATTAAATGACGTTTACCATATAGAAATTCAGTCACACAAATTATTGATTTCAATCTGGTATTTTTTGAATTGCTAAACAAATAGTAGAATTGTTTTACCAATACAAATATTTGTGATATGTTAATTTTTATATTGAAGTTTTTGAATTAACGAGGCAAACAATGTTTAACAAAAAAGACAATTCCCAGGCTGTCATTTTACTGGTTGACGACAATCTGAATAATCTTAAATTACTTATAGAGTATCTCAAACATTCTGGTTTCAAAGTCTTGATTGCAAAAAATGGCGTGGAGGCTGTTAAACGAGCAAAGTTAGTTGTGCCGGATTTAATCCTATTAGATATTATGATGCCTGGTATGAATGGATATGAAGCCTGCGAGGAATTAAAAAAATGTGATCAAACCTCAGAAATTCCAATAATTTTCATGACGGCCCTTACTGATACAACGAACAAAGTCAAAGGATTTGAACACGGTGCTGTGGACTATATCACAAAGCCTTTTCAGCATGAAGAAGTATTGATGCGTATATCCACTCACCTGACACTTATTCGACAAAAAAAGCGTCTTGCAGAATTAAATGCAACAAAAGACAAATTTTTTTCAATTGTGGCACATGATATGCGTAATGCATTTGCATCCCTGTTAAATGGAACCCAGTTTTTATCTGAATCTGTCCAGAAATTAAATAAAGACCAGATTGATACTTTTTCCAAAAATATTCACAGTTCTGCAAAAAAAACATTCAAACTATTGCAAAATCTGTTGGAATGGGCACGACTCCAGCGAGGTGCCTATGTTTATGAACCTCAACCATTTGATTTTTATACTATTGCTGTTGAAATGAGTTCCTTGTATGAAGAAATGGCAAAACAGAAAAAAATTTCTCTGAAACATGATATTGTAAAGGGAACAGTTATAAATTCTGATTCCAGAATGATAAAAACGATTTTACGCAACTTGATTACAAATGCCATCAAGTATACCTGTTTAGAAGGTTCTGTTCATTTTTCAATTAAACAAGACAATGATTATCAAATAATATCAGTCAATGATACTGGTGTTGGAATACCACCTGAAGATAAAAATAAATTATTTCAAATTGATAAAACACATTCTGTTCCAGGTACCTGCCAGGAAACCGGAACCGGTCTTGGCTTAATTTTATGCAGGGAGCTTGCTGAAAAATGTGGTGGAAAAATTTGGGTTGAAAGTGTCCCTCAACAAGGCAGTACATTTTATGTTTCAATTCATGATAAACAACATGAATAGTTTGGGAGAATAATAATGAATAATAACAATCCACAAAAAAGCACCATACTGGTAGTTGATGATACCCCAACCAATTTAAGTGTTTTATTGGATTATTTGAATCAATCGGGGTTCAAGACACTGATTGCACAGGATGGTGAAGGCGCCTTGGAACAGGCAGATTTTGCTCGTCCAGATATCATTCTTCTGGATATTATGATGCCGGGTATTGATGGTTTTGAAACATGTAAACAATTGAAAGCCAACGATACAACAAAAGATATTCCAATCATTTTTATGACAGCCCTTTCGGAAACAGTGGATAAAGTTAAAGGGTTTCAATATGGTGCTGTGGATTATATTACCAAGCCCTTTCAGCAGGAAGAAGTTTTGATGCGCATTACAACGCATCTGACAATACAGCATCAAAAAAGGGCGTTAAATGATCTCAATAAAGAACTGATGGCTTCCAATGCGACCAAAGATAAGTTTTTTTCAATCATTGCCCATGATATGCGAAGTGCATTTACACCAATGGTCGGGTATTCAGACCTTTTAATTCGAGCTGCCGGGGAACAGGAAAATTCAAAACTTGTTAAATATGCAGAAAATATGCAGCTTATGATCGACAACGCGCACAAACTATTTAAAAATTTGCTGGATTGGGCACGCATTCAACGGGGCGCTATGGCTTATAAGCCCAACCATTTTGATCTATTCAGCATCGGCATGTCCAATGTTGCTTTTCTGATAAATACTGCCAGTCAGAAAAAAATTGACCTCAAACTGGATATCGAAAAAAAAACCCTGTGCTTTGCCGATAATAATATGGTTGATACCATTCTCAGAAATTTGATCAGCAATGCCATTAAATTTACACCTGAGGGCGGTACGGTCAGTTTGTCATCAAAAATAGAAAGTAACGATTGGATTGAAATCCTTGTGAATGATAATGGTGTAGGGATTGCGCCTGAAAACCAGGAAAAACTATTTACAATTGATAACAAATACAAGAGCCAGGGCACTGCTGGCGAACAGGGCACAGGCTTGGGATTAATTCTTTGTAAAGAGCTTGTTGAAAAAAATGGCGGAAAAATATGGGTGACCAGCAAAAAAGATGAGGGGTCGTGTTTCCGGTTTACCTTGAAAAAATCTGATAAAACTGAGGAAACATTAGGGCCATAATGATATTCTGCACTGTTATATACTTGAGATGAAAGTCCTTAATTATTTATTTGATAAACGTATATTTCTAGGCAGCAAGTTTTCAATATTGACGCGTAATTCTTCTTCTGTAATGCATGCGCCATTAATAATATCCACTGCATTATCCATAAAACTACTTCCCTGATCCAAATTAAACAGATACCGGATAATCAATAAGCCATCAGTCAGGGCATCAGCCTCGCCATTACAGTCAATGTCAAGATTTTTGGCTGCGAGTGATTGATTTAAGGTCTCAATTGCAGCAAGATGTTGACTGATCTCCAAATTTTTGGCTTCTAACACATTTTCGATAGCCAGATCCAGTTCCTGTTGCGTATATAAAGATGATATCAATAGATTGACATCATCTTGAGTATACATGCTGTGAATTGTTTCAGTTAAATCGTCAATTTTATTGTTTTTATCAGCCACAGCCAGTGAAACAGCCGAGGATACAGACAATGCTACAGTATTATCCATCTGTGACTGGGTAAACAATTGAGATATTTGCGCGTATAGTTGGTTAATTTGGAGATCTTTTTGATTAACAAGCTGTTGATATTCTAAACTTGCACGAGATTCAGCCACGGAAAGTG
>Ga0272440_1000808_pt1 | contig 26436 bp, 16 predicted proteins | sample SSMMMBAug17_FD_192440 | JGI IMG/M metagenome (GOLD analysis project Ga0272440, IMG submission 192440) | Marine sediment archaeal communities from Little Sippewissett salt marsh, Falmouth, MA, United States - SSM-MMB-Aug17 | ecosystem: Environmental > Aquatic > Marine > Wetlands > Sediment ...
AAGGGTTTTGTTCATCAAATCCATGTTGAAAGGCACCATACAAATCTAATAAAAAATTGGAAAATAATTCATTAGAAGGCATTTTCATATGCATTTGAGACTTAGACATACCAGAAATAGAACCAAACAGGTGCAACACAAAAAAGTTGCACTATTTTTTAGCCCTGAAAGGGCGTAACATAAATAGGCTGACTTTTATTAATGTTCATTTATGTTACGCCCTTTCAGGGCTAAAATCATTGTAATGTCTTACCCAGGGCGTTGCCCTAGGCTGGTATATTACGCCCTTTCAGGGCTAAAATTATTGTAAATGTCCTTTCGGTAAGCATGGGTTATTTTTTATTTTTTGCCTTTTGGACAGAATACCGCTTGCTAACGCGCGCGGCTCTGATTCGTAAATATATGCTTGTTAACAGAGCCGCGCGCGTTAGCAAGCGGTTTGTGATTAATGCCACAATTCTATATTTCAAGGCATACTTGCCGAAAGGACACCATTGTAATGTCTTACCCAGGGCGTTGCCCTATATAAAACAATACATTATTTTTCAGTTTACCGAAGTAGAATTAAGACTGTAATTAATTTAAATATAATTTTTTATTTCAACAATCAAGGAAAATATTTTCTTTATAACTTCAGAACTTTTGTCCAGATATACTTTTGATTGACAATAAGTGTTTATAACGCTCATTTCGAGAGTGATAAAAGGATTTTTTATTTTTTTATTTACATCATAGCAAATGTTTTGTTATGGACTTTGTAATATTTCTTTTGAAAATATAAATATTATATTATCAACAGGTGCTAAAATATCAGGCAAGTTTGACAATATGTATAAAAGTTAATGCAATTGGCATTTGGACGAATCCAAAGGATGGACGAGGGCTTATCCAATTTCTTCTCCATCATTTATTGAGTATATATCCTCTTCATCATTATTTAATCAATTAAAACTACCTGATTCTGAAACAACTTCTATTAATTCATTTATTGGTATATCATTATTTATAAAATAATTTTTGTCTAGTTTTCGACGAGATATGATAAAAGCTGCAAATGTTTCAACTTCTTTTCGCTCTTGAAATGTCATTTTATTTATTAGATTACCTAAGGCTTTAGTCATAATAATTCCTGACATATTGTTATTTATTTTTGATCAAACTCAGAATATATCATCAATACTTTGATTAATTAGTGTCTGAACGAAAAAGGAATTTTTCGTCAAGAACAAGGAAGACAAAAAAAATAACCGGAGGAATATATTTGATATTTTGAGGATTATTTTTTTTGTCTGACGCAGTTATTGGCGAAAAAGGCCTTTTTCGTTCAGACACTAATTAGGTGATTTCCGAAAAAGAATATACCAGGGATTCAAATCAGTTTGTAGTTCCGCCTTCAGGCGGTTCTTTTAAAGTCCCAAAGCACATTAATAATTAATAAAAACCGCCTAAAGGCGGAACTACAAACTGGATGCCCCTTAATTATTTGGTATATTCTTTTTCGGAAATCACCTTAAGTTCATAGTTGTTTGTAAAAAGTTGTATTAATGGATTATAACTAAATAAATTTCTAACTGATAATATTATCTAAAAATCCATTGCAGAAATCCTTTTTTCACAGAAATTGCTGCTTCTGGACATATTTCCATGCAGCAAAAGCATCTTATACATTTGTCATAATTATAATCTGGTGTTTTTTTACCTGATTTTGCTTTTGAAATAGCTTTAGCAGGACATATTTTTTGACATTGATAGCAGCATGTACATTTAGTTTCGTCTGGAACTGGTTTTTCAGTAAACAAATTTTTAATTGTAACTGATGTAAAAGGCCATCTAACTGCATGTGATAATATTGAATTTTCTGTAGGAGAAAATATTATATCGCTAAAATCATCTATTGAATTTCCAATAACTTGAATATCTTGCTCTGAAGATGCTCCAAAACTTCTAGAAAAACCATAAATTATAGTATAAACCTTATTAATATCCAAACCCGCAGCTTTGGTAGCAACATAATCAACAGATATTGCATCTTGACCAGCAATAACAGCTCCCATAAATTTTGGAGTTCCAGAATATCCAGGGCCGTCACCCTCCATTCCAATAATTGCGTCCATTATATTTACAAAGGGTTTTTGTTCATCAAATCCATATTGAAAAGCACCATATAAATCTAACAAAAAATTGGAAAATAATTCATTAGACGGCATTTTCATATGCATTTTAGATTTAGACATACCTGAAATAGAACCAAACATATTTTTAACAGCACCTGTAACGTAAGTTAGTCCATGAGTTTTGTATTTCGGCATACATATTATAATATCAGTATTAAAAAATTCTTCAATAATTTCAATTGATTTATATTGTAAAGCTTCTTTGTTATGTATAGTTTTAGTCTTTGAAATATCAGCAACTTCAATATCCATCTTTTCAATAATTTCCTGATATCCAACTTTTTTCATTGTATTATGAAGAGAATGAATTGCAGGTGATTCAATCAAGACCATCTTTCCATTATAATCTTTTACTATCTCAGCAACAGCCTTAAAAAATACTGGATTTGTAATTATTGCTTTTTCAATTTTACCCGGCATTAATAAATTTGGCTTTAAAGCAATTCGTTTATTATTTACACTTGAAATATCAAAATCAATATTTTCAAGACTTTTAATAATTGTATCTTTAATTTTTTGATCATTATATTCATCACATTTTAATAATGATACTTTATACATTTTTTTTCCTTTCTTTTTAATAAATAAATCAATACTGTAATTAATTTAAATATAATTATTTATTTCAACAATCAAGGAAAATATCTTTTTTATAACTTTAAAATTTTTGCACTGATTTACTTTTTATCTGATAATCAATACATACAGATTTAGTCATAAAGATTTTGGACTGTGTTCCCAGATAAAAATTCGTCCTCAACGTCATGCAGGAGAAAATGCGAATGATATATTACAGATTTAGTCATAAAGATTTTGGACTATGTTCCCAGATAAAAATTCGTCCTCAACGTACTATTGTACGCCTGCGGATAATTTTGATCTGGCGCCTTGCCAAAATCTTTATGACTAAATCTGTAGAATCAAGAAGTAAAGATCAAGAACCGCCAATTAATGAAGTAAGGCCTGAAGTGCCAGGTAATAACCAATCAAATGTGTATTGGTAAAACCTGGCACTTTTTTTATCAACGCTAAGGTTATTGAAGATTTGTAGACTTTTTTTTAGCTCTATTAATATTGGTGCGTTTATTGTATGGGGTGGTATGTTTCTAATTGGCGTTTTTGGCTATATTTATTGTTGCTGGTAACACCCTTACAACAATAAGATTAATCGTTACACCAGTCATATATTTGTTTATAAACATAATTACTATTAGCTATTTTAATATGCCCTGTTTTAGAAAAAGCTATGTTATGTTCTTTTGGAAACTGAATACTTTTCTCCTTGATTTTTGATTTGCCAAAAGCACTATAAAGAGGAACTAATGGTTCTCCTACATACATATTTAAAGGATGTTTTGGATTCTCAGTTAATGATGCAGCAATATTATAATGCTCAGCATTTGGAAGTAAGGATGCATTATTCCTGTTATCTTCTAAAAGTTCATCAGAATCGTAACCCTTCCAATCATCGTCTTTAATATATCCATAACGCAAATCTTTAATTGCGCTGCTTCGCAAATTGATTATATCTCCAACAAGTTGAGTAATTGGATTGTTTATGACTTTTAGAACATGGGTTAAAACATTACCAAATCTCTCAAAAGGAGCACCTAAATGAGGAGATGCCAAAAAAAACAATCGTTTAACTTTACTTGTCCAATCAGCTTCATGTTCTATCCCATAATCACAGGCAGATCTAGTTATAAGACCACCTAAACTGTGACAGATGAAAATAATTTCATCAATTTTGATAGGATAAGCATCTACCAGATTTGAAATAATTGTTGATAATCTTTTTCCATTTTCAGAAATATGAAGCCCTGAATTATAGCGCAAATATAGTGGGGTATATCCCAGATCGCTTTGCAAACGCTCTCCATAATCTTTATCTTCTGTGCCACATAATTTCCATTCAAATTCGTTAGCGCAAAGTCCATGAATTAAGATACAAATTTTAGGAGTGATATCTGAATAAATTTCCTGTATGTCATTAGATTCCAATTTAACAGGTTTATTATGATAATAAAAACCCATTTCAATTTTTAGTTCATTGTTTTTTTCTTCCAGATAATCTCCAATTATACCATTTAATATACTGGTGCCAAATTCAATAAATTTTGGCAATGATTTGGTAACACTTTTAACTTGTGATTTAGCTACCTTGGGCTTGTTTTTTGATATAATCTCTAATTGTGCTTCCGGATTTGGATTACTAGAATTTTGATTTACCATCTTTTTTACCTCCTTTCTTATTTGCATTATTACTTATAATAATGTATTGCGCATGCTAATTAAGCATGCACAATACATACTTATATTAAGAATTACTTAATTTTCATTGGTCTATTACTTTTTTATTTGAACCTCCAATCTCATTAGTAACCTTTCGAATCGTGTTATATACACTATCCACTACAGTATCATGAACATTTCTTGCTATCTTAACTTTTGATTTTATTGGGTCTATTGTTTCTAACGCATCAAATGGCACATTGGAAATTGATTTATGGATTGTTTCTGCACCATTAAGACTCTTACCAACCACTTCATTAATTTTATTTAAATTATACATTATATCTCCTTGTTTTATAGTTAAAATTAAGCTCATAATTAAATGAATTTTTTTCGTTTCCTCTCCATATTTAGGGGTAGAATTTACTATTTAAAATTTTTAAGTTTTATTATTTGCCCAGAAGGGGCTAAATCATGTAACATGAGGCTTTAGTCCCAGGTTAATAAAAAATAAAAATCTCTTAAAGACCCGAAGGCGAGATAGATCATTCCTGTCACCCCTTCGGGACTCGAGAAATTATGAATTTTACCTGGTGCTAAAGCCCCAGGCTACATGCTTAAGCATCTTCGGGCTTAAAACAATTATCTTAATTAATATATAACTAATTTATTGGAGTACTGCTCAATTATTTCCCTATTTATATCTATCTTATAAATATAATATGTTAACGATAATCTGAAATATGGAGAAGATACATTTTTTCATTATTTTCACATCTGGCAATTAAAAATAAATTTTTTAAGCTTATTTTATGTCATAACAGTTGCCAGTTTTGCTTACTTCGTGACGAGGTCTAAATTACTTTTCCTCATTCTTTTTTTCTTTTTTAGCAAGGGAAATCATGTTTTCAGCAATCTCAGCGACTTCATGATTAACTGTTCGAATAATGTCATAGACTGTCCCAACTGTATTTTCATGAAATTTTTTGATTTCTTTTGCTGGAATTTCAAGTGGAGCAATTTTTTCTAAAACGTTTAATGGCATATTTGCAATTTTGTTATGAACTTCCTCAACTGAGGTTGCACCTTTGTCAATAGCTGTTTGAACTAGCTCTTTTAATCCTCTTAATTTACTCATAATATTCTCCTTTTTGGTTTTTGGTATTGTTTTGAACAAAAAATATATAAATATTTCTACTTTGGTAATGTAGAAAAATAATGTATTATTTTATATTGAAAAGAAAAAAATCATTTAAAATTTGATATGTTTTATATTTCAGAAATTTAAATATTAGTTTACCAAAGTAGAAATATTTTGTTTTTTTTAGTCTTTCTGTAAAATTTTGGTAGCCCAGTTACCCAATTCCTTATTTATATTGCGCATATTATCAAACACACTATCAATTGTAATATTATGTATATTTTCAACTGTTTTTATTGTTTCACTTAGTGGTTTGATTTTACTAATAGTTGAAAATACTAACAATGAAATGGAATTGTGGATACTTTCAACATTTGTGATTCCTCTATCAACTGTATGTTCAATTATTTCTTTAGTTTTTAATAAATTAACCATATTATTCATCCTTTGATTTATTTGTTTTGGAAAAATATTCAATATTTTTTTACTCTTTAAAATACAAATCTTCTTCATTATAAATGTAAAGGGAAAAATGACAATAATAATTTAAAAAAAAAAAAAATTTTTAAAAAGCTAATATCTAATTATTTTTATCAAAATATATAATTGTTTATTGTTATTACATAATAGCAATAAATATAGTCAACTTCACAATGATACTTATTAATCATAATAAGGTTTTGATTTTCTGTATTGCCAATTTTTGTAACACCCATCTGTCATTAAATTCATTTAAGTTCGAACTCGTTCAATTTCAACATTAAACGATAACCTTGATTCTCTTTATGAAATACTATTTAATTGTTCTTTTTCTATTTAACAAATGTTAGTATAACTAAAAAAACAAATGTTATTCAATTTGTTGTTACAAATATAGTAACGCATGAAAAAACAAATGTCAATACATTTGTACATAAAAATGTTTTTTTGCTTATGTGGCAAAAATTCGTTGTTAAAATAAGCTTTTATATCAAGGCATGCTTACCGAAAGGACACGAATGATTAAAGCTTTTATTAGAAGGATTGCCGAATGATTGCTATAACATCGTCAGGTGTCAAGGGTGACTATCAACAATATTCAGATAATGGTTTTTCTGCTTACCTGATATAATCTTTTCACACATTAAAATAAATTTTGAAAAAAATAATGATGATCTGGTATTGTTACTTATTCATTCACGTATAAAAAAGATTAATTTATCCTTTTCATCGATATCTGAAAAGAATGAAAAATGATAAGATAAGATGCAATTATTTGATAAATATTATCTTTTATAGGGGGTTATCCAAAGGATGGGGGACAATGGGGAAAATACCCTGTCAACATCTTTTATACACGATTTCCGGTAATTGAAATGTAGAGACAAGGCATGCCTTGTCTCTATCGATTTTGGTTACACTAAAATTAATAATTTGATAATAACTGTAAAAGATGTATTAACTCTTCCAGACCAGTTTTCCCATCATTATTTATATCAAATTTTAGATTATCTAAGGGGTTATTATCGGGTTTTATAACAATATTAATTTTTGCTGACTCTACAGACCAAAGCTCGCCATTAAAACCTTTAAAGCTAAAAGATGTATTGCCGTCCCAATTTGCAACTGGTTTAAATATTAGTTTAGAAAAATCTTCATGTAAAATAGTTTCATCAAGAGTAACTTTTTTTTCATTCAGCATTAGAATTCCAGTGTTTGAATCAGGTAAAGCAGTAATTTTAATCTGGTCAAATTCATTGCCATAATTATCATAAAAGCATGGAGGAAATCCCAGACTGGAGAAATTAAGTTCAGTATCTTCATTTCCATTTAAGCTGACTTCACTTACTTGTGGAGGATCAATTTGCCCGCATCCTGAAATACCTGGTTTTATTTTATTTGGATCATTTGGACATTCATCGTTACAATCTGCAACTCTATCATTATCAGTGTCAATATCATCTTTACCACATCCACACGCCCCTGGATCAGATTTATTAGAATCATTTGGGCATCCATCGTTACAATCAGCAATAGTATCATTATCTGAATCAGTATCTGCAACATTGCATCCGCAGTTACCTGGCTGTGTTTTGTCTGGATTTTCAGGGCAATGATCATATATTCCAATTATTTTTACTTCATCAACATAAGTATCTTTTTCCCATTCATCAATATTGCCTCCCTGACCTTTGAATAAAATTCTTACTTTATCAGTTAAGCTTATATAAGAGTCTAAATTATATGTTTTAAGAGTATATTCTTCAATTTTTGTTAAATGATCAATTTCTTTAAATGTCAAGCCATTATCATTTGATATATAGATATAAAGATGGTTATAATAATCATGTCCTATCCATGTTCTTAAAGGAGATCTTACCCAAAAGCTTAATTCATTATTAACAGTTTTTGATAAATCGATTTGAGGAGAGAGCATATCGCCTTGATCACCGCTATTATAACAATCAAAAAACGCTGAATAAGTTCCAGAATGGGCATAACGTTCACCTGTATTCCATCTGTCTTCATCATTTAGATCACCTGACCAGCCATGAGTTCTAATATCAGGAGTTTCAAAATCTTCTTCAAAAATTGTTATCCAATCTTCGCCATCATCTTCTATTCCTTTTTTCCAATAACCTTCTCTTTGAATATCAGAATAAGCAATCCATACCCAATCTACTGAGCCTGCCTGCTCAATCATTCGATTTTGATAAGCATTACCCGGAACATTAAAAGAATATCCAGGATACTCAATATTACACTGATCAAAACCATTTTCCCAAGGTCCTGCATTTTTTGTTATTTTCCAATCATCGATATTATTGTTATTTTGGCAGGCATAAGGTAAATTTTGACTGCATTTTGAATCATTCCATCTTCCATTATTTAAAGCTATACTTGCACAATCTTCATCATTGCCTGAATTATTTGGTTCTCCATTATTCCATGTCCATACAGCAGCATCAATCATTTCTACATCCCATCTATCAGCATCAATGAAATTTACTCCACATTTTAGCATCTGAATAATATTTTCAGTGTCAATAGTTCCAGTTTGATCAACCCAGTCATCAGGCAGAAACCATTTACCAAGTTTACTGTCCATAAAACCATAAATATCATCTTGATTAATAGGTTTTCCATCTGAGGTGCAATTATCAGCATCAAAATACATTACCTGACGATAATTCCAGCCGCTGCCAGCATTAACTGAAAATATTTTTCCATCCCAAATTAAACTGCCATCATAAGTGTCATTTGCAGATTTTACAATAACTCTTTTTCCGCGAGCAATCATTTCTCGTGGAGTTTCCCATCGATCAGTAGGTTTATCTGATGGTTTATAAAGCAAATCTCCAAAAAATTGATATAAAGGGCTTTCAACTCCTTCCTGAGTATGTGCTCTATCTTCTAAGTCAATAAAGATTATTTCTTTTGGATGAACTTTAACCCATGCAGCAAGCTCCTTCATTTCATCAATATAACTATCATCTGCACTATAAAGAGTCCCGCAATCACCATGACAAAATTTAACTTCACCATCATCAAGATGCAGATCATAATCAAAGCCTCTTATTCCGCTATTAAGTAATTCCTGCAATGGCCATCGTTGATTTGCCCATGCATTATTGCTGTCATTCCATGCATTATGAGCTGATAATATTTGTACTCTATTAAGAGGAGTATCCATAGCAATATCTCTTTGTGTTTTTAATCCAAAACTATCAGCAAAAATTAATTCACAAACACAAACGCTCATAATATTGGTAATCATCAAAAAGAAAAGTGTTTTATAAATAATTTGTGTTTTTATAAATCGATATTTCATAATTTGATAACCTCCTTATTTATTGAAGTAAATTATTAAAAGCTATTTTGGAAAACCTGTTACAGATTTAGTCATAAAGATTTTGGACTGTGTTCCCAAATCAAAATTCGTCCTCAACGTACTGTTTGTACGCCTGCGGATAATTTTGATCTGGCACCTTGCCAAAATCTTTAAGACTAAATCTGCAGAACGAGAAACATTATATTAATAACGAATAGGTCTACAAGTTTTGTGTTTTTTATCTTATTGAATATAAAAAGAAATATTATAAGTAAATTAAAATGAGAATTCTTAAAAATGGAAATATATAATCAAAATTCACAACTTATAACTATTTTTAATGGCTTTCCTGCTTTAGAGAAGGGCTCCAGTCTATCTGGATATATTTTTTATGTTACGCCCTTTCAGGGCTTTAGCTGTGGTTATATTTAACCCAGGGCGTTGCCCTGGGCTGTTATGTTGTGCCCTTTCAGGGCTAAGAATTTGAATCATTATATTTCTTATAACTTTAATAAAATCACTATCAAAAAAATAATATTTCATTTTAATATTGCACTGTAAAATTTATATTATAATAATATAATTGTCAATTTTGGTTACACTCAATTGATTCCCTGCAATAATGTGGAACCTTATATAATCAGGCAAATAATTTTAGAATAAACTGTTCTTCATCTTCTATTAAGTCAGGTTCAGTGTTATTATGTGCTTTCATTCCTTTTATGATTTTACGAGGTACGCCCATACCCATATGTTCCATATAACCATAATCTCTGAGAACATCTTTTAATAATTGATTTCTTGAAGCTCTACAGCCAGCTTTCATTCTTTCAGGTGTTATTCCATTTGGTAATCTCCCTGGAGATATTACTTCCAAACGATTATTATATATTACAACCTCTATATCTGTAGCAGACAATAAATAGTCCCTATGAACAACAGCATTAACAAAAGCCTCACGAATTACATCGTCAGGATAAACAGGTTTATCAACTCTAACTGCACCATTTTTAAGCTCAACACCTGGAACTTTATTACGTCTGACAAAAAAAATACATTGTTCAATCTGACCAGGATCAATAATTTCAATATTGTAATCCTTACTTCTAAACAAACCTACAATAGGTCCTTTAATACTTGTATTATCCAAAACTGTATAGTCTTTTTCATTTCCAGGATAGGCAACAGCAGAAATACCTGTATGTGCTAAATATTTTTCAGGTTTTTGACCAAATAGAAGCAAACCTGCCATTGTACATGGAAAGTTATCTCCTTCATTACTCAATATTTCTGTATTTACCAACAAATTTTTCCACGCATACTCATCTTTATAATTTGGAATGTATTGTCCCCTTACACGTCCAAAATAATCTTCTAATCTACGTAAATCGAGATCTTTAAAACTTGTTCCAGATACAGGACGTGTTTCAGCACGAATCATACCTCTTTGCTGTCCAAGACGCTCCAGTTCTTCCCAGCTTGCCTCACGACTTTGCGATCCTGCTCGAATATAATAAGTTTTATGATTATTATGCCATAGATGATGAACTGTCCAGCCTCGTTCAACCCGAACTATTGCAACATGTTTTCTATTTTCTACGTTTTTTATAATTTCAAAGTAAGGTATTATTTCAGGTCGAATTTTATCTCTGCATGTTGTCATTACCCATTCTTCAATACTATCAGATGTTATTCCTGTTATAATACTATTATCCGAAACTCCAATTATTATATACCCACCATGTGCATTTGCCAGAGCTACAACTTCTTTTGCAAAAGAACGATTATTAGATATATCTTTTTTAAATTCTATGCCTGAATTTTCTCCATTTGCTATTATTTCGAGTAATTGATCTTTGTTCATAAAAACTTTCCATAATTTTGATGGACTCGTAAAAAGTCATTTTTAAAAAATCGGTATTAATAATTTCTAACTGTTACACAGATAAAAATCTCATTTTTTGACTTTTTACGAGACCATCAATTTTTCATTATAAAAAATATCAAAATAAAAATTTTGGAAAACCAACAAATTGATCTTTGATCTTTGTTCATAAAAATTTTCCATAATTTTTCATTATAAAATATCAAAATAAAGATTTTGGAAAACCAACAAATAAAATTATCAGAAGGTCTAAAATAGTTAAGTTAATGAATTATTTTGATCTGATAAAACAATCAAAAATCTTTTATATTCAATCTGAAATAAAACAATATACCAGGCAAAGAATGAATAAGCAATTAATAATTTTCTTCTGTCTTTAAAAATGTTAGTACATCTTTAGCACTTCTATAAGGAGATTCTTCCATAGGAAGATGGCCAACATTATCATAAATGATTGTTTTAGATTTCTGTAAATCACGTTCCCATCTTTCAACAGCTTTAACAGGAACCCAGGGGTCTTCTTTGCCCCACATAAGTAATGTAGGTGTTTCTATATTATCGATATTATCTGATAAATTATTGGATTTACACTGCTGTTTCATAAGTTTAAAAATATTAGTAATAACCTTACGATTTTCAGAGTTCAATCCCAACTCAAAATAAGAATCAACCAGCTTATCAGAGACTTTGGACTTATCACAATATATTTGACGTACATTAAATTCAATGAAAATTCGTGGAGTTATTTTTGAAGCCAGGTACCTTATAATTGGAATATTTACAAAATTAATAATTCCAGGAACATTTTGAGAATAGCCTACTGAACCTATTAAAATTAGTTTTTTTACTCTTTTTTTTTGAATTACAGCATAATTCCAGGCTATATATCCTCCTAATGAACTCCCTGCTAAGATAAATTCTTTAAGATCAAGAGCTTCAATAAAACTATGAAAAAAATTTAGCAAAGATTCAAGACATAAATCTTCTTTTAAAGGGTTTGTAAGGCCAAAACCTGGTAAATCTAATCTTATCACTCTGTAATATGAACTTAAGGTCTTTGTCCAGCTATTCCAGGTTTGCAAAGAAGCCAAAACTCCATGAATTAATATTATGACAGGCCCTTTTCCTTGATCGCAATAATGAACTTTTGTACCATTTATTTCTATAAATCGAGAATGAGGGTTTGTATACTTTTCAGATAGTTTATCCAAGGGTATTGATTTTAAACCTAAAGCTGAAAATTTTGATATTCTCTTTTTTGTATCATTAACAACCTTTGATATAAAATCAGTTGTTTGAAAAATGTTGAAACTTATATTATTTTCTATTGTAATTGCTTGAACTTTCATAAAAAATTTCCTTATTATTATTTATGATTAATTTAATTTTTATTTATTAATTTTGATGGTCTCGTAAAAAGTCAATTCTAGAAAAATCGGTATTAATAATTTCAAATTGTTACACAGACAAAAATTTCATTTTTTGACTTTTTACGAGACCATCAATTTTAATAATTTTCACTTATCTGTTTTAGCATATCTAATTCATCATTTATTAATTCTTGAATTCTGTAACTACTTTTTACCAAATTCTGTACCATATGTTTTAATCTATCTTTTATTTCAGGGCCAAGATCAAATGTAAGGTATAAAGTATCGCCATCATCATGTGTTCTTTTGTTTTGATATATTGAACCAATTACAACAGCTTCTTTATATACATCTGAAATTGCTGTATAAAAGGCTGATTTATTTGCGTTTGTTGAGGATAGTCTGGAATACATTAATTTAGGTTTAACAAGCATTTTCGTTACATCTCTGGATACGAACATACCAATGTTTTGGAGTATATTTTTATAACGCTGTGTTAAAACAGAGAATGCGCTAACATGACCCATCCCCATTTTTGCATGTAGTCTTCCTTCTGAAATATATGAAAAGTTATTTATTACAACTTGAGAAAACTTTTTAATCTCTTTTTTCTGATTTTCATTATCTATATTGAAACGTGGGGTTGGAATTATTACAGGTGTTATACCTTTTTCAGAATCCTTTTGTTCAGGGTTTAAATCATATGACTCAAGAAAGTGTCCATCATTAATATCCAATTCTCTCATTAATGCATTCATTATTATAATATCAAGACTAATACCTCTAATATTTTTTTTGGGTAAGCCTTTATTTACAAAAAAATTTCTAATTTCGCCAAGTTTTTGTTCCCACTCACTTATTTTTTCAGCTTCAGTTATTTTTACACAAAATGACGTGTCATTTTCATTTTGAGCATTTTTAGAGATCAATAGATGATCAATATTATAATCACTATCTTTTACAAAAGAGTTTACCAGTTGTGTATGAAGAGAAAGTGCTGGAGAGCCATCTATCCATTGATGAGCAAAGCGTTGATGAATATTGATATGTCCTGAATGGTTTAATGTTGTATTTTCATATATATGTTCAAGTCTGGTATGTAATCTAGCAAAATTTCCAAAAGTACAAAAGCCTGGATCATTTTTTGGGGACAAAATTTTTTCTTTTAAAATTAATGTATATGAAAAAATTTCATCTAATCTGTTAATTTGTTTTAAAAGACTGTTGCTAATCAACCTTCTGATTTTTATATCAAAATCCTTATTAACAATATCTTTACCAATAACATATCCACCTTCTTTACCCATACTTTTCAAAGCTTCTAATACTCTTATGTCTATTTCATTTCTTATATATTTAAATTCAACACTTTTTCCAGAAATCATTTTTAAAATATTCTTATAATCAACACTATAAGTTTTGCTATCGATTAAATCTTTATATTTGATAGAATATAAAGCAGGTTTTTCAATTGGATCTATCCACATAAATGTAAAATCATTTTTTATATGGTATAAAATTTTATTGTTTCTAGTACCATTGTAAAGTTGAGCAATACTTATTGCAGAAGCTTTTGCCAATAATACCTTTGCATCATCTTGATTATAATTAACTGATTTTTTCCTTTTATTAATGCCAGAAGAAAGGCAAAATGAACCAAATTCAGATGTCAATTTTTTATCAAAAATTTTAATACCATATTTTTTTATTTGTTTAGTGTCGAGAATTCTAAAATATTCCTTTTTATTATCAATTTTTTGAAGGTTATATTTAATATGATTTTCATTGAGTAAAGATACATCAGAAAAATTTTTGATAGTATCAGATTTCCACATGGTTGGCCTTGATACCTGCCTTGTCCAAAAGCCTCTCATGTATTTTTCAAGGTTATAAATCCTGTCATTAGTGAATTCCTGTTCTAATATTTTTTGAGAACTGCCATTTCTTAAATGATCAAGTTTAGAGAGATATATGAGCATAATGGTAGGGTATTTAAATAAATTTGATACTTGTGTATGAACAGAATTTTTTCGTGTATTTTTGCTTCCTTGAATAATTCTATTAAACAGGTATTTTGTTGATGTAAAATCCAATGCATTTTCAAGCCAAAAATCTGATGCATAACAATGTGATGCTTCTAATGTATTTTTTTGACTATGAATTTTTATAATATCTTTGTTTTGAGATGCTTTAGATATAAACGAAATCATTTTATCCATTCCTGTAATAATGGAATTTTGAATTAATGATATTCCTAAATCATTTTGAAAAATTATTGAATCATGTTTTATAAAATATCCTAAATCCTTTGTTATTGCTATGCTCATAATTTATATCTCCTATATTATTTTTTTTATAAATTATTTTTTATCTGTGCTGACGATTAAAATAATACTTGTCAAAACAATTGTCAAGACGTTTATGCGTACACTTGTAAATATACATGTAACATTATGATTTAATAAATAAATAAAAATTATAATAGATATGAAATTTTTTATATATAAGCTCCTATCCTAATAACTCGAGAGTCGTAAATTTTATTCGTTAAAATATCCAATAATTTCAGCAAAATTATTTTTTTGGGGATAATTTTTTATAATTTTTTGGCACAAAAGTTGGCACGCTATGCCAAAAAATTACAAAAAAATGATCAAAAAATTATCGTTACGTTGAAATTATTAGAAATTTTTGTCTCCAAAATTTACGACTCTCGAGCTAATAAAATTATGTTTCATTTTACCTTCCTCCTTAATTGCAAAATTCAAATAAACATTAACAACTGGTAATTTTCTTAAAGTTTTTTCTTCAAATGCTGTTGATTTTTTACGAAATTGAGGTTGATATAAAGGCTTAGGCTGTTCTTTTGGATAGATTCTTTCATTTTTGACATCAGTTGCTGGCAGGTTATACTGAATAAGCATTTTTTGTTGATAATAAATTCAGAACTTCTGATCCTTGAATTTATAACATTTTGTATTAATAGTTGATTTAAAATTTTGGCAAAAAAAACGTAAATTGCCTGCAACACAATATTGAAATATATACAATATGTTATATAAATTTAGATTTATAGGGTCAGGAGCTCTGAAATTTTTATATGCTTGCAGTATCTTAATATTTTTACTTCGTTCCTTTTTGTTCCTGGTATCCAATAATAATTACCTTCAAATGATGCATAGCCATATTGATCTGTAACGCTATTACAATTAATATATGGTGCTGAAACAAACTGAGGCACTTTTATTAAATATGATTGTTCATATTCAAAGTCCTTTGATGGTAATAATTTTGTTTTTGATACTGGCCTATTGGCCATTCTGATTGTAGACCAATTTTTTATCGCTGATTTCGACAGCGAATAATCAATTCTTTGATTAATTTTGTATTGATCGAAAAAAAATAAGGTTGTGTAGAGACGTAGCATGCTACGTCTCTACATTACAATACAATACAATCACCCCAATTCGAATATTTTTGAAATGGGGAATTTATTTTTCAAGCATTCCTATAAGATTATATGTCTACAAAATTTACGACTATTGAGTATAATCCAATATTTATGAAAATTAAATTTTCAGTCATTATTTAATGGTGCATGCCAGAATTTTGGTCTGATAAATTCTTTAATTTCTTTTTCATCATAGTTTAAGCCAAGTTCAATAATAATTCTTTTTAATGAGTTTAAATCATCTAATATTAATTCATGAGGCCAGATTTCTCTATACCATGTATTACTTTCTTGTTTAAATTGATCTAAACGTTGTTCAAAAAGTTCAATCCATCTATACCAGAATTCGGGTTTTGTTGAGTGCTGTACCATAAAAGAGGTATTTAAGCATGAATTTACAATATCATCTTTATTTCGTCTTACTATAATCCATTTTGCATTTTCAAAGGCAAATCTATAGATTTCCCATACAAGGGTAATATTTGGTTCTTTATACAACCATTTTTTATTACTTTGATAGCCTTGTTTATGAATTAAATAATGTATAGTTTCTTTTAAATTAGGAATAATATTAAGTGAATCAGGGGCTGGTAATTTTCTAACTCCAAGTGGATCGCAGCCATGAACAGTAAGAATTTTTTTATTTACATGTTCTCGGATAAGAGTATTTTCAAAATAACCCAATGGATTTTCCTTTCCACCTGAAACAGTTTCTCCTAACCATGCACCGCAAATTTGAAATATTCCTGCTATTAATGAAGTACCTGATCGTGGTAAGCCCATAATAATTATTGGTGAATCATATAAATTACATTTTTTATTTAACATATTCTTATTAAAATCATATTTTTTTACTTTTTTATTTAAAATATTACCTGCTTCAACAGCGATTTCAGCAACAACTGAATTCCAGTTATTATTCTGACTTTGTCTGAAAAGTTTCATTTGAGGATACCAGGGCGTTCTTTCATTATTAATAAGCCATGGCCAGTCTGGATAGTATGGTATCATAGTCCAGACGTTAATGCCAAGAGCTCCTGCTATATGAGCTGTAGCATTATCAATTGTTATTACAAGATCAAGTGCCATTATTTGGGCTGCAAAATCATCTAAGTTTTTAAGCGAATCAATTGATTCATCATTGAATATATTTATATTAAATGTTTTAGATATTTCTTCGATTTCCTGACTACAATCTCCATATTGTAAATTTATAAAAATAAGCTCTGGACATTTTAAAATTGGTTCCCAATGTTTGAGATCAACAGTTCTTTGCTTTCCAAATTCAGCACTTGAACTTTTCCATGATATTCCAATTTTAAGTCCTGTACCTAATTTTTCATATCTTCTTTTAATAATGTCAATTTTTTCAGGATCTGCTTTTAAATAGTTTGATTTGTTTGGAAAGTCATTAAAAGAAGTTCTAAAATATTTTCCAAGACTGCCGACAGGTATATGATAATCAATATTTTTTAATTCATTTTTATAAAAGTTTTGATCTAAATTAGGAATAATTACAGCGCCTTTAAAAGATCGTTTATAAATAGGAATAAGACGATTATCGCATTCTATTACACATTTAGCTCCTTTATTAATAACATCTGATATAATGCTGGCAAACATAATATCATCACCAATCCCCTGTTCTCCCCATATAGCAATCATTTTTTTTTCTAATTCCTGACCTTCCCACTTAGGTATTGAATAATTTCTTGTTGAGTACCCATCTTTTTTTAAGCGCCATTCATATTCAATAAATCCCTGTTTTAGATCACCTAAAAGCAATAATGTAAGACTTAAATTACAATGAGCATGTATGTGATTATTATCAATTGAAATTGTTCTTTTATACAATTCAATGGCTTCACTGTATTGTTTATGTTTACATAATGCGTTACCAAGATTAAAATGAGCATCAATATAATCATTTTTAATTTCAATTGCCTTTCTAAAACATATAATTGCGTTTGTTATGTCTCCTTTACTATCATATAACTGACCAAGCTTGTTTATAGCTTCATAGAAATCAGATTTTGCTTGAGTTGCTTTTTTTAGTAAATCCAGCGCATCATCCATTTTTTCAAGTTTAATTAAACAATTGGCAATATTAAAAAAAACATCTGGATTATCAATTTTATCAGAGAGTACTTTTTGGTAATAATATTCCGCCTTTTGAGCATTATTTAAATATTGATAACACATACCAGTATAAAAAAAGATTTCAGGATTATTATTATTATCTAATAATTTTTCAAAGCATTTAACAGCCAATTTGAAATTTTTATTATTAAAATAAAGAAAGCTCAAATTATTAAGTGCTTCATACTGATTTGGATTAATTTTAACTGCCTTTTCATAAGACTCTATTGCCTGATTAAAGTCTCCCTGTTTTTCAGATACCATTCCCATATTTAAATAACCTCTTGGGTCATCAGGTTCAAGAGTTGCAACTTTTTCATAATAATAAAAAGCTTCTTTATAATTTCCCTTCCATGACGCAATAGTGCCAATATTAAAATATGCGTCAGTAAAGTCAGGTTTAAGCATTATAGCCATTTGATAACATGAAACAGCCTCATTTTCATAACCCGATCTAATATTGAGAAGCGAATTACCCATTAAATAATATGATCGAAGATTTCCAAAATTTAAAAAAATTGATCTTAAAAACTGCCTGACAGCATCAATATACCTATGCTTTTTATAATATGCTATTGCAAGGTTCAATGTAATCAATGATAAGTCTTGTTTTGTTAGGATTACAAATTCATCTATAACTTTTTTCATAACACTTACCCAATCACCAGGAAATTTTTGCCTGAAAAGCCTCATTGATGGGTACCATGGATTATCATCTCTATTTAAAAGCCATCGCCAATCAGCAGCATAAGATAACATTAACCATACTGGTTTTCCCATTGAACCAGCTAAATGAGCAATAGAGGTATCTACTGTAATTATTAAATCCATTTGACTTATTGCAAAAGCAGTATCAGAAAAATCTTTCAGCATAGAGGATAAATCCTGAATTGCCAAATGATTGAATTCTTTAAGATCATTAGCTTTTGGGCCTTTTTGCAAACTATATACACACAAATTTTGAAATTTAGTAATATGTTCAAAAAATAAAATATGAATTGAACGAAGATGATTGTATGGGAAATCACAGCTACCAGACCATGCAATGCCAATTTTTATTTTATTGGAATTTGAATGTATTTTATCAAATAATTCAATTGATGGATTTGGCTTTGGAAATAAATATGGAATATTTGAATTTATAGTATCAAAATCAATTTGTAATATTGCAGGAAGGCTCAATATTGGAGCATGAAAATCAAATTCTGGAATTTTTTCATTATTTATTATCAATTTATCTATTTCATTAATAGTTGAAAATAAATCTTTAAGCTCTTGGGGACAGGCTACAATTATTTCACTTACTAAAGGCCTTATTATTGGAATATATCTAACAAACTGAATACTGTCGCCAAATCCTTGTTCAGTATATAAGAATAATTTTTTATTACAATGTGAACCATCCCACAATGGTTTTGAAAATAAAGCACCAGTAAAATCATCTCTTTTTTGTCTCCATTCATGCTCTTTCCAGCCATTTTTAAAATCTCCTAATGTTAAATATGACAGCCCTAAATTATGATGAGCATCAATATAATCAGGATCTTTTTGAAGAGCTTTTTTATACCATTCAATTGATTTTTCATACTGCCCGCTATATTTTAAAGAAACCGCAATATTATGATAAACTTCTTTTGAATCTAAACTATATTTAAGTGAAATCTCAATTAATTTATCCATAATTGTATGAATTATATCTAACCATGATCCATCCTTAGTTTGTCTAAAAAGTTTGACTCCAGGATACCATGGACTTGTTTCACCGTTCATCAACCAGCACCATGCAGGTATTTTTGATAACAATACCCATGTTTCTTTTCCTAAAGCACCAGCAAGATGTGCAACAGCAGTATCAATACTTATAATTAAGTCCATTTTACAGATAATACTGGCTGTAGAGGCAAAATCATCTAAATATTTATCAAGACTTATAATGTTTATTTGTTCATAAATATTGTTAACACCAAGACCCTTTTGAAGACTAAATAAACTTATAGAAGGTAATTTTGAAATTTGTTCAAAAAATTCTAAAGGAATTGATCTATTCCTTTCTTGTTCATTATTTGGATTTCCTGCCCACACCAGACCAATTTTAAAATTCTTTTCTTGTTTTTTAATAATATCGTATACTTCTTTGTTTAATTCTTTAAGATCAAATAAATATGGTATAGTGTCAGGTACCTGGTTTAAATCTGTTTCAAAAAGATATGGAAGGCTCATCATGGAAATTTCATAATCAAAATCGGGTACTTCTTTACCCTCCTCAATAACTAAATCAACTGCTTTAATTGATGAAAAAAGAGAAGCTAAATTTTTACGACATAAAATAAATACCTTTGCTTGTTTGTATAAATTTTTTACAATATTTGCATAACGCACGAATAAGATAGAATCTCCAAATCCTTGTTCAGCAAAGATTAGAAGAGTTTTATTTGATAAATCCTCAAGTTTCCAAACTGGCTTTCCAAATTTTCGGTTAATAAAAGCTTTTCTTTTAAAACGCCATTCATATTCTTTAAAACCTTTTTTTATTTCTCCATTTATCAAAAGAATCAGACTATAGTTAAAATGAGCATCTGGATTTTCTGGCTGCTTTGAAAGTATATATTTATAGCATTCCTTAGCCTCATCAATTTTGCCAAGTCTTCCTAAGGCAGCACCCATATTTGAATATGCTTCAATATAATCAGGATCTATTGTTAAAAGTTTTTTGTATTTATTAACAGCTTCATTATATTTGTTAGTTCTGTAATATGATGCAGCCAAATTATATAATGCCTTAGTATTATTAGGATCAATTTTTATTACTTTATTATAACAATTTACAGCCTGTTCATAAACATCCATTTTATAGTAAATTGTTCCCAAATTAAACCAGGCTTCAAAAAAATCAGGTTTAATGGAAACAGCATTATTATAATAATATATTGATTTTTCATACCATCCTTTTGTTGAATAAATATTTCCAATCTGAAAATAATGAACATATTTACTGTTATCTGATAAAGATAAAATTTGTTTAAAACAAAATGATGCTTTATCTTCTTTACCTGAATTCAAAAGTTTTTGACCAGCCATATAAAAATAATCAAAAATATAATTGCATAATTCTTTTTTTACCTCTTCAACAACAGATGTCCACTGGTCTGCTTTTTTTTGTCTAAATAATTTTACAGTTGGATACCATGGGCTGTCTGATCTTTTTAAAAGCCATCTCCAATCAGGAACATATGGAAGCATAACCCAGGTATTAGCCCCTGATGCTCCTGCAAGATGAGAAACTGATGTTTCAACTGTTATAATAATATTCATATATTTTGTTGCTGACATAGTATCCGCAAAATCATTTATAAATGGTGAAAGATTAATTACATTATAATTATCTGATAATTCTTTTTCTTTTGGGCCTTTTTGAAGGCTGAAAAATTTAACTTGAGAAATTGCCAAAAGTGGAGTGAGTAATTTTAGCTCTATAGAACGATGTTTATCATTTTCATTTGCAGGATCTCCACCCCATACTATTCCAATACAAATGTTATTACTATATTTTTGCATAATTTGTGCAATGCTTTGATTTGTATCAACTGGAGGATGAATATATGGAATTCCTTGAGGAATAGTATTCATATTAGTTCTAAAAATACATGGTAAAATCATTAGCGGTGTCTGTATGTCAAAATGAGGTGGTTTTTCATTTCTATCAAAAACATAATCAATATCTTTAATAGTTTGGAAAAGTCTTTTTAACTGAGGCTGACATTCAACTATTACATTTCCTCCAAATTTCTTTGCTATTTTTGCATATCTAATGAAATGAATAGAATCACCATAGCCAAGTTCTGTATATATTAACAGGGTCTTGTTTTTAAAATTCGACCCATCCCAATATGGAGTTTTGAAATTTCGTGTAATTACATTGTCCTTTTGTCTAAACCATTGATATTCTAAAAAACCCTCAATAAGCTCTTCTGCAAGGAGTAAAACAATACCAGCATTTTCATGGGCATAAAAATTATCTTTATTTATAGAAATTGCTTTATTAAATGATTTTAAAGCATCTTCATAATTACCTGATTTATATAAAGCAACACCTAAATCATTATATATTTTATCACTATCACTTTTTAAACGTATTGCTTGTTTATAAAACTTTATTGCGTTTTCATACATGTAAAGATTTTGAAAACATAAACCAATATAATAAAAAGCTTCAAATTTAGAAGGATTTATAGTTAATACTTTATTATAATAATGCATTGCTTCTTCATATTTTTCAAGGAATTGAAGGGTAAGTCCTAAATTAATTAAAAAATCTGGCTTTGAAGGATCTTTTTTTATAGCTAATTTATATTGCTCTATTGCCTGATCAAACCTTTTTCTTAGTTTTAATGCTTCACCTAGATTATTATAAGCTTCTGCAATATCTGGATTAATTTTAATTGATTTTTCCAGCAAATTAATTGCAAGGTCATATTTTTTCATTTTAATAGCAAGTGAACCTCTTAAATAATTAAGATCAAAGTTATCTGGATATTTTTTTAAAAATATTTCACAAAGTGCAGCAGACTCATCGTATAATTTTGAATCAAATTTTTTCACAATATCTTTAATTGCATCGTTAATATTGATATCTTGTTTTTCAATATCGTTTTCTTTAATACTGATTTTATCATTATTTATAATATTATTTGATTCTGAAATATTTTTTTCATCAATGTTTCTCTTATCCATAATTTTATTTAATTCCAGCTTTAATAAATTAAATACATGATCCCATTTACCAATTTTTTTTTGTCGAAATAGCCTCATAGATGGATACCAGGGGCTGTCATCTCTATTTAACATCCATCTCCAATCAGGAATAAAAGGCAATAATACCCATACAGGAGCATTCATAGCACCTGCAAGATGCGCAGTTGCTGTATCTACAGTTATTATTAAATCAAGATGTTTAATAATTGTTGCTGTATCTGAAAAATCATTTATATATTTTGAAAGATCAGTAATTTTAAAATGATTATTTTCTGTAATTTCTTTTTCCTGAATACCTTTTTGAAGACTGTATATTGAAATTTGGGGGATATTAAAAAGAAATTCTAATTTTGAAAGCTTTATTGATCGATTATGATCATCTTTATGTATAGGATTTCCCGCCCATACAATACCTATATTAAAAGTATTTTTATTTATTTTATCTACAATTTCTTGTTTTTCTTTCTCTGGAGCAAAAATATAAGGGGTTTTAGCAGGTATTGTCTGCAAAGTTGTTTTAAAATAATAAGGCAAACTCATAATTGAGGCTTGAATATCAAAATCAGGAAGTTTTTGACCAGTTGCAATGATATTATCAATACCATTTACTGTTTTAAGTAAAGGAATTATTACTGGTTCACATCCAATATAAACATTTCCTCCAAGTTTTTTTAGCATTGGTATATATCTTATTAAATGAATAATATCGCCATAACCCTGTTTAGTATATAAAAATAATGTTTTACCTTTAAATTCTTTGCCGTCCCATTTAGGCTTATCAAAGTCTTTTCCTGTAAAATCTTCTTTCTCAAGCCTCCATTCATATTCTTTGAAACCATTAAGTAAATCACCCTTTAATAAATATGAAAAACTAAAATTATAATGAGTATCTACATGATTTGGGTCAATTAAAAGAGCTTTTTTATATAGTTCAATTGCTTTATCATATAAGCCTTTTCTGTAAAATGCATTGCCTTTATTACTTAAAGCATTAACATAATTTGGATTGATTGATAATGATTTATTATAAAAATTTATTGCTGTATCTACTTTATTTAAAATGAAATATGTGTTTCCTATATTATAATAAGCCTCATAATATTCTGGATTTATAGATAATGCTTTGGTGTAATAATTTAATGCCTCATTGTATTTTTTTTCATGAAATAAACAATCTCCTAAGTTGTTTAAAGCTTTTGGAAATTCAGGTTTTATTTCTATTGCCTTTTGATAATAACTTTTTGCCAGTTCATATTGTTTTATATCTTTATATGCGTTGCCTAAATTATAAATTGCAGTATAATAATTATCTTTAAAAGAAATTGCTTTTTTATATTTTTCAATTGCTTCATCAGTTATATTCTTTTCATGTAATTCAATAGCAAGATTATTATAAGCTTCTGCATAATCAGGTTTTACAGCTATTGCGTTTCTAAAATAATGAATAGCTTTATCACTATCATTTAATTCAGAATATGCCACAGCAATATTATAATAAAAAGATGGAATAACTTGAATTGACAATCCTTTGTTCCATATTTTTATAGCATCATAATAATTTTTTTTATTATATTCAATTAAACCTGATAGATAAATTATATCTAGATTATCAGGATATTTTGATAATAATTCAGTGCACATTTTTTGTGCCAGTTCAAATTCATTTTCATTTATTAGCTTTTTTGTTGATTCAATTTTATTTTGTATATTCATTTTTATCCATGTTGTTAATAATTGTTAAACAATTTATTTGTACTTAATTAAACTTTCTGAGATGCCAGCCTTAAAAAAACATCTTCATATTTAGATACAATCTTATCACATGAAAATTTCTGTATTATTGACATTCTTATTTTCTCAGGATTTATATAAAAATTAGACGCCTTATTAATTTTTTCAGCTAATTCATCAATATCATTTTGTTTTACAAGAAATCCATTAACATTATCTATAATAATTTCATCAATTCCTCCAGGACATTTAAATGCAACAACAGGAGTACCACATGCCATAGCCTCCAGCACAACATTTGGAAATCCTTCATACCTTGAGCTAAGAATAAAAATATCAGCTTCTGTCATGTATTTATATGGATTTGTTTTAAACCCTTCCATTTTTACTCGATCATAAAGATTATATCCTTTAATTAATTCTTGTAAATTATTATATTCACTTCCTTGTCCCAATATTGTAAGATAAAAACGATTTGGATCAAGTTTTGCAAAAGCCTTTATAAGTAAATCAAACCCCTTTTGTTTTTCAAGCCTTCCCACTGCAATAAGATTTGTAATATTATTATTTTTAATTTTTTTTGGAAAATTTGATATTAATTTAGAAATTCTATCAATATCACAAGGATTATTAATTATTGTAATTTTGTTATATGATATATCAAAAGCTTTAATTAAGTCATTTTTCATATCAGATGATTGACAAATAATTTTATCAAAATTCATATAAAATTTTTTATATAGTATCTTTGATAAAGAAGTAAAAGGTGTAGTATTAATATAAAAACTTGAAATAATTGATTCTCTTGCAATAAAGACTATATTTCGAGGGAAAAAAGGATTAAGTATTGCCATAAGAAAATTTAAATGATTTAGCGTAGTCATAACAATATCCGGTTTTATTGACAATATTAGTTTATAAATTCTTATGCCTGCAAATCTAATACGACTGCATTTTAAATCAATAACATCTATATCATCAGGCAAATCAGACAAATATGGCCCTTTTTTTTGTAATAAAGCAAGAGTTGATTTAAATGTCTTTCTATTGATATGAGTAAGAATATTTAGAATAACCCTTTCACTTCCACCGCCACGAAATGATGGAATTATGAAAAGGATATTCAATTTGTTATTTTTTTTTATTTTATTCATTTTTTGTATATATTATTATTTCAATAAATTTGTTTACTTTGTTTATTTCCCAAGAATATTTCGAAAAAAAGAAGAAATAACTTAATTATTATAAAATTTAACAAAAATATCCTAAGAAGTCTATATCATATAATTAATATTTTCTGGCATATTTTCTGCTATAAAAACATTTGTATCTTTACAATTATAATATTCGAATTAATTATAAAATAAAATTGATGTTTTCGTAAAAAGTCAAAAAATAAGAATTTTATCTGTATAACAATTTGAAATTATTAATATCGATCTTTGTAAAATTGACTTTTTACGAGACCATCAATTAAAAAAATAAATTTTTTATTGTATTTTGATTGTAACGTAAAAAAGTCAGAAAATAATGCTTTTTTCTATGTAACATTATGAAATTGTTCATATCAATTTTAATAAAAATGACTTTTTACGACACCATCTATTTTGTCTTTTTAGGTGATTTCCGAAAAAGAATTTACCAAAGTCTTAATTCCCCCCTTGAGGGGGGTTAGGGGGGGGCGTATTAATGGTACAAACTCAAAAACACCCCCCTAACCCCCCTCAAGGGGGGAATTATATCTTGGTAA
>Ga0272440_1000809_pt1 | contig 26417 bp, 15 predicted proteins | sample SSMMMBAug17_FD_192440 | JGI IMG/M metagenome (GOLD analysis project Ga0272440, IMG submission 192440) | Marine sediment archaeal communities from Little Sippewissett salt marsh, Falmouth, MA, United States - SSM-MMB-Aug17 | ecosystem: Environmental > Aquatic > Marine > Wetlands > Sediment ...
TCAAAATTTCTGAAAAGCGACTGCAAAGAGCCATCCCGTTCTGGTATACAGAAAACGAAGATTTTACGTTATTCCCTTTAATCAGGCAAACACCAGAATATACATTTTGGTCTGTTCCCCCTATTTTCTTTGATAAAAAACGAAACTTTTCTGCTGTCATTCCTTTTTATATTAAAAACGAGAATAAACGCTTCATTTTTCCAAATATTTATTATCATAAAGAAAATGATGTCATCACAGATTTGAAAATTTTTCCATTTGTTGATTCTGTTAATAGAAATGATGTTAAATCAATTAACTATTGTTATCTGTTGGGAAATAAGCAGAAAAAAAATTTCTACAGCAAGTGGTTTTTACCTTTTTATTATTCCAATAAACAAAAAGGTAAAGAAACCTTATGGGCATTGCCTTATTATTATAAAAAAAATGATCATCAGGTTATCAATGAAGTCGTCCCCATTTATCAAAAAATAGAAGGGAAATGGCATCGATCGTTAAGAGTGTTCAACTATTATCATAAAACAGAACCCAAATGGGAAAAAACAGGCATTTTTCCCATTTATCAATTCAAACAATCACAATTAAGCAAAAATAGATCAAAATCAGTAATAGATATGTTCTGTTTCATGTACAGAAAAGAAATCATTACCTCTGAAGATGGGAAATTGTTGGAAAGAAAAAGACGCTTTCTTATTTTTTCTGATGAACTTAATAGTGAAGGTAAAAGGCTTTTTAAAATTTTGGGCAATATTATTTCAGAAAGAGTGGTTGGCGATTAATTGTTGTTCCTTATTACGAACCAGACCATTTTTTGATCAAGACAATGGAGTTTCGACAATTATCGTCATCTGAATATTGACATGTATCCATATAACTATCAATGATGTAAAGTCCATAGCCACCTTCAGCATACTCCTCTATTGGTGGTTTGGGATCTGTCGGGGGATGAGGAAAGGGATTTCCCCAATGATAAACTTTTATTATCATTTGTGTTTCATCACAATCAAAATGGATTTCAATGACATGATGATCTTCACCGAGATATGCATATTTGATAATGTTTGAAATCAGCTCAATTATAGCTGTTTCAACTTGCCAGATAAATTGTTGAGGAACCCTATCTCTTTCGATTGATTGGAAATATCTGCTGATAAATAGACGTATTTTTTGGAGGTCTTTGTAGCTGCTTTTAATAGATAGCATTGAACCAGTCTTATTCTTGATAGTTCGTTTAAGAACAACACAAGTTAGATCGTCTCCCAATTGGTCCGTTTTCGTAAATTGATATACCTCTTCATGTATTTTTTTTATTAACGTTGAGGGAGACTCAGTGCTATGTTTTTGGATACATTCCTTTAGACGTATTTCACCAAAAAAATCCCCATCAGGATTGCAAGCTTCAGTAAATCCATCAGAATATAAAAAAAGAACATCGCCCGGCATAAGAAAAAAAGTCATTTTTTGATAAATTTCATCGGGAATGAATCCTAAAGGTGTATTTTCACCTTTAATAAAGGAGCATTCTTTGTTGTCATTGTGGAAATGTATGCTTTGTGTATGCCCGCAATCTACAAGGTCAACCGATTGATCTGTTGAGTGATAACGTGCATAACACAACGTAACAAAGGTCTCCAGTTCGATCAATTCGCTGGACATAACTTCGTGAACCTGTTGAATGATTTGTTCTATATCTGGCAAAGAATGCTTATGATCCTCTGATATAAGTTGCGTTATTGCCCTATAAAAATTGGTTTTTGTTGCAGCCCCCACCAATGCTGCTGGAACTCCTTTTCCCATGACATCGCCCAGGAACAAATCAATGCAGTGATCTTTATGGCAAAAAAAATCATAAAAATCACCATCGATTTTCTGTGATGCTTGAGTAAATGCCGCAATTTCGATTCCAGGAAATGTGTGTGGTAGTTTTCCAAAAAGAAGGGTTTTTTGAATTTTGGCGCCTATATCAATTAAATCCTGCTCTCTTGCTTTGCGCCTGTCCATTTCTTTTTTTAACGTTAATGCTGATCGGACTCGTGCTTTTAAAATAGTTGGATTGACTGGTTTTGTAATATAGTCAATTGCTCCAGCATCAAAAGCAGATTGTAAGGTTTGTGACTCATCTTTTGCTGTTACCATGATAACGGGAATATCTTTAAATGATGGCATTTGCTTAATATGTCTGCAGGCTTCAATGCCATCAATTTCAGGCATCATGATATCCATCAGAATAATATCAACAGGCTTTTTTGATAGTTGACTTTCCAGGTGAGTATAGGCCTCTGTCGCAGACTCTGCATGAAGCATTTCTGTATATCCAGCTTTTTTCAGAAACGTTTCAACCAGCTTTCGATTAAAAAAAGAATCATCGACTATTAATATACTCATGGTGATTTCTTAATGATTTATTTTAAAACAATTTTCAAAATAATTATGATATTCGCTTCGAATGCAACGAACATACCATGAGCATATTTAATAATAGGTATCAGGCCTTAATTCCGAGGATACAATTCTTATTCAACAATATAAATCAAAGTTGATAAACCTTTTTTCATCAATAAACAAAATTATGATTAATTCATTTGAAGAGTACCAATAAAACAACTCCCATTATCAATATCGTTATTCAATTGTATGGTATCCTGACTATCTGGAATTTCTGAAATCCCAGGTCCTGCCGGATCAATAATAATACCATTTTTTACACCATCAGCATCGCCATCCCCACCATCGGTTAAATATAGGGTAACAATTTTTCGATCGTTTGACAATTGCGGTATATATGAATCCCAACCATTTAAGTGATCATAAGTATACCATCTCGCATTTTCAGGCAATGGATCAGAATAATGCACGCTAATTTTTGCAGAGCTTCCCGGTACGTCAACATTAACCTTGAAAGCGATCATGCCAAATGGCAATAGTGCAGGACGATTAACGTTGTTTGCAATATCTTGGGATGGATCAATTGTCTTGGCTGTATTGACTGTGTAATTTCCTGGAGATTCACTTTTGATACCGACATGTATATTTCCTACAACAGACGTCAATGATTTAATGGATGGTTGTTGATTATCGGAAGTTCCATCCTGGTCAATATCAATATTGTCGTCAACTGTTTGATCATTCGGGATGCCATTTATAAAATCAGTTTGAACAATGGTTTTAAAATGTCCTGTGCTCCATGCGGAATATTCACCATGCTGATCATAATGACGAACACGCCAGTAATAGACAATGTCAGGTTCCAGCACAAAATCAGGTAATTGAAGACTCAACTGATCCGAATCTGTATGCGCTGAATAAATGGGATTTTGAAAATTACTGATATTGGTTGATATTTCCCAATCTGTTCCTGAATGAGAATCACCTTCATTATTATCAACAAATTCACCGATTACAAGAGCAGGAGAAAGCGGAATGTCAGTTGTATCATTGGCAGGAGAAATCAAATCCGGCCAATGAGGGTGAAAGTTAAATGGTAAAGTGCCATTTTGAAATTCTTGCAAATTAGTATATCCATCTTCATCTAAATCACTATTTGCATCATTGGCTAATGGATCAAGGTGATTTTCTATTTCCCATTCATCAGGCATACCATCATCATCATCATCAAGGTCGGTATTATTTCCCTGTCCATCATGATCTGTATCCTCCCACTCATTCTTGTCATCTGGAAAAGCATCTTGAGAATTTTTAATACCATCACCATCACTGTCAATATCGGCCCTGACAATTAGAGGGGTTGGGGCGACAGTCAGACTCATTTCTTCAGATGGGCCTGCCCTGAAAAATATTGTTGCAACGATATTTTGGTAATCTTCAGTCATTTCAGTGGGGCTGACACTATAATTAAATGTTAATACCTGTGGCGTTATCCGATTCATCCATGCAAAAGAGACAGTACTGTCTGTTTCCTTAGGCGAAATATCAGATGGATTTGCACCGGAGTGCTCTATAAATGTCCAACCATTAGGGAAAGTCACTGTCATGCCCATAGCAGTTAAGGTATAGGACAATTCTATCCTGGTTTCTATGGTCAATGGTTGGTTGGGTTCATAATACAATGGGGCTTGATGCGTTGCAGTTATTATTTCAGACTCATTTAGTATTTCCATAGCCTTTACAGTATGAGAATTGCTGCATACAATAAAAAAACAAACCATCCAAGTGAGTACATTTTTGATAACTTTCATTATTACCTCCGAAAATAAAATTAGGTTCATAAGCAAAAAAAAGAAGTATCTCTATAGATTTCAATAAATAATGATTTTGACAAGGTTAGAAGGAGGAGATTGTATACATAAGACATCGTCGACTGATAACGAAGCCAAAATCTTTTTCTTAAAATCCATATGCCTTTTCAACAATTTAATTAGTATAACAAGTTAAAATAAAAAATATCAAGTAAATTTATGTGCTTTTTATGCTTATTATTTTTCTACTCTTACTTGTCAGCTTAGCCAGATGAATCAATCCAATTGATATGGAATTTTTTTTATGCTATCAATTATTTTATTGCGAATAAGGATCGAACAAAGCTTTTATCCAGGCCAGCGATTACCAGATATAGAAAAACATTTGAACATGCCAATAAAAACATTGGAACGGTGGATCAAAAGAGCTAAGGAATGCTGGCTATATTTAAGAGAAGTAAAAAAACAGGTGGTTATTTTTTGGGGATAAACCATTGTAAAAAATAAAATTTCATAAAATGGCGATCATCAAATTCGCCCATCAGGAGAAATTGATAATGAATAAGTCAGCAACAGCATTAGAAGTCAATATGGAGAGATATCGAATTGATGTAAAAATTCGGAAAGAACATAAAATATTGGAAGACATTTTGGCTGATTTGCGCGGTGTTCATGACCGACTGGGAGTATTTTTAAAAGAACTCAATCATCCATACAAGAATTGGGCGTTTATTATAAAAGAAGCCAGAACGTTCGCTTTGGACTATTTTCATTTACTCAAAATACATGAACGTGGGGGCGAAGCTGCTCGACACTATATTGATATTTTTTGGAATGCTTTTCATAAAACATCAGACCTGTCGGTTCGAATTGATGCTGTTGACCACCTTCTTGTTTACATTCAGAAAGTTATTTTTGATGCCAGTGATGATATTGAAAAATTTCAATCTGTAATTGTTAACACTCTTGAACATATTTACTCACTGAATGAACCACAGTTTTTTTATTTTGTTAAGAGCTATTACCAACTTGACCGATTGGCAGACAAGCTGCTTAAGCGTGTCAATACATTTCCTTTTGAAATTGTGAATGAATTGCTCATTCGTTATTATCAACGTACTTATGACTATTGGTTGGTTCAAAAATCACCCATTGACTATTTTTCAGACCAGATTGATTCAGGAGATGATATATCAGAAGTCAAGATATATTTCGATAAAATTTCTCCAGATGCTTTCAAAGCTTTAAAAGATCAATTAAATGCTCTAACGACCAACTTTTCTTTAAATGATCGCCAGTTAACTGAAGCCCTGGTCAATTTACCAGGTTTCAACCAGATTGTCGCTTTATACAATTCATTACCGGGAAAATTAAGCAGAAAATCTCCTGATGAACAAACTGGCAAACGTTGGAAAATGACATTTTTATTACATATGATGAGTATCGATGGGTTATCATCTATACATGAAGAAGTATTGCGAGAGATTAATCGAACGGTATCATGGTTAATTAACCATCAAGATATGGAACAGAATCAAACCTTGTTGAAATCAACTTGTGCCACATTGAAAAACAACCTGGATAAGTATCCATCAATAGCGTTGACCTGTATATTAACGATGGGAAAGGCTGTTTATAATACTCAGGATAATGATTTTATTATTCTCTTTAATGATGAAGTTATTTCGCTTGGGTTTCAATCTCCTAAACTTCAAGGCGTTGGTGAAGACTGGCAAATCAGGGCCAATAGTGTTCATCTTCAAAATGTGACCACCTGGCTGGAACTGGCAGAGATCAAACCAATGGTTTCTAAAAAATTATTGTCCTCACTTGTTATTCACCTGGCTTTGTCTGGTTTATTTATTAAAGATAAAGATCTTTTTCCCAGAGAAATAACAAAATTGCTAAACAGCAATATTGAACCTGTATATAATCTGGTGAAACAACTGGCCAGACTTTTTCCATCATATTTTAATGAGATTGGTGCTGAAGGCCGTTTGCGTGATATCTCAACAGAGATGGATGAAATCCAGGCGAGAAAAGATCGGTTAGTCCATTTTTTAAGAAAGCAAAGCCATGTTGAAAGCAGTAATCAAACCCTTGAATTAACAGAAGCTGTTTTCAGATTTTGGTTAACCGGTGATGTCAGTATTCTTGAATCACAAGTACCTGATAATATTTTCAGGCGATTGGAACCTGATGATCCTCATGTTTTAGAATTAAGGAAAATTTCAAGTGCTCTTCTTGAACAAGTCGATACGTCAGAGCCTTTGTCCCTGGTTTTAGAAAAATCTGATGCGTCGATTAAAGAAAAAGTTTATCAAGTTCCTGATGTATCTGAATCCACTAAAAAAAAAATGTACCTGAGTCTATTATTTTATAAATTGCTTTATCAAAAATATCACCTGGATCGTATCAACCTGGATGAATACCTGAATCAATTTCAATCTCAAACCATATATGATGCATTTCCTTCAATTCCCAGGCTTAAAGAATTGTTAAAAGAAGATGACCTCATTACCAAAATCGATGGATTACTTGATGTTTTAGCTCAATTAAAAGAAATACTTTTATCTTCAGAACAATATGAAATACGTGAAAATATTTATCGAAAACGACATTTTACAATAGATATCCCATCGATGTATGGTAGCTATCATGAAATGAAATTTGATGCACTGGCAATGACGTTTCGTATAGAGGCCCATTTAAACATATGCTTTGAACAACTTTCAGATGATATTGATTTGGAATTAATTACACGCGCCACATTTTATCAAATTAACACACGCTTAAAACTGTTTTCGAAAGCATTAAAAATCGACGGTATCTATTCCATCGATCTGGATGAACAATTAATACTTTTGAACCATGCATTGGGAAAAAGAGGGTTTACGTTCACTCAATATATTGATATTTTTAAAGGGATTGCCAGAGCGGTTCGTCGGATTGTTCAGGATTATTTTCATAACATTCATGAACATAACCTTGTCAGAATTTTACGAGAAGTTCATGAGTCTGATTTACTTTCCAAATATCGACTATTTGAAATAAATTACAATCAGGAACAGCGTCATCATCGCGTTTCAGAAATGTTTTTCAGAGATAGAATCGCAACTTCCCTGGGACTTAAACAGATGGATACCTTTATTACTCAGGTGTTGAGTATACTATTTCGTCAGGCGGATAAGCTACCGAACGATCTTTTTCATGCATTACTTAACTACGATGCCGAACGATCCATTTCTCCCCTTTCCAGACCCAAAAATATTGTCACAGATGTTATTCATATGGGTATGAAAGGATATAATCTGGCTAAATTAAAAGGTTTTGGTTTAAATGTCCCTCCAGGATTTATTATTACAACTGAAATGTTTCGATGTCGTGAAGTAATCGAAAAATATCAGCCCGCACAAAAACATTTTACCGATCAAATTACATCAGAAATCAGACGTCTTGAAAGAGAAACTGGCAAGCAATTTGGCAATCCAGAAAATCCTTTGTTGCTATCGGTTCGAAGTGGTTCTTCTGTGTCTCAGCCAGGTATGATGGATACATTTTTGAATGTCGGAATTTCAGAAACAATTGCTACAGGTATTGCAAACAAACAAGGAATGGAATGGTTTGCCTGGGATAATTATCGACGATTCCTTCAGATTTTTGGGATGTCATTTGATATCAAACGAAATGAATTTGATATGTTGATGAGTTCTTGTAAAGCAAAATATCATGTTATGTTTAAACGTAATTTGACAGGAGCTCAAATGAAAGAACTGGCGATTGCTTATAAACAGTTATTGTTGAATAATGGTATAACTGTCCCTGAAGATCCAATGGAACAATTATTAACATCGATCAACCGGATCATTGATTCATGGAATTCCAGCAGGGCAAAAACGTATAGAGATATCATGGGGATTTCTGATGATTGGGGAACAGCAGTAACGGTTCAAACAATGGTTTTTGGAAATATTCATGAAAATGCAGGAGCAGGCGTTACTTTTACAAGAAGTCTTCGTGGAATCAGTGATGGCAATATGATTCAGTTATGGGGAGACTTTACTCCTGGGAATCAAGGAGAAGATGTCGTTGCAGGACTCGTAAAAACACACCCAATTTCAGTTGTTCAGGCCAAATATGAAAACAGACCTGTCACGGCTTCATTGGAATATCTTTTTCCAAACATATATAAAGCCTTAAAAGAAGAAGTTGCTGCTTTTTTAATTCATAAAAGGAAATGGACACATCAGGAAATTGAATTTACATTTGAAGGGCCAACGCAATCTGATTTGTATATTTTACAAACTCGTGACATGGCTTTAGGTTCAAGGCAAAAAACAACTGTGTTGGATATAAATGAAAAAAATTCGCATCAGTTTGCAGGTCGTGGCATTGGTATTGGTGGTGGTGCAATGGTTGGCAGAATTGTTTTTTCTGTTGAAGAAATTCATAAATGGCGAGTTATTGAGCCAGATACCCATTTAATTGTCGTTAGAAATGATACGGTTCCAGATGACATCCGAGAAATTAACGAAGCCGATGGATTATTGACCAGTAAAGGAGGATCAACCTCTCATGCAGCAGTTGTGGCGCACCGGTTAGGAAAAACGTGCGTTGTTGGATGTTCAGAATTAATTTGTTCTGAAGATGAACAGCGATGTCAAATTAATGAATTTAAATTCCAAACTGGAGACTTTATTAGCATCGATGGCGATGAAGGCGCTGTTTATTCGGGAAAATTAAACATTAAAGAGGAAGGATAGAGAAATCTTTCCATTATTCAGTTGACTTGACAATAGAAAAGCCATAATAATCAGTACCATATTTTTACTCAACCCATTTAATATGAGAGGATTATTGATATGTTAATGACCAATCCGGAATATTATGAAATATTACCTCATTTATTAGAGATGAACCCTTTGTTACGTCTCAATAAACTGATAATGGATTATCAAAGCGGTTTGGTAGAGCATTCAAGAGATTTTTCAACGGCATACCAGTCAGCTTGTGCATATTTTTGGAATACTGAATTGAAAAGAGCATGTTTTGAATCTTCGCCAATGCCTGTTGAATCTTTTGGTAATCTTCTTGGATTTAATATGGAATTATTCTTCAAAAGTATGGTTGGTTTATCAGGTGTGCTCAGTCGTTTTTGTGAGTTAGAGGGTAATGATACCATCCAGGCATTTCTTTCTTTTTTGTTGAATGCTAATCCAGAACCCTTACATCACTTAATAGACCGGCATGACATAATGCTGAACACTTTATGCCATAAATATCCGGAAGCCATTGCTGATATTGAAAAAGAATATGGCTTTCATTTTGAAAAAGGCAATGGAAAAAAAGTTGCCGAAACAGATCGCTTTGAATTATTTGAGGTTTATCCTTCAGATAAATCAGTTGAAACCAGAAAAAATGCAAAACCAGTCATTATTATTCCTCCGTATGTACTGGGAGCAAATATTCTTTCATTTCTCCCTGGTGAAAACAGAAGTTATGCCCATTGTTTTGCCAATCAAGGTATTCCCACTTATATTCGTATGATGAAATCTGTACATGAAAATTCTGCTGTTCAAATCATGACAGGTGAAGATGATGTCAACGATACTCAGTTATTTTGCGAAACAGTGATGAAAAATCATGGTCGGAAAGTAACGTTAAATGGATATTGTCAGGGTGGATTTTCATCTTTATGTGGTATTTTAACAGGCAAACTTGATGATCTTGTGGATTGCCTGATTACGTGCGTTTCTCCAATGGATGGCACTCGAAGTAAAGGCCTGGGTGTATTTTTAAAAAAATTACCCCCACGATATAATGACCTGGCCTATGGAACCAAAACCCTTGCCAATGGAAATACAATTGCTGATGGCAAATTAATGGGATGGGTTTATAAAATCAAGAGCATTGATGTAGAATCACCTCTTATTGCTTTTTTAAAAAACCTTATGATGTTTCGTCCTAAAAATGGTCAAAACGAGTTACCGCCTATCAGTAAAAGTGCTGCAGCAATTAATTACTGGCTCTTAAATGAAAGAACCGACTTGCCTTTAGAAATTACGCGCATGAGTTTTGCATCTTATAATACGCCTATTACTTCAGAAGGTATTCTTCCGGTTCAATTGTTTGGTGAAAAACTTTGTCTAAAACGAATAAAAGAAAGAAAACTTCCCTGGCTCATTTGCTATGGTGATCGTGATGATTTAGTGGAAAAAGAAGCCGCTCTTGCACCACTTGATTTTGTCGATGCTGAAATATCAGCATTTCCCAAAGGCCATGTCGCTATTGCAACATCGTGGTCAAATCCAAAATCAGCTTGTGCTTTACATACACGTTTTGGTGATAATGGATATCGCCGGGGGCCTGTACGCTATCAATTGGATATTGATGCTGAACAAAACAAGTCATAACCTGTTTTATACCTGATATAAATGACTTGACATAAAAAAAAGTTTACCGATATCGCTTCATTTGTTATACGTTGTAAATATTGTTCCCGAAAAACAGCATTACAAATTTAAGGAGACAGATCATGGATAATAATTTTCTAGAATTATTTGGAAATATCCTCATTGGTGCATCCAAAGGAAAAAAACAGGTTGATGAAATGCTGAAATGGGTTCAAAAAAGTGTCACGGCATCTGCAACAAGCATTTATGAACTTCCCATGATGTTTAAAAAATTCTATGGTCTGGATCAAATATCTGAAAGAAGCGTTGAATATAAACAAATGGCCGAAAAAGCTGTTCAGGATTTTCAATTATCATTAAAAGAGTATGTCACTGTTTTAGGAATGATTCCCAAAGATGAACAAATGGTATCAAGAGATGAATACCTGTCTTTAATTCGAAAATATGAAAAACTGAAAGAAAAATGTTCTGATCAGGAAGAAACCATTAAACATCTCCGGATGCTTGTTGAAATGGATACTGATGACGAACCTCAAGATTTGATTTCAGGGATTCAAGATATTGTTAAAGGCCAAACAGAACTTTTTCAAAAAGTAGTTAAAGGCTTCACCGGATATCTTGTCAAAAATGGCACAGAAACACCGAAAAAGAATCATGACTAAATATTTAATTATTTTCAGGTGTTATGAAAAAAATTCATGGTAATACAACTGGACTTAAATCCAATCACTTACATCGCCTAGAAAAATTATATCACAGAAGATCGCCGCAAGATTTTTTGATTGCTCAAGAAATTGTTCGTGATTTTTGTCGTCTATCTCATGAAATTCACAGACAAATAGGATTATTGATCGACAGAAAAGGCATTATCCGTTTTGTAATTGTTGGAGATCATCATGGCTTGCTCATACCTCGTTTAGATGATTATCGCTCAGGCCCCGGCCGTCTAAATGGTTTACGTCTTGTCCACACCCATCTTGATTATAAAGAGCTGAGTGATGAAGATATTGCTGACTTAATATTACTCAGAATGGATTTTATCGCCGCTGTAACAATGAACAAAGATGGCTCGCCTCGACATATCTTTGCAGCACACTTATTGCCAACCTCTATTGACAACAATATTCATGTAAAGCTTCAACCTTTTGATACCGGTCAACTTCAAATGGATTGTCGCAAGCGAATCTTAGCCATTGAAGAAGAAATGTCTCAACAAGAATCTGCTCAAACGGCTAGATTGGGAGTAGAACGCGCTTTTTTAGTACATGTCACGCAACACACACAAAAAGAAGACGCCATTCATTCTATGGAAGAACTTAATGAACTGGCAATATCATGTGGTGTTCAAGTGGTTGATCAGATCATTCAGTATCGACATAAGCAAGATCCACGCTTTTTGTTGGGTAAAGGCAAAATCAGAAATTTGTCACTTCAGGTTCTTCAAAAAAACGCTAACCTGATCATTTTTGATCAGGAATTAAATCCATCCCAAATTAGATCAATTACAGATGAAGTTGATTTACGCGTTATTGATCGGACACAACTTATTTTAGATATTTTTGCCAGACAGGCTAAGACGCGGGAAGGTAAACTGCAGGTAGAACTGGCACAATTGAAATATATTCTTCCACGACTCATCACTAAAAATACAGCCATGTCCAGATTAACCGGTGGTATCGGAGGTCGAGGCCCTGGTGAGACACGTCTGGAAGTCAATAGAAGACGTGCACGAGAAAGAATAAAAAAACTCCAACAACAATTAAAAAAAGTTCACCAGCAGCGGAACAGGCAAAAATCAAAACGTCAAAAACGTGGTTTACCTGTAATTTCCATTATTGGTTACACCAACGCGGGTAAATCAACGTTGTTGAATACATTAACACAAAGTGATGTTCAGTCAGAAAACCGCTTGTTTGTCACATTAGATCCCACCAGTCGTCGGATTAAATTTCCCCAAAATATGGAAGTGATATTAACTGATACGGTTGGATTTATAAGGGATTTACCCGAAGATCTTGTTGCTGCGTTTCAAGCGACATTAGAGCAATTGGATGATGCTGATATCTTGCTCCATGTGGTAGACAGAAGTAATCCCAGATATGAAAGTCATATTCAATCGGTGAATGCGATATTGGAATCATTAAATATTCAGCAAAAACCATGTATTATTGTTTATAATAAGATAGATTTATTATCTCCAGAAGAACATCACCGACTACGCCTTGAGAATGATTGTTTTTTTGTATCAGCACAAAAAAAAGAAACGTTATCATCATTGATTGAAATGATTATAGACTGTCTAAAACAATATACTGATATAAGATTAAAGGGTGGTGATTATTAAACAAATAAAAGTTAAAAGACTCATTATCATTATTTCCTTTATTTTTTTGGTTTCTTTTGCTTTTCTTAATTTCTTGATAAACTCGAAAGAAGTTCATTCTCCTATTCATATTGCAGTCGTCGGACCTTTTAGTGGCAAGGGAAAATTGATTGGCCAGTCAATGCGTAATGGCATTGATTTAAAAATTAAAGAACTGAATACACAAGGCGGTATCAAAGGACATTCTCTTATTGCCGATTATTATGATGACTTAAATTCAGCAGATGAAGCTAAAAAAATTGCGGAAAATATATCAGACAAAACATCTGCTTTAGGTGTTATTGGGCATTGGTACAGTCGATGCTCTATTTCTGCTGGAGAAATCTATAAACACAAAAATATGCCTGTTATTACTCCTGGATCAACCAATGTCTTAGTCACTCGGTTTAACCCCTGGTATTTTAGAACCGTATTTAATGACAGCCTTCAGGGAAAATTTATCACTCATTATGCCAACAAAGTACTTCATTTTGATTCGGCCATTGTTATCTATGAAAATGATCCTTATGGTGCATATTTGGCAACTGTCTTTGAAGCAAAAGCTGAACCCTTAAAACTCAGCATTCAATATTTTAAGTCTTTCCAAAGCCAGACCAATAATATAGACGAGCAATTTGATCGTATTATTAATGATATCAAATCACTAAATCAGCCAAAAGGAAAAGATTGTATAATTTTTTTAGCCACACATGCTGCAGAAGGCGTTCAATTGATTCGGCGGATCAAAGATGCTGGATTGACAAACACCATCATTGGGCCGGATTCTTTTGGTTCTCAAATATTTCAAACCGGTTTTGATCAGTTCCCCAAAGAAAAAGCAACGCCAGGCTATTATACGAATGGTGTTTATGTTGCATCTCACTTGATTTTCGATACAGCAGGAATCAATGCTCAGAAATTTAGAGATCATTATCGTTCATCTTACAAAGACAATCCAGACTGGATATCTGCATATAGTTATGACACTGCTCAAGTTTTTATTGATGCCATGAAATTATCCAATATTGTTCTTTCTCCAACGTCATTGAAATCAGACCGCGCCATTATTCGTTACCATCTGTCATCAATGAACTCGAATCGTAAAGGTGTAAAAGGGGTTACTGGCAATATCTTTTTCGATAAAAAAGGTGATGCTATTGATCGACCTATAACCATTGGGGTTTACAAAGGTCGTCATATCGTTTCAGCCATGACACAACTAAACGCCATTCAAACCCCATTGGATTCTATTGCCATATCTGATGCAATGAAAGATCAACGAATTGTCAAATTGGATCAGCGATATATGTATCAAACCCAGGTGGTTTATACAGGTATTGAATTAATTGAAATCAATCAATTTGATGATAAGAATTCTTTCTGTGATATGGAATTTTATTTATGGTTCAGGTGTCGAAGCAACATTCAAATTTTAGCGCAAGATTTGTTGTTTATGAACCGGATTATACCGGATTCCCAACAAAAAGATCGATGGATAGATAGTATTGAAAAAGTCAGTAGCCAGAACTATTCTGATCAAACACAATATGTTTTGTTTCGGGTCAGTGGTCGTTTTCAAACGGAACGAATCAATAATAAAGGAGATCTGAATTGTCATCGATTGAATGTTTGTTTCAGACATAAGCATTTAACGAGAAAAAACCTTATATATGTCATTGATCTAATGGGCATGGGGCTTTCACCACATCAATTATCAGAGACAAGCTATCCCGTTTTAAAAGGAAACCTTTCTAAATGGCGTGTTGTTGATCAGCAAGTGTATCAGGATATTTGGGAAGAATCACGTCCAACATCCTATGCATCAGAAACCCCGGTTAATAATAAGGTTGATTACTCCAGATTTCATTTTGATTTAATGGTTCAGAAAAATAAATTCAGTCTTAGAGGATTAATCCCTAAATCATATGTAAATACCTTACTCTTCATTACTTTAGTGGTAAATTTTCTTTTTGCCATTGCCAATCGAAAATTTGAGATCACAAAAATGAGAGGCCTGGTATTGATCGTAGAAACGCTTTCAGCATTTGTTTTTATGCTCAGTGCAGAAATACTTGTCTTAAATCGGCTGTCCTTTTATCTAAATTCTTATTATTTAAGCCTGATAAAAATGTTTTTTGATATTATGTGGTGGTTGTTGCCAGCCTTTTTTGTCAACTTAGCAGTCAAGCGGTTTTTGTGGGCTCCTCTTGCACAACAGACAGGGCATAGTGCTCCCAAAATTATTCGCCATTTTTTTTCGTTCATCATATATCTAACAGCAGCCATTGGCATTGTTGCTTTTGTTTATGAACAGGAAATTTCTAAAATTTTGGCGACAGGTGGTATTTTCGCAATGATTATCGGTTTTGCGGTTCAAATGAACATTTCAAATTTAATTTCTGGTATTGCCATAAATTTTGAGAATCCATTTCGTATTGGTGATTGGGTCAAAATTGGCGAAGCTGAAGGAAAAGTGGTTGATATCACCTGGCGTTCAACTCGAATTATGACGGCTGAAAATTGTATTTTCAGCATTCCTAACAGCATGGCCACCGAATCGTTTATTGCTAATTTTAATTATCCTGATGACATCAACTGGCTAACCATAACAGCTCATATTGATCCATTAGCTGATCCCCAACGCGTGAAAAAAATATTGATTGATGCTGTCTTATCAACAAATAATATTTTAAAAACACCAGAACCATATGTCATTTTTAAAGGGATTACAGAGTGGGCATCTGATTATCAAGTGTATTTCAGCATCAAAGATTTTGCAAACAAACAAAATGATTTAGAAATTGTTTGGAAACGAATCTGGATACATCTGGAATATGCAGGTATCCAAATCGTCATACAAGAACAAGAATTCCCGCTTACTCCAGAAAATCCTGTTTATTTTTGGGAGGAAATGGAGATATTTAAATGTATGAATGATGATGACAAAGAGAATCTCCTAAAAAAAATGACCTGCCATTATTACCCGCCTCAAAAAACAATTATTAAGGAAGGCGAATTTGGCGATTCTTTGTTTTTTATTCAGGAAGGTGCTGTAAATGTGCAATTAAGAATGGATAATGATGAATTATTAGAAATCAATCGACTGGGTGTTGGGACTTTTTTTGGAGAGATGGCTTTTTTATCAGATCATCACCGTTCTGCAAGTATTATTTCCATACAAGATTGTGAAATATATGAAATAAAAGAAAACGATTTCATGCCAATTGTAACCCAATACCCCAACGTTGCCACGTTACTGACAATGGAACAAATGGAAAGAAAAGAACAACAATCATTAGAAAAAGAACGCCATCAGCAAGAAGAAATTGTTGATGATGATCTGTCATCACAATTATGGTTAAAAATTATTCGTTTTTTTAGAAAAAAAAACTAAGGAATGGTCTATTCTATAACCATTCAGGCTGATATTCAGGAATCATCTCCTGCAATGCTTCTTTGATTACTTTTTGATCATATGTTTGGGTAAGACTTATCAAATGTTCAATTTTAGGGTTCATTTGATTCATTGTACACATTTGACCTCTTAACACAAGGATTTTTTCATGTTGTGTTTTGACAATTCCCTCACCTTCTGTAATCAACTCTTCGTACAGCTTTTCTCCCGGCCGTAGACCGGTATATTGAATTTCAATATCTCGATGCGGTTCGTACCCATGAAGTTTTATCAAATCCTGAGCCAAATCTAAAATTCGAACAGGACTTCCCATATCCAGAATAAATATTTCTCCACCTTCTCCCATTGCACCGGCTTCCAATATTAACTGAGCCGCTTCTGGTATGCTCATAAAAAAACGGGTAACTTCTGGATGGGTTACTGTTACAGGGCCACCTCGTGCGATCTGATCTTGAAAAATGGGAATGACTGAACCTGAGCTGCCCATAACATTTCCAAAACGAACCACCATAAATTGATGCTGTTCATTGTCATTTGCGCATAATACCAATTGTTCAGCGATTCTTTTGGATGCTCCCATAACATTCGTTGGACGAACCGCTTTATCTGTAGAGACTAAAACAAATCTTTCAACCTGATGCTGTCGTGCAATATTAACAAGATTTAATGTCCCCTTGACATTATTCTGAATGGTTTCCCATGGATGCCGTTCTTGCATGGGTACATGTTTATAAGCTGCTGCATGAAAAACAACTTCAGGTTGGAAATCATCAAACACACGTTTAACGCCTTTTTCATCTCTGACATCTGCCAGATAACTTTCCACATTCATATATCCAAATCGCTGTTGACATTCCATTTCAACCCTGAACAGGTTTAATTCATTCATTTCCAGAAGTCCCAACCGCTTTGGATGAAAACGACTGACCTGGCGAATCAGCTCACTACCTATAGAGCCACCAGCGCCTGTAATTAAAACCCGTTTTTCATGAATATATTTCGATATTTCTGTTTTATTTAATCTGACTTCTTCACGCCCCATCAAATCCTGAAGGGTAACATCTCGTAAAGCTTTTACTGAAATTCGGCCATCAATAATCTCACCAATTGCCGGAACAGTTCGAAATCGTTTGCCAGTTGTTTCACAAGTGGCAACAATTCTCCGCATATTTTCTTTGGAAGATTTTGGAATTGCAATTAAAATTTCATCAAACAAATCAGAAAAAGTATCCACTTGCTCCAAACGCCCCAGAACAGCAATGCCATGAATCGTTTTTCCCTGCTTTTGAGGGTTGTCGTCTAAAAAACCAACGGGTTGAAGTTTTAAATTAGGGTTGTCCCGAATTTCTCGTAATATTCTTTCACCGGTTGAACCTGCACCAATGATGAGTAATCGTTTCGAAGTTGAAGCGGGTCGATAAAAAGTTGAAAAAATATTCATGCCTGAATGCCGGGTAAAATACAATCGAATGCATGTTCTTAAACCACCAATAAATATCAGGCAAAACCCAAAATCAATAATAAAAACTGAACGCGGGTATCCTTCAAACCGATGAACGACAACGACAACGAGAATCAGAACAACACTACTGATCACAACAGCTTTGACCACATTGATAAGATCAAAGAGGCTCGTAAAGCGCCACATGCCCTGATACAAATTAAAAAAGAAAAAAATAATCATTTTGATGAAAATAACCACTGGCATCAGTTTCCACATGGCCGCTAGATAATGATCAGGTATTTCTAAATCAAATCGTACAGCAAATGCCAGCCACCATGAAAAAAGAACCAGCAACAGATCCATACAAAAAACAGCATAAAAATTTTTTGAACGAAATAATTGAATCATGAACGCGTTATCCTACTGAGAGTTGCGACTGTAAACAATCAATGACACGAGATTGCTCATCATAAGTCATTCCAGATCCTGATGGCAGGCATATTCCTGTTTCAAACAATTGCTCGCAAACCGGTTTCTGATTGTTATGAGAGAAAAAATCTGTGTTTTTAAAGATACGTTGAAGATGCATGGGTTTCCAAACTGGCCTGGACTCAATATTGTTTTGTTCAAGATGATTGATGAGTTGAGCAGGCGTTTGAGACCTGACTGAAGGGTTGATGGTCATCACGCTTAACCATTTATTTGAACGATAACCAACCGGCTCAGGCATAAAATCAATACCACTTATTTTCCCTAATTCCTTTTGATAACGACTGAATATGTCTCGACAAGACTGTATATGTTGATCCAAAACCCGAAGTTGACCAAGACCTATCGCAGCTAAAACATTACTTAATCGATAATTGTACCCCAGTTCACTGTGCTCATAATGCAATGCCTGATCCCTTGCCTGAGTTGACCAGAATCTTGCTTTTTCAAGTGATTTTAAGTCATTGGATAGAAGCATTCCACCACCAGATGTGGTAATCATTTTGTTTCCATTAAATGATAAAATGCTAAACTCTCCAAAACTGCCGCTATTTTTTCCTTGATATTTTGCGCCAATGGATTCAGCAGCATCTTCAATTATTGGGGTTTCAAAAGAATCGCAAATTTTTCTAATAGCGTCCATATCTGCACTTTGTCCATACAGATTGACGACAATAACAGCTTTTGGTTTCTTTCCTTGTGAAACATACGTTTCAAAAGCACTGGCCAAAGCTTGAGGTGACATATTCCATGTATCCGGTTCTGAATCGATAAATACAGGAATTGCTTTTTCATATAAAATAGGATTGGCACTTCCAACAAATGTCAAGGATGAACACAAAACAATATCATTTGTTTGAATATTGAATAGTCTTAGCGCCAGATGAATGGCCGCTGTACCCGAACTAAGGGCAACCGCTCCATCAACACCAACATATCTGGCAATTTCATTTTCAAACTGTGTAATATGTTTGCCAACAGGAGCGATATAATTACTATTAAATACATCTTTTATGAATTCAAGCTCGTCCCCCCCCATATGGGGAGGAGATAAAAAAATGCGGGGGATATTATTTTTCATAAAAAAATCCAAAGAGATGTAAGGGTAACCTCACATCTCTTAATCATTTTTGTTATTAACCATTAAATCTTTTTTTCAAATTCTCAATATACTGATCGACCATCCCCTCGAATTCTCTGGATGCAAATGGTGCAATCACCATTTTAGCAAGAGATGGAAATGGAAGTGTCAGAACACCTTTGTTGTTTAAAACAATATTGGTTCTGTCGCCTTGTTTGGTAATTTTCCACGAACCTTCAATTTCAGCATTGCCAACACCACTAACAGGTTTCCAGGTGATGCTTCCTGAATCTTTATCACTTTCATACTTACAGGCATATACTGTCTGAAGATAATATTTTTGGACACCAATTTTTTCCATTTCCCATCGATAACTATTATCTCCTATATCAACCAATTGATCGACTTTTGGAAAATGGCTGACAGATTCAGGAACGTTTGACAATACATCAAACACCTGATCATAATCTGCAGGAACATCTATTTCTTTTTGAATGTCAACAGTGACTTTAAATGCCATAAGACCTCCTTATAAATTTGTCAAATTAATGAAATATTAGTGATACTCTCAGAAACATCCTGAGGTAATAAATCTAACCTGTTAAATACTTTTTTTTCGATTAATCGGGTAATTGCATAATTTTTATTCAGTAATTGTTCAAAATTAATATGTGTGAAATGGGGCCCATATCGGATCAAAATATCATCCATTCGTTCCTGAATGCTGACAACATTATCATGTAAAACGCGTTTATCTGAATAATTGACGATTTCTTTTTCATTAAAATCTTTCTCATTAACGCTGTGTTTCAACATAACATGTTCATTAACAATTTCCGAAATTTCACAGAATCCTTCTGTTTCACAAATTTCTTTGCCTTTTAAACAATGATCTTCATGAGAATGGACACATGAAATTTTGGCAATATCATGCAACATTGCGCCGCTAACAGTTTTTTCAATTGAGATATCAACACCTGCTTTCCGAAGACCTGTTGAAAGAAAACAAGCAATTCGTGCCACAACCATAGAGTGTAAACGAATATGCTCCGGCATGGCATATTTGTCCATCATCTCATAGCATTGATGAATGGTTGGTATCATTAACCCCCTGAAAAAGACACTATTGTCTATATTTGGATAGATTTGAATATGATATTAACATGTTTTTCAGAAGCACCCGATTCTTTTAATACCGCATTTTTAGCTTTTTGACCTATCTGTAATGCTTTTTCTTGATTACAAGCAAACAGTAACACTTTATCCAACAATTCTTGTTCGTTTTTCACTTCTATTCCTGCAGATGATGATTCCAAAATTGTTTTTGCCCATAGAAAATCATCCATATAGGGTCCATAAAGAACCGGTTTAGCCCATACTGCTGGTTCCAAAACATTTTGACCGCCTTGGGGGACCAGACTTCCGCCGCAAAAAACAACAGAACCGATGCTATACAATCCTGCCAGATCCCCAATGGTGTCAACCAGAATGACATTTGCATCTCTATTATAAAACTTTTTACATCTGGAATACAAATTATATGTTAGATTTGATTGCATAATTAAATTTTCAATGGATGAACAGCGTTCAATGTGACGAGGGGCGATTATACAAATAGCATCTGGAAACTTTTGATGAAGTTTGGTAAAAACCGACAATATAATTTTTTCTTCACCTGTTCTTGTGCTTCCTGCAATAAATACAAAATGATCAGAATGAATGGATAATTTTTTTTTCAGGTGAGATGGTAATAAATGATTACAACTATTTTGCAGAATATCAAACTTGGCGTTTCCTGATATATGAACGTTTTCAGGGTTAGCGCCTATTTGACAGATTCGATGAGCATCCTGCACGCTGATCATACTAAACGCATCAATTTTTTGAACAATGAAATGAGACAAAGCGGAAAATTTTTGATAAGCAGTTACTGTTTTTTGGGATATTCGACCATTAACAACAACCACTGGAATGTTTAATAATTTTGCAGTAACAATCCAATTTGGCCATATTTCTGTTTCCAATAACACAAGAATGTGGGGTTGAACCAAGTGGAATGCCAACCTGATTGATCCTATAAAATCAATTGGAGAATAGATACAATGCAGATCAGGAAATTCTAAAGTTTGAGCGAAATCATACCCTTTTGGAGTTGTTGTGGAGAGGATAATTTCGATGGTTGAATCGGTTTCATACAGTTTTTCAATGACTGACCTGGCAACATTTACTTCTCCAACTGAAACAGCATGTAACCAGATACGTTTTTTATGTGTGGGTGGAAGTTTAAAACGATAAAAGCCAAATCGTTCAAAAACCAGTTGTTTATATCGACCGGTCAGTAAAGAAACGAATAGGATAAAAGGTGCAAGAAAAAGGATCAAAGTAGACGATATGAATACATAAATCAGGTAATAAATATTCATCGAAGTCCTATTTCCTCAAAAGAGTCTCCATTAACTTTTAATAAGTACAATTGCTTCTGTGCTTCACCTTCAGCATTAAAATTGGTGAATCCTGTAACACCTCTATATTCATTCATATGAAGCAATGCTTCTTTCAGTTGAACAGATGATTGAATATTTCCAGTATTTAATAATTCGAACAGCATCATTGCTGAATCATACGTAATAGCTTCCCAAATTGATGGCTTTTTTTCAAACGATGCTTCGTAGGCGGATACGAACTGTTGAACATGCGACTGTTTACTGTCACAATAGAATAAGTCAGGAAAAACAGAATTTTGAACATACCATTTGGTAATTTCTAATAATCGATCTGAATGCCAAAGATTTGTCCCCAAAAGTTGAATTTTATTCACATCATGAAATTGGAGTTGAGGCGCTATCATACCGATTTTGTCTGGTTTGTCTGGAATAAATAAAGCATCAAAATCTACAATGGGTTTGAGCTTTTTTTGTTTCCACTTACTGACTCCCGGACGATCAAAATGTTTACCGATCATTTTTTTGATAGGTTCTGCAAAATCAGTCTGTTGGTTGGAATATGTGTTCACTGCCCTGACAATTCCGCCTTTTTCTAAAACAATATTCCAAAATGAATCCATATAGGATTGTCCATAAGGATCGTCAGGATAAAGAATCGCAAAATCTCGTAAGCCAAGTTCATCCATTGCATATGACAAAATAGCGCGAACCTGTAATTCCTGGGTGATAAAGTTTCGAAATGCAAATGGAATGTTTTGCGTAATTCCTTCTCGAGATGCCAATAATATAATTGGAATTTCAGATGCATTAGCGCTTAAAGCAACAGCTTCAGCCTGATCAGAAGTAATGGGTCCGATGATCGCTTTGACATTATCTTCCACTAATTTTTGAAAAGCGACAATCGCATCTTCAACCGTTTCCCCTGAATCCTGAACCTTTAATTGGAGTGGATATACATTGGGTAGAGAAGAAAATTGAGAATGAGCAAATAGTGCTCCGTTTAGAGCCAGTTGTCCAAATTGTTTGAATTTACCCGAAAGGGGTAGAAGACAACCAATGGTAAAGGAATCGAATATCTCACCTTTTTCTAATGATAAAATTTGATCCTGAACAACCGGAACCATTTCATGATCCGGATAATTATTAACGATACTGTTCAGAATGGATAGTGCTTTTTTAGTATCGTTGGATTTAATCTGCATTTGCGCCTGTTGAAACAGCATATAAACCATTGGAAATCTGCCTTGATAGACATTAATCAAATACTGAAGTTCATCTGGGGTAAGAATAGAAATGGATTGTTTTGCACGTGTTATTACAATAGGTAATTCATTTTGAGCAGCAATTTCAAAAGCATTGGCATATGCTACAATTGATTCCTGAGCCCTGTCCAGCGCCAGTAAAATATCTCCTTTTAAAATATATAATCGGCTGTGATCACTTTCATGGGTTAACTGAAATGCCGGGTCAATTTTTTCAAGAGCTTCTTCATATTTTTTTTGATTATAGTTATTATAAATCAGTCCCAATTGTGCACGAGATGCAAAAATACTTTCAGGATACGCTGCTATCAGTTGTTGATAGATTTTCTTCGCTTCGTCAAATTTTCCTTGAATGGTATAAATTGAACCTATTTTCATCAAGGCTTTGTCTTTATGGGTCTCTTTTGTCGCGCGTGTTAAATATTTCAAATACATATCAAGAGCTTCAGCATAAGATCGTTTTTGATAAAAATCTTCAGCTTTTTGAAATGTAGCCGTTTCAAAATCAATCGTTGGTTTTGGAGGTTCTGTTGGAATTGTAGATGTTTTGCTTTGAATGCAACTTTGAATGACGATTAAAACAAATAAAAGGAACACTATTGTAACGATTGTTTTTATATTTTTCATAAAGGCTCCTGTTTGGAATTTTGCTTGGCTTAATACGCGGAAAACGTTTGGATTGGCAAAGTAATGATAGATGATTTCTGAAAATTTTATATTGTTTATACGTTATCAAGATCGACAGAGAGACCATCGATCTTGATAAGTATCATTAAAATAAAGCTTATTTCCCTTTATTTTTTGTTTTTTAAATTAATTTTCATGAATTTCAAGGTTTCATAGGTAATACTACCAATAGCAAGTCCTTTATCTCTCTGAAAAGATTTAAGTGCTCTCCGTGTTTGTGGACCAAGTACACCATCAACCGGTCCTGGATTGTATTTATCATTTCTCAGGTATCGTTGAATTTTTAATACAAGACTTTTGTCAATATTGGTTTCACACATTGTTCGTTTCCATGTAATATATCCTTCGGATATTTTAACATTTTTGGTTATGGTTTTGTATTTGGCAGGAATGGGTACAACTTTTTTCTGTGGTGGCGTAATTATCTTTTTAAACTTGATTGTTTTATAAAGGGGTGGAATTTGGATTTCTTCTATTCTAGCAGGACTGACCATGATTCGTTTTTTTACTGTTTTGTAAACAGGGGCAACATGAACTAAGCACATCACTTCACCAGTAGCATTGTCCATCTTTTCGACATTTCCTCGGCCTTTTTTCCAAACGGATTGGGCCTCTTTTACCAAAATTTTTTCATCAACCCATTTATAGACAGCGGGAATTTCTTTGTATTCAGTAGCAGCCTCTTTCACCAGAACTTGCTTTTCTTCCCAACTATACTGAGCTGGTATAATTTTGATTTCCTCTGTAGCTGATTCTATAAGGACTTGTGTGGTTACCTTTTTATACCTGGGAGAGATATATACACGTGCATAACATTCACCCGGTTTGGCGTTAGGTGGTAACTGACCACTCATTTCAGTTACAGGAATTGATGCTTCTAACCTGGCATCTTCTTGAGCTTTTAACGATGCAATTTCTAACTCTTTTTTATATTCCTGGATGGTCAGATTTTTTTTATCAAGCGCAGCTCGCAATCGTTCGATTTGAATCTGTTGCTGCTGATACATATCATCGGTTTGAATATCGGGAGCGGGTTGTGATATCGGTGTGTTTTCAACGATATCCTTTTCGTAAATATCATCTGCCGGTTGTGTTGTTCCAATATTAAGCAGCCTGGCGCATCCAACAGAAAAGATGATTAACGCTAAGAGAAAGCATAAGCCCAAACGTCTAAGATTCATTTTTAATCCTCCTTATTGATAGTAATCAATTATTTAATTTAAATACCAAAAGTCTTTGTAACACATTTTTTTTTGACTAACAAGCGTCTTTTTCTTTCTGATGAATATATCTATAAAAAAAATAATGAAATGGGAATTTGATAAGAAATTGAAGATTAATCTGAAAGTTTACATACGTTTCGACCACAATCTTTTGCACTATAGAGGGCTTTGTCTGCTTTTTTTAATAATTCATCTAAAGATTCTGAATTGTTTTTAATGGATGAAACTCCCATACTCACCGAAACGTGAATTTTGATATCATTATAATTGATAGTTAAATCGTTCACGCCTGCTCTGATTCTTTCTGCAACCTCCATTGCTTTTATTTCATTCGTTTCAGGCAGAATAATCGCAAATTCTTCACCACCAATTCGCCCAAGAATGTCACTATTTCTTAATGCCTCAATAAATAACTGAGTAACCGATTTCAGCACTTCATCCCCAGCAGCATGACCATATGTATCATTAATTTTTTTAAAATGATCAAGATCAATCATCACTATTGAAAAGGGTCTGAGGTATCGTAAGGAACGTTTAAACTCCATTTCTGCATGATCCATAAAATAACGTCGATTAAAAGCATTGGTAAGCGGATCAACGGTTGCTAATTGTTGCATCATTTGTGCATATTCTTTCATTTTATCATCTGATTCGACCAGCCGATGTCCGACTTTAATATGACTTCTGATTTCAATGGGTTTAAAAGGTTTTGATTGAAAATTATGAGCACCATTATCCAGTGCGTATACCAGATCATCTGTACTATCTCTAGAGGTCAATAGTATTTTATAAATGAATGGTTTATCAGGATTATTTCTAATTTCTTTACAGATTGAAACGCCATCCATTCCTGGCATGTTCCAGTCTAAAATGGCAATTCTTGGAGGATCATTATCGTTAAGATATTCATAGGCTGTCATACCATCTTCAGCTTCAATAACTTCGTATCCCCAGTTGATAAGATTTTTTTTTAAAACAAACCGAGTCGTCGGCGAATCATCTGCTATTAATACCTTCATTTTTATTCCCCCTCATTTTTTAGGTGTATCTTTTGTGGGTCAAGTTGTTTAAGTTATGCAAGATTATATTCTTTTTTTAATAATTTAATTAAATTATCTGATTCTTTTAACAGTAAACACCATTGTTTATTGATTAGGCTTATATCCTGACTTTCTGCTTGCTTTTCCAATATTGCTGAAATTTCATGAACTTTTATAGCACCAATATCTCCTGAAGATCCTTTAATTCGGTGTGCAAGTCTTTGAACCTGATCAACATTATTTTCTTCAACAGCACTTTTTAATAATAGGGTTTGTTCGGTAAGTTCGTTAATAAATATCTGAATAAAATCAGATTGTTCTTCAATGGAGTCTCCGATAGATTCGGTGATATGTTCTTTAT
>Ga0272440_1000810_pt1 | contig 26399 bp, 12 predicted proteins | sample SSMMMBAug17_FD_192440 | JGI IMG/M metagenome (GOLD analysis project Ga0272440, IMG submission 192440) | Marine sediment archaeal communities from Little Sippewissett salt marsh, Falmouth, MA, United States - SSM-MMB-Aug17 | ecosystem: Environmental > Aquatic > Marine > Wetlands > Sediment ...
ATCAGCCCAGAACCGGATCAATGGGGGGATGTGCAAGTATGTATTCAGGTGAGTGATCCCAATCCTTTAACCGCAGTTTCTTGTTTTCATATCACAATTGTTGCACAAAATGATGCCCCCACAATTCAAAGCACAGATGCTTATACGATAAATGAAGATACAGGAAAAACAATTTACTTCACAGTTGATGATATTGATTCAACAATTCAGACGTCAATGATTACCTGCCAGGCTGATGAAACCATTGAGATCTCAGAGGCAATCTTTTTGGAAAATACGTTTGCAGTCAGTTTGACACCTAATGAAGAGTATTATGGAACATCCATTTTGGCCATTCATGTTAATGACACCAATGGCGGCGTTGATCAAAAAACGATAGAAATCCATGTACTTCCAGTCAATGATATGCCTGTTTCAATGGATGATCAATGGCAGGCGTTTGAAGATATGACAGTAACGAAAAGTTTGCAGGCCTCAGATATTGAAAATGATGAACTGACTTATATCATTGATACTGTAACACAATATGGTCAAATTGCATTGTTAAGCAATCAGTCAGTTCAGTATACACCCATTGCAAATTTTACCGGAATCGATAGATTCTCATTTCATGTGTTTGATGGTCAGGCTGTGTCCTTAACATCCTGGATTGATATCACTGTTCAGAATACGCCAGATATGCCCATCGCAAATGCGGGAAGTCCTTTAACCATAAATGAGTTGCAAACAGTGGTCCTGGATGCTAGCCTGTCCAGTGATCCAGACAATGATATTGTCTCATATTCATGGGTGCAAATTGATGGTATTTCTGTTGATATTAATAGCAGCAATCAATCCATTGCCAATATTGACCTTCCAGATATGACCAATGATCAGGCTTTATTATTTGAATTAACAGTGACTGATCAAACCGGAAGAAAAGATAAAGATAGAGTCACAGTGCATGTGATTGATATTTCTGCCCCCATACCCGGTTTTTCAGGCACACCGGTTGAAGGCATTGTTCCCCTCGAGGTCCAATTTACTGACAGCAGTATTGGAAAAGTGAACACCTGGGAATGGGAGTTTGGTGATGGTTATATCAGTTATGAGGAACATCCATTGCATGTGTATAAAAAATCCGGCGAATATTCGGTGATTCTGACTGTTGAAGGTCCTTATGGTCGGCGAACCAAAGAACAGACCGATTATATTTATGCCGGACTGGCAGCAATCAAGGCAGATTTTGCATCCAACCTGACATGTGGTGTTGCGCCACTGACTGTCAAGTTCAATGATTTATCAGAGGGAGAAATTGAACAAATGACCTGGAATTTTGGAGACAACACGCAAAGCAATGAATTTTCTCCGAAACATACCTTTGATATGCCGGGTAGTTATACAATCACACTGACTGTTTTTGGTGATGAAAACTTTGAAACAATACAAAAATCCAAATATATTAAAGTGGATAGCCGAACCATATCTGGTACCATTTATTCTAATGAAACAATGCCTAAAGCATTATCAGGATATCATGTGGTGGCCTATGGTCCCAACTTTACTTTGCAAAGCTACAGTGATGCCCAAGGAATATATACAATTACCGGCTTGCCGGCATCCAATAAAATCAAGCTGGGCGTATTTCCACCATCAAATGAGGGTCGATTTTTATCTCAATTTTACTCTCAAAAAGACAATTTAAGTGACGCAGATAGTTTGTCTACCCAAAGTCAAGATTTGAGGCAGATTGATTTTTATCTACATCCCATGGCTTCACTGAAAATGACCGGTCGGGTGCATGATGGAGAACAAGGACAAGAGTCCTTTCTGGTATCAGCCTGTTCCGAATCAATGGATTGGTGTGTACAGTCAACAACTGATACTGATGGTTACTATACCCTGTCAGGCTTAAAACCAGCTTCAGATTATCTGTTATCCACCTGGTGGGACAGCACACAAACATTGGTTTACTATGCATTGCCCCACAATCAAATCATTGGACAGGATATTCCATCAAGTTCTCAATTTGAGATTTCACTGGCCAGAACGATCTCCATTGCTGAGGAAGATTTGAGTCACATGGATCTTATTCTTTCCATGGAACAAACTATTATTACAGGAAAAATTACTGATACAGAAGGTTTGGGGATTGGCAATGTTTGGGTCAATGCCTGGAGTGATTCTTTAAACTCTGGCAAAGGCGCATTTAGCGATAGTCTGGGCAATTATACGATTATTGGCTTGCAATCAGTGCTGCCATCAGAAATTGAAAATAGGTATTCAGTGACCATACAGGCCTATGGCGGATATCAATACCCTGAACGTGTGGTGGTGCCATCAAAACAGATTAATTTTCAAATATCCACCACAACAATTATCGCTGGAAAAATTGAATCTGAAGCAGGTGAAATAATGCCCCATGCATGTGTGAATGCCTGGTCTGAATCTGATAATTCTAAACAGATGTATGCTTCATGCACAGATCAAAATGGAGACTATATCCTGGAACATCTACCATATCAATCCGATTATATACTCCAAATAATAGCAAAAAACTATCCTGTGCAGTATTATCAACATGCAATCGATCCACTAGATGCGATCAAAGTAGACCTGACAAATGGGCCTCAGCAGAATATCGATGTTATCATGACGACTGGTAGTAGTATTCATGGACAGATTTTCGTACAAACAACGTCCCAAACAGCACCTGAAGGGATTTGGATCAATATCTGGTCGCCATCAGCTGGCATGAGCTATGCGGTAGAAACCAATGATGAGGGAATCTTTCAACTCAATGGACTGGATAAAACCTTACAGGATTATTTTGTTATGATCGACCATGATCACTACCTGCCAGCATATTACTGTGACACGATCAGTCATCATACATGCACGCAAAAATCTGAAGCTACCAGCATAATGGCCGATGGCAGCCATTATACTATGGTCCTTCAAACCGGAAAGTATCTTTGTGGCAATATCACTGGCAATTACAATGAATCTAGTGCCTTACAAATCACAGTAATGGGCGAAAATGATGGAATTCATCAAACTGTCGAGATTGATACAGAGTTGACACCTCATTTTTGTATCCGAAATTTGACATTAGATATGTATCATATTGAAGTATTTCAAGATAAACAATCCATATTCACTCATGATTTTGTTCTACTTGAGGATAAGGATGATTTTTCCATTGACATCGAACAACAAAATGATGGACAAATTAGCGGAAAAATTGAAGGTTTACCCGAAAATCAATGGGCACAGGTTCGTGTCTGGTCACAATGTCTGGATATTGAAAAAATTGTTCGTCTGCTCGGTACAGGAAATCCCCTTTCTTATGCAATACGTGAACTGCCTCGCGCCAATGATTATATTGCCATTTTTTCAGTTTCAGGGATGATTGATCTTTACTATAACCAGGCGAATTCCTTTACAAAGGCACAACGTATCGATATTTCTTCGGAAAATCCATCCAATATTAATTTTACAATGAATAATAATACAGCCAGTATTTGGGGAACCATCTTTTTTCAGAGTGAGACTCCCTTTACTGGAAGTACAGTGATTACTGTTTGGTCGCCCACATCAGGGATACAATATCAAAAAGTAATCCACACTGTCAGTCGTGATCAAATCGATTATTCCCTAACCGGCCTGCAGAAAGCTAAAGATTATATTGTCAAAGTTGATGCCCAAGGGTTTGAATCTCAATACTTTGACAATGTAAAAAAATCTGCTTTGGCAAAAATCATTGACCTTCAAAATGAAGAGAGTCAAACAAATATCCATTTTTATTTACAAGAAGGTATTCAGATAACCGGAACAATAATAACCCATCTGTTGCCACAGAACTTATTCGTAGAAATTGAGAATCAGGAAACCGGTGAAATAAAAAGCGTTTCAGTAGATCATCATTATTCATACACATTAACAGGCTTGAACCCTACCCCCTTTTATCGGTTGTGGATTCGGCATACCCAGGGACAAAAATGGTTTTATAGGCAGGATGAAGTGACATATGATTCACAGAAAGCAGAAATGCAAGTACTTTCTCCAACAAAAAACTATTCCTTTCAGATACCAGACAATCAGAGCATTTCAGGATCTGTTCAATCGGAGTCGGGCAAACCCATTTCCCAACTGTGGATACAGGCATCGGATCTTTCCAAACAAACAAACAATGGGGCATTTACAGATTCAAATGGCCAATTTGAAATAGCGAATTTGCCAATTAAAGCCTATGTTTTGAGCGCCTGTCCCCAGAGTAATTCGATATTTCAAAAGGCGAAAAAAACAAATGTTATTCCAGGAACACCCCCTGTTCGATTTATTCTTCAAGAACAGACAGGGGAAACACTATCTGGCATGATTAAAAATCTACAGCAAATTCCAGAATCAATGGCAAGAATTGAAATCATCAATGATCAAACAGAACGTATTCAAACAGTTACTGATAACAAGGGAGAGTATACCATTCATGGGTTAAATATTGGTCAGACCTATTATATAAACGTATATCCATCAACAGAAAGTCATTCCGCATTCTGGCATGGCAAGGTTTATTTAAGTAAAAGCAATCAAAAACGTGATATTTCATTATCAGAAGGCATTCATATGACTGGAAGAATGATTGCAGATCACTCGGGTACTGGCGTCTATCCTGCAAGTATTGTGATTGAATCAGAAAGTACTGGTTATCATGCCATTGTCAATACCAATGAAAATGGACAATTTACGTGTTTCAATATGCCATTAGTGTCAGATTATTTGATACGTTTGATCGCCAAGAATTATCAATCTATTGAACTTGCCAGCCAGCCTGCAGTCCAATCCAGAATTTTTAAAATGATGCCCGCAGGAATATTGACCGGATATGTCAAGGATCATCAAACAGGTTCTGGCATTGCACAGGCGGTGGTGCATGTTCGTTCTGATTCACGAAACAATGAAACATCGACTCAAACAGATCCAAATGGATATTTTGAACTGACCGGTTTATCCCAATATAATGAACAGGGAGACTCTGTGTCAGATTATGAACTGACTGTCATGGCAACAAACTATCCAGTTTATTCAATTAGAAATATTCAGGCCGATCAAGAAAGAACAATTTCGATGAAGCAATCTGATGACGCCATCCTGAAAGGCATGATCATTCATGAACCCTATGAGCAATGGATTGTGGATATTTTTGAAAATGATGGCGGTTTTGTCCAAAGCCAACTGACTCAAAGCAATGTTGGGTTTGCCTGCATGGGGCTGGATAACAGTAAGCGCTATCAACTTCGAATTGAAACATCTGAAAATATACAATATTGGATTGGCAGTCAAGGTGAACTTGTGGATACTAGAAATCAAAGTGCTGCGTTTGCTGTCGCATCATACATTCAAATTGAAGTCACTGAATCCCCACAAAAGCGAAGACATCGAAAAAGCTTTTCAATCCCCACACCAGAACTTCACAGCACGAGCCATTCAATATTTACAACTGAGATGCCACACGTAAGTCAAATCCCTGTGATTGCCATGAAATGGGCAATGGAATCATCAGATTCCATCAATGGCTATTATGTGACATTCAATTCGCAAAAGGATTATCAATGGCAAAAGTCAAACACAGCAGGAATTCACCCAATATCATTCAATACTTTATGCAGCAACGCATTTACCGGAGACAAGGTCACCATTTATTGCCACATTGCTGCTGTTGACAACATGGGCAATCTGAGTGCCACAGGACATGCAGGCCCATATGTAATCGATACCATTCCTCCCCAAAACGCATTTGTTCGAGCTCCTGTTACAACAAGCAATCGAAACATATTACTACAATTATATGCACAGGATGCCAGTGAAACCTATATCAGTACCTCTGGTTATGATATGGGAGGACAATGGATCCCTTTCACAAAAACACTCGCATATTTTCTACCCGATAATGAAGGCCAGCACATTCTCTATGCAAGATTTCGGGATTCAGCCAATAATATCACCCGCACAAGTACTGCTATCACTTTGAACAGCCCTGACAATCATATGCCAATTGCCAATTCACAACATTTTCACGCAATAGAGGATTCGCAATTATCAAAAACACTGTCGGCATCTGATGAAGATAGCGACAGCCTTGAGTTTAGTATACAAACACAGGCCCAACATGGCATTGTTACATTAACTGACACATATTCCGGCAATTTTACATACAGGCCGGATGAGAACTTCACAGGCATAGATACTTTTGCTTTTCAGGTCAGTGATGGTATGTCACAATCGATACCATCGATGTGTACTATAACAGTAGAGAATCGAAACGATGCACCGGAAATTGCATCCCAGTCATTTGATGTGCCAGCCAAGACCTCTATTTCAGAACAACTGATTGCAACAGATATAGACAATGATTTGCTGACATTTGAAATCATCTCCATGCCATTTAAAGGCATATTATATTTAAATAATCCCCACACAGGAGAATTTCAGTATATCCCTGGAAACGAGGCTATCGGGCCAGACAGCTTTGTCTTTTCAGTAAGTGATCAAAAGACATCTGCATCACCAAAGATTGTCAGCTTGAACATAAAACCCAATGAACGCCCTGAAAATTGGTATACAGGATTGTATCCTGAAGGTTATATTGTGGATATTGATGGGAATTCATTACCTGGTATTGTCATCCATTATTCCAATGCGTTAAACAAAACATTCACGCAATTGACAGATGAAAATGGATATTTTGTCATTGAAACCGATACTCCTCCCAAAAACAACTACTCATTGAACGCATCATCAAAAAAATACGCCACGATATGGATGCCCTGGCCCCAAAACAATCCGCCCAATAGCTTTACAATGCTATCGCTGTCTGATGCAGTATTGTTAACAGGTTATGTCCATGGATTAGAGAATCAAGCATCAGCAATCATTCAAAGTAAGGTCGCAACTGTTTGTTCTGAGAATGGAATGTATACACTTGCAGTACAGGCAAGTGATTTACCAGTCGATTTATTTGTTTCTGCAAAAGGATATAATGATGCAGAATTGAAAAATGTAAATCAGGGGGTTGATATTTATTTGGAGAAACATACTGATAAGGCTGTTAAAGAAGAAGATGATGATAGTGGGTGTTTTATTAAAGTAATCTTTTGAAATATGCAGGCATTTTTGAAAAAGGTGGAGATCTATTGTAGGATGACAGTAATTATCATTTCCATTTATTATCCCATATTAAGTAACTCGTGAGTCGTAATTTATTATAGCTCCTTTCTGTCAATAAACTTAGGAATTCTAGAAAAATATGTTCCCCATTTCAAAATGCTTGACTCAAAAATTAAGCATTAAGCATATGCGTACCAAAATGTTCATTCTGTTTTTTGAACCATGATGACACTAAAGAAGATGAATAAGATGAATTTAAAGTGTTTTATTTCATCTTCTTCAGTGTCATGTTAGTTTTCTTGGTCCGACCCCCATCCACTCATCTGCCCTCATCTGCACAGATTTCAATCAATTAAGTGGTGGGATCATATTTAATTTTCCATTTTTCACAATGATAATAGTCAATCTGTTGTTGTGTAAATGGATATCGACCGCAGAGAAAATAATTCCAATAAAATGAGTCATATCCGACACAGATCCCTTCTGTTTTGTTGAGAAGGGGGCAACTGATTTTATCACAGCAACGAACACATCCATAGCAGGTATTTTCTTCATGAACCCAGTTACCTGATAAGGCAATATTATTTCTATCTGGCCCACGTCGGGGTTCACTGGTCAGTGGAACAGCGAATAAAAATTTATACCCACTGTCCTTACACATCATCCAAAGTACGCGATAGGCCTGAAAAATAATGAGATGATAGTATTTTAGGTATGGCCAGAAATTCCATGTTCTAAAGAAAAGTTTTGATCCAATGGGGGCAGTCAGATAAGCTGTCAAACCAAATGTTAGCATGGCCAGTAAGCCATAGAGTAAAAAAATAATGCGAGCTGCGGCCCATTTGAATTCATGTGTTAGCCATGATATCAAATTTTCTATGCTGACATTATTGAAATGTTCTACAGTTGCGGCAATGGCTTTGTTTTTTATCAACGGATTCTTAATTTTATTCATAATTATATCTCTTATATTATTTGTTAGTAATTTATTTGGAAAGTGTATATACAGAAATAAATCTAATTTGGCAATGTTTTTTTCGATTTCAGGGTCGGACCAAGCTAACCTTCTAAATTCATTTGGAGATCATTCCGAAAAAGGGTGTTTTTTTGTCCTATATCGCTCTTTTTGGCATCAAAAAGGACGTTATAGATTGAAATGTCTTCACGTATTTGATACGCATCATGGGCTCTAAAAATCTTTTGTCCTCTTGCCCTTATGTTGAATTACGATATGATCTACTTTACAAAAGTATTGTTGACCCTTGCAATGCTTTTTGACAATTCAATTGAGTGGAATATGTCATTTATGGGCAAATTCTCAAAATCATGTAGATTTGTAATAGTATTTTTGCGTCCAAAGAACGAATATAGTATAGAAAACACCAATTCAATTGCTTGATACATATTCGTGCCGTTGTAACCAATTGAAATTGATTGATTTATTGTGGCGTTTCTTAGCAGCTTCGGCGTTTGTTTGTAAAAAAACTTGAACATTGAGTTTTAGTAAATGAGAATCACAAAATAAATATCTTGATAATTTTTATTCAATAGTGCATAATTTGATAATAATTAATAAATAAATGAATAATCGCCTGAAAAATTATTTTTAATCAGGCATGATCATCTTTTGCCAATTTTCAAAAAATTTTAGTTGCATGGCAAAAGGAACAAAATATATGCATCAGGAAGACGCTTAATATGAGCTACAAAATTCTTATTAATGCGGCGGATCCAGAGGAATGCAGAATAGCAAAAATCACAGAGTCAAACAAACTTGAAGAGTTCCAAACTGAAACCACAGCGCGTGAAATCACACGAGGAAATATTTATAAAGGAGTTATCACGCGCGTGGAGCCCAGTCTACAGGCGGTATTTGTAGATTATGGCGGAGCACGGAATGGCTTTTTACAGCGGCATGAGATTCACAGTGATTATTTTCAGGACAATCCAACCGGCAAAAAAGGGGTAGAAAACATGCTCTCTGAAAATCAGGAGCTTTTGGTACAAATTACCAAAGATCCGATTATGAAAAAAGGAGCCATGCTGACAACCTATATTTCTTTGCCAGGAAGACACCTGGTTTTGATGCCTGGAAGTAAAAACAGAGGAATTTCTAGAAAAATTGAGGATGAATCCGAGCGATCACGTATTAAATCTTTGATGAATTCATTAAAAATTTCGGAAGATTTTGGCGTAATTGTTCGAACAGCGGGTGACAAGTGCACAAAAACTGTTGTTGCAAAAGACTTAAAAAATCTCATGCGGATTTGGAAAACAATCAAAAAGAATGCCATGACACCCAATGCTCCTCTTCTACTGTACAAGGAACCCAATGCGGCAATTCGGTCCATTCGGGATTATTTTTCCGAGGATGTGACTGAAATTCTTGTCGACAATGAAACAGTGTACCAAGAGGTGAAAGAATTTATCAATGTCATTTCACCCCGACACAAAAAAATTGTCAAATATTATACCGCACCTGAACCCATTTTTTCGAAATATGAGGTTGAGGAACAAATTGAGTCTGTTTTTCAGGGACGAGTATCCCTGGCCAGCGGCGGATCTCTGGTGATCGACCAGACTGAAGCTCTGGTTGCTATTGATGTTAACTCTGGGAAATCCACCAAAGAAGGATCGGTAGAGAGTACTGCCTATAAAACAAATCTTGAAGCAGCTGAAATTATCGCGCTTCAGCTTAAGCTTAGAGATTTAGGTGGTTTGATTGTTATTGATTTTATTGACATGAAAGAGACCAAACATAAACTTGAGGTCGAACGTGTCATGAAAAATGCTTTGAAAAATGACAGAGCACGCACAAAAGTGGGAAAAATTTCAAGATTTGGACTGCTTGAAATGTCTCGACAACGTATCAATTCAACGATTGAATATGGAAGTCATATCAAATGTGCCCATTGCAAAGGTAAAGGGATGATTCCTTCACCTGAATCTGATGCCTTAAATCTTTTAAGAAAAGTGCGTCACGCTGCATCCAAAAAAAATGCAAAAAAAATCAAGGGAATTTTTCCAATGAATGTAGCGTCTTATTTATTGAATCGTAAAAGAAAAGAAATTGTGGATTTAGAAATGCGTCTTGACCTGGAAATTGAGATCGAAGGCGATCCAGAATTAATTCCAGGTGAAAGCAAAATTTCAAAAGTGGAATGATCCATAATTCCTAAGGAGGATATATGAACTTTAATAATATTGATGACATCATTGCCTATGCAATTGAAAAAGAACTTGAAGCTGAAATCTTTTACCTGGAAGCTGCCGCTGAGGCTGATTTTACCGGAGCAAAGCAATTATTTAATGACTTTGCCAAAGAAGAATTCAAGCATAAAACCAAGTTGGAAAATCTGAACAATGAGGACATCAAATCATTTGTTCCAGAAACTGTCCCTGATCTGAAAAGAAGTGATTATCTCGTTGATATGACTTATGAAAAAGGGATGGGATTTGCTGACATTCTCAGACTGGCCATGAAGCGTGAGGAAAAGGCCAATAAGCTTTACCTGGATCTTGCTCAAAAAGCAGGCATGGATAATATCAAAAAATTATTTGAACAATTGGCGCAGGAAGAATCCAAGCATAAATTTAGCCTGGAAAGCATGTATGATGATTACATGGCGAAGATTGGAGATTGATTCCTAAAGTAATTATTTTTATCATCTTCTTGCCTTGAGCAAATCTCAAATCGGACAGGTTGAGCAAAAAATCTGTCCGATTCTTTCTCGTCTTTCATTCAAACATTTCAACCATCGAATATAATAGATAATGACATAAGGCCATATAATCAGGATGTATAAAATCTTGAAAAATAATTTATTACCCATTTCAAATACGCTTAAAACGATCAATGCTTTGGGGCTGTTCAATATTTTTAAAGTTGTCGCATATCGATTACAATGTAAAACAGACTATTTTAAGAAACGCTTGCCCATAAAACAGCTGGATATAGGTCCTTTATTCTACGCATCAGATCAATCCTACTGTCCTTGCATTGCTGATAAAGCCTGTCAGAAGATAGCGAATCAGGCCAAACAAATTATGGCAGGCCAGCTGACTTTTTTTTCTCGGAGAGTAACGAATACAAAAAGACCGCCGGATTGGTTTTGTAATCCATTTTCTAAAAAAATGCATGGTCGGAAAACAGCATATTGGTCCCAGGCAAATGACCCAAAGTTTGGAGATATCAAGATTATTTGGGAAATTTCCAGGATGGACTGGGCGTTAGTTTTGTCAAAAATGTACGCAATTTCACGCAACAATCAATATATTCAAGAATTAAATTACTGGCTAATCCACTGGAATAATCACAATATGCCTCAAACCGGTCCGAATTGGGTATGTGCTCAGGAAGCTGCCATTCGTTTAATTCAAGTTTTATTGTGCGCCCATATTTTAAATCAAAAGCAACCTTTGCCAGCTTTGATTGATTTTGTGTCATCTCATTGTCGGAGAATTGCCTTAACACGCCATTATGCAAATGCCCAACAAAACAACCATGCAATCAGCGAAGCTGCCGCGCTTTTTATTGGCGGCATGTGGCTCAATTCTTATTCAACGATGTCTAAAGCATCACACAAATGGGAGCGTGATGGCCGACAGGATCTAGAACGGCTGGTTCAATCACTGATTGCTGATGATGGCAGTTTTGCGCAGCATTCAATAAACTATCATCGACTTTTGATTTCAACGTTAAGCATGGTTGAATTTTTTCGTCGATCTTTTAACAGATCTCCATTTTCATCAAAATATCTCAATCAAGTAACTCAAGCCATTTTTTGGATATATCAAATGGTAGACCCAAAGACTGGTAATGCCCCCAATTTAGGCGGCAATGATGGTGCGCGCGTTTATGCTCTTTCTGCGTCATCATACACAGACTACCGCCCGGAGATTCAGTTGGCCAGTTGTTTGATTATGGAAAAACGACTTTACCCAATTGGGCACTGGGATGAGCCTCTACAATGGCTTCAGTTCGTCCCAGATCGTTTTCCAAACATTTCAATTCATCGCAAATCGCAATTTTTTCCAGATGGGGGATATGTCACTTTTGCCGGAAAATTAAACAATTCAGTATCAACATGGGGGCTTGTTCGATGCCCTACAGATCATTTTCGGCCACATCATGCAGATGCATTTCATTTTGATTTATGGGTGAATGGTCGTAATGTGCTTCGGGATAGTGGTTCCTATAGTTATGACATATCGGATTCTATTCGGACATATTATATTTCATCTTCAGCACACAATACAGCGAGTTTTGATCGGCATGACCAAATGCCAGTGCTGAGTCGATTTTTATATGGCCAATGGATTAAAGCAAAAACTGTTCAACCTTTAGCGACAAATGAAGCTGGAGAATTATCATGGTGCGGCGCTTATACAGATTATCGGGGATGTAAACATCAACGCCATGTATTGTTGACATCAAACAAGTGGCGCATTGTTGACAAATTATCCCATTTTTATCAGGAAGCTGTTGTTCGATGGCGATTAATACATGATCATTGGACACAAAAAAAGAATTGTCTGACTGGCAAACTTGTCAAATTAACAATTTCGACAGATGTAAAGGCTGAAATACGTTTAACTCAAGGTCTGGAATCATTATATTATATGGATCAGACCGACATTCCTGTCTTGAAAATATCTGTCAGTCAGTCGCCTGCAACTGTGGTAACTGAAATCGACTTGGTAGATAATTTTTGGGATTGTTGAGAAAGTATCAACTTTTAAACAGGGTTAAGTAAACGTTCATAAGTTTTCGGGTATAATCTGACGTCCCTAGCGGGGCTCATAGTGTCCTAGGAAAGCTCTGAAAATAATCTTCCCATTTATAATTTTTGACCAACAAAGACAAAAACAGTATCGTGGTGAAGATCCTCTTATCTGCAAAACGTGTAAAAGATCAATGAGCTTTGTGAAATCCTGTACTCCGATCAAACCTTTTCATGTAAAAGCATCTTTTCAAAGAACCTTTGGCTGACGAATCAGTAATCAAGCAAAATTTAAAATTTCATAAATTCAGATGGGTTGGTGCGTCCAACTCAAAAAAAAAATGAATATTTATATCTCCAAAAATCTTCTTATTTAAGAAACTGATTACAAATCTCAACAATAATAAGATTTATCTCAATAAAAAGATCGCTTAACCTAACACTTGATGAACAAATTGTAATTATTAGGCATTATCTATATAATTTTTGTTTTTCCGAAACATAAACATTAACATTAAACATTTAACATTTAACAAGACGTAGCATGTAACAGCTATCAGGCACGTTTTTTTATTAATTCAATGACGTTCATCATATCATCCTCTTGTAAATAATTACATTCGTCAATGTAATTATCAATAATAAACAGTCCATATCCACCTTCAGGATATTCTGTTTCAGGAGGTTTAGGGTTGGTGGGAGGATCAGGAAATGAGTTGCCCCAATGATGAACAATGATTCGTACCTGATTCATATCTGAGTCTGCATAAAGATGAATATCGTGGTGGGGTTCATTTAAATATGCATACTTTACTATATTTGATACGAGTTCAATGACAGCGGTTTCCAATTGCCAGGCAAATGTTTTGGAATCTATTCCATGATTAATTGATTGGCAATAACTCGTTACAAATTTTCTGCAGTTTTGTAATTCATTCAGAGAACTTTTCATTTTTATCGATTTGAAAGCGTCATTGTTTTCTAAATGATCTCGGCTTGTTAAGGAGTGTGTTGAACTGAGATCTTCCTGTTTTCGTTTTAAAACAACGCACGTTAAATCATCACCAAGAAGGCAACTGGTTTGGGCAAATTTGAAAACTTCATCTTTAAGAATATTAACAATTGAATCTGGATCTTTTTTGCAATGCTTTTTTATACATGAAATAAGCCGATTTTCACCAAAAAATGTGCCATCAGGCCGACATGCTTCAGTAAAACCATCAGAGTACAAAAATAATATATCTCCCGGATCAAGATAAAATTTGATTTGTTTATAGTGTTCATCAGGAATAAATCCTAGTGGCGTATTGTCTCCCTTGATCAATGAACAATCATTGATACGTGCCTGATAATGTATGGTTTGTGTATGACCGCAATCCACAAGATCCACTGATTTATCTGAGGCATGATAGCGAATATAACAAAGTGTAACAAATTTTTCTAAATCGATCAATTCATTAGACATGACATGGTGAACATATTGTACAATTTGTTCAATTTGAGGAATTTGGTCTGTTTTATCCTGAAAGAGCAGTTGGGTGATCGCACGATAGAAATTCGTTTTTGTGGCTGCACCGATTAATGCAGCGGGAACGCCTTTTCCCATGACATCGCCGATAAAAATATCAAGGCTTTTGTCCTGATGACAGATAAAATCATAAAAATCACCATCCACTTTTTGTGAGGGCTGAGAAAATGAGGCCATTTCTAAATCAGGAAAAGATTCCGGCAGGTCACCTAAAAGAAGAGTTTGTTGAATTTTTGCGCCTATTTCAATGAGATCTTGTTCTCTGGCCTTTCTTCGATCCATCTCTTTTTTCAGGGTTAGGGCTGAATGAACACGTGCGTTTAAAACAGTTGGGTTGACTGGTTTGGTAATATAGTCAATGGCCCCAGCATCAAACGCTTTTTGCAGCGACTGTGATTCATTCATTGCTGTGACCATGATAATCGGGATATCCGCATATGAAGGGATCTTTTTTATATGTGCGCACGCCTGAAGCCCATCAACCTCAGGCATCATGATGTCCATTAAAACAATGTCAATTGCACTGTCTTTCGGCTGATTTTCAAGGTGATCATATGCTTCAGCAGCAGATGCGGCATGTATTATTGCCGAATATCCCGCTTTGTATAGAAGTGATTCAACCAGTTTACGATTGAAGTATGAATCATCGACAATTAAAATGCTCATAATTGATCGATATCTGCAATGTATATACCAACTTCTTAATTTTTATCTAATTTCAAAAAACCTGATCCAGTTTCTGATACATCGTTTCAAATGGCATTGTCAGGTTGAGAGATAAAAAGTAAGATTCAAAGGTGGTTTCGCAGCTTTGCCCTGCATATGGGCTGTAAATGGGCGACTGAAATTGATTCAAGTTTTGGCTGACACCATTATCAATGATCGTCCCTGAGTTCACCATATAGCCAAAGCCAAGGTCAAGTTCAACACCTTGTTTGAGTTTTATCCCCAGGCCAGCACCATAGAAATCAATATCTGGCATGGTAAGCAAGTCAAAATAGGTATCATCTGTATTGGATGTTCGATTTTCATACCCCAAACGAAAGGCCAGACATTCTTTTAGCTGGTATTCTAACCCAAAACTGATATGCCAGGTGGAATTCATTTCTTTTTCATAAATCAGCGTGTTGGGATTTTCCGGGTCCAGCTGATACCCCAGAATATTGGCCAATTGAAGCACAGCAAGAGTGGATTGATCATTGGGTTCAAATTGAAATTTATAATGTTTTGTATTAATCCAATTGGTCCAATGAAAATCACACATCAGGCGCAGTTTTTTAAAAGGTCTTAATTTGATCCCAATCTGAACACGTTCAGGAAAAGAAAAATTGTCCAATATAACAGATCCTGACTCGCCGCTTTTATTTAACTGAGATAGTTTCCTGGCCAGTTGGGTTCTATCTTCAACATTTTGACCAATAAAGTTATCGTTGTTTATTAATCCTTGAATGAAGCTTTCGTTTTGTCCAATACTATTCATGGCATTTTGAAAATTTTCAGAATAATTGATTTGAAAACGCCCTTCAAGGTCTGAACGAACCTGACTCTGATACACGCAACCTATGGCGAACCAGCTGAGTGGTTCCCATAAAAAACCGACATTAAAAGATGGTGCTATTTCGTTTTTAGAACGTACCTCCAGATCCAATTCTGCAAAATGATCAAATGGCCCGAAATTTGATTCATAATTACTTGAAGGCCAATTGTTATCATATGTTTTAAGGGCAGCGGTGAGTTCATTGGGCATTCGAATATCGGTCATCAGACCCATGGCTGACTGCCCCACCCCCAAAGCCAGCCCAACAGAAAAATGATTGGATACCTGATAACTGACTGCAGGCGCAGCATAAATAAAATGTTGCAAGTAGGCCGCTTTTTTCTGATATCGTGCACTTCCATTATCCTCTGTCTCTTCCCCCCAGACATAAGGTGCATAAACAGCATACGCAAGCGTCCATCGCGAAGCAAACTGCCTGGATGATATTCCAAAAGGTAAAGGCATCATCAATACCGGAAAATCGCCTTTGCCATAAAATGGAATGTATAACCGATGGTCTTCAGATTCGCTGTCTGTGTTGGCAACAGGATCGTCTGATGCGGGAAACGTATCGCCTTGAAGCGAAAAATCCGGATCCGGTGTAAAAAGATGTGATGTTTTGTGGTATACCAAACTGAATCCCTGGCTAAACACGACCCCCTCTCGAACATGTGACAATCCTGCTGGATTATAATGGATTGACATTAAACCCGGAGGGTAAGCTGTCACCGCATTTCCCAGAGATATGGCTTTTGAGTGAACCATCATTTGTTCAATTGATGTTGAAAAAGATGTCTGAACCAAAATAGTGAAAACAAATAGTCCAGACAATAAAAATTGACGAATAATAAAATAAATTTTCATAGATGCCTCTTCATGGGTTGAATTTTATTTGCTAATGATTTATGTATATCATATCATGATTTTAATCATGGCAAAATATTTTTTTTTTAACCTATTTTGAATTAAATCGCAATTATTGTATGCGATTCATTGAAAAATAAACGTTTTTTACCGATGGAGGCTTTATGACAAACAAGAGATTGTTTTTTCGATCTGCCATAATTTCAGGCATTTGTATTTTTATATTTTTTGGATGTTCCATGTCCGGAAAGAATATGATTACCCCATTTGTTCCTCTTGATATTAATGATTTTATTGAGAATAACGAATATTCTCAAAAAATTGATGGTTTTGTGGTCATATTGGATCTTTCCATATCTATGACAGAATCATATAACAGTCGCAACAAATATAAAAAAGCTGTGGATATTGTTAGCCGAATGAATCAGACAATCCCAAACATTCCATTGATTGGTACTTTAAGAACCATCGGCAATTATAATTGTTCATTATGTCGAACCACAACCAATATTTATGGTCCACGACCTTACACTCAGGAAGGTTTTGATATTGCCTTAAGAAATATTAGAGGCGCCAATGGTGAAAGCCCATTAGATCGTGCGATATTAGCTGCAAAGCATGATTTTAGTCAGGTGAATGAAGAAGGCCGGTTGGCCATGATCATTGTGAGTGATTTTAAGGAACTTCAAAAATCAAGCATAAAAGCCGCCAGAAAAATTCAGGATTTTTATGGAGATCGCTTGGCCATTTTTAATATCATGGTTGGAAACGACCTGGAGGGCAAAAACCTGATGCAAAAAATTGCTTCAAAAGTTAAATATGGATTCAGCGTATCTGCCAACGATATTGCCTCACCCAAAAAAATGGCGGACTTTGTTAAAATGGTTTTTCTGGAACGTTCACTGGATACAGATCGTGATGGGGTCTTTAACTTGCATGATGAATGCCCCAATACGCCCAGAGGTATTGTGGTTGATTTAAATGGCTGTCCAAAAGATGAAGACACTGATGGTGTTTATGATTCTAATGATCAATGTCCCATGACCCCGCCAGGAATTTTAGTCGATGAGATGGGCTGTCCTTACGATCGGGATCAGGATAATGTTCAGGACTATCTGGATACATGCTTACAAACACCTGTCGGTGCTCAGGTTGATTCTAAAGGCTGTTGGATTGTAATTCCTCATTATCTTGATCAAATTTGTCCAACTGCATCGTCCGCAATTGATGCGGCCTTTATGATCATTCAAAATGACCCAGGTTTGTGTGTTCGTATACAGGTGCATACCAATGTTTTGGAAACCGAACAAAGCAATTTAGAATTGGGAAATTATTGGGGAGAAAAAATGAAGTCTTATTTTGTATCTAAAGGGATTCCTCAAAATCGATTGTGGGTGACCGGCGAGCATGCGCAATCGTTATCCCCCACCACAAAAATTGAATTGCATCCTGCATCATGTGAACGTGATAACGATGGAGATGGTGTTGCCGATACGATGGATCAATGTCCGGATACGCCCAAAGGTCTTAAAGTGGATAATTCTGGCTGCCCACATCTGAAAGAAAAAAAAGTGACCCTCTCCTTAGATATTCAGTTTGATTCCAATAAAGCAACTGTAAAACCTGATTTCTTTCATCATATTCAAAAAGTGGCACAATTTATGAAAATGTATCCTTATACAAAAGCAAAGATAGAAGCACATACTGATAGTTCAGGCAATAGTGACTATAATCTAAAACTGTCTCAAAAACGTGCTGAGAGTGTTTGTCAATATATTATTGAAAATTTTGGCATATCGCCCGAACGTCTTGTGGCGATTGGTTATGGAGAGTCTCAGCCCATTGCAGATAATAATACCCTTGAAGGCAGAAAAATGAATCGTCGAGCAACTGCCATCATTCGAGCAGTTGATGAAAACAAAAAAAATATTAAATCCATTAATAACAAATCAATAAATTAAGGAGTATCGTAAAAATGAAAGAAAATCAAATGATTAAAGCTCTTATAATCATTGTATCCTGTATTTTCGTTGCATGTTCACAGGATCCCCAAAGCAGTGAAAATCGGATCGGTGAAGTTTCCGGTAATGTTAATTTTGGTGCCAATGTATCTCAAAAAAATGCTTTTGAAGTGAGAGCCTATTCTTATGTTTCACCAGGGTGGCATGATAATTCGCATATCAGGGCGGCATCTGTTTCATCGGATGGTTCCTTTACGATGAAATTGCCTACTGGAAGCTATATCTTTACATTATATAACACCCAGCAACATGGCCCGGAGTTCTTTTACCAGTTTCAACATCAATTTCCCTGTAAAACATACGAATTACGATTGCAGGAAAATGATTCTGAAGAACTTTTCGCCAATCGGTTCTTTTCGTGTGAACCTGAAGCCATGTCTGTTCCTGATAATGGATCATTGCCAGGAATTAATTTTGATATTCAAGACACTGGAATGATCTCTGGAAGTGTTATACATGCTGATGGCACCCCTTTTACTCAGGTTGAAATTAAAGCCTTTTCTTGCAAAACTCTTAAAGACCCAGAAGAGATTAAGATATTGGGCAAATATGACACAACTCTGTCCGCACAAACACGCCCGGATGCTTTTGGAAGCTATACCATTTGTTGTCTGCCCAAAGGAGATTATATTCTGATGACAGAGACTGACCAGCAAGAATATATTAACATGTTTTATGATAATACTTATTTTCGAGATCAGGCGAAAGTGATCACGATAGATTCGGGTAACGAATGGAATGTTAACTTTAAAATTAGACGAGGCACCACAATTTCAGGACAGATCAAAAGTGAGGATAGCCCCAATGCGCCCATTAAGGGTGTTTTGGTTACAGCAAAAATGGTATCTACAGACTATGTGGTAGGCAGATCTATTCCATCTGATATCAATGGCAATTACGCAATTTATGGGCTTCCCCAACAGAATTATATACTTCATGCCAATGCTGATCACACAGTATATCAGTCCTGTTTCTATAACAAAAAATATGATAATATTAAAGCAGACCCTGTGGATGTTAATAGTACCTTACCTTTAATCAGGAATTTTGACCTTCAAAATCAAGGAAGACTTCAGGCATCAATTATTGATAAAAATACAAATGCAGCGATTAAAAACAATCAAATATATGTCAAAATCTATCATTCATCAGACTTAAGCCTGGTTGACACCTTTCAATCTAATAATGGCGTGATTATTGCTGATCTAAGTGAGGGGGATTACAAAGCTGAAGTCATTACCAATGGAACCCCTTATGCTTCTATGTTTTATTCAAATGAAAATTCTTTACAAAATGCAGATGATATCCCAATTATTAATGGAAAAGTTAATGACACACCGCGATTCAAGCTTCAAAGAGGAGGAAGCATCAGAGGTTACGTTGTCGGACAAGATTGTGAAAATCCGGAGTATTATGATAACCTTAATAATTATACAGTGATCGCTTTTACCAGAAGTTATCCCTCACGAATTTATCAAGATAAGACTGACGTTTTTGGAAAATATCAAATTGATGGCCTCGCTGAAGGGAGTGATTATGTTGTTCAGGTTTTGACAGGTGATACATCATATCTTTCAGAATATTATAAACAGACATATTTTCTGGATACTGCTGAGAATATTGAAGTTGATTATGATGAAATTACGCCCAGCATTAATTTTGACCTTGAATGCGGCAAAGAACTTCATGGTAAAGTTACCAATATTATTGACAATGAACCCATATCAGGAATTAATATTATCGCAACAAATGTCGACAAAAACACGACATACACAGCCACAACGAATCAAAATGGACTATATGTGATTACCGGCATTCCAAGTGGGTATGAATATTCAGTTCATTCAGCTTATGAATACACGATCCATGCAGATGCCTCGAAAACGGAATTCGTTTCTGTTGATTTTGCCAATACCATTCAATTTGAGTCTGATCAAAAGCAACGTGAAATTAATTTTACCTTGAAAAAATTGCCTAAAATCAGCGGCATTGCAACCTGTCCAACGGGTCTTCAATTTGATTACATCATTAATAACATTACTCCTGGCATTTATGATTTTATTGTGGTCGATGAAAATAATGAAGAGATTTCAAGAAAAGAAGATGTTGAACTCAGACCCAACCAGGAGCCTGAAATTTTTGATTTTGAGCTTTAAGGTCCAGGCCATGTCATCACCAAAAGTTTTGGACCAAAGCAAAAACGTCTATTCTGCCATATGGCATGGAGACATTGGAGAAATTGACCGCACCCAGTGGAATCGGTTGGCCATTCCCATGAAAAATCCATTTCTAGAATGGGAATGGTTCTACATGCTGGAATTTTCAAAAAGTATTTGTCCGGCCAGAGGTTGGTATCCCTGTCATTTAACACTTTTTGAAAATAATCAGTTGATTGCAGCGGCGCCTTTATATATCAAAACAAATAGCGATGGCGAGTATGTGTTCGATACAGATTGGGTGAATGTTGCCAAACAGATGGATACGCCCTATTATCCCAAAATGGTCGGCATGACACCCATTACACCGGTTCCGGGATACCGATTCCTGGTTGATCGTCAGTATAACGAAATCTTGGTCTCACATATGCTGGTGAACCTGATCACACAGTATTGCAAACAAAAAAAAATTGCGGGATGTCATTTTCTTTATGTCGATTCAAAATGGGTTTCAGTCATGCATCACATGCGTTTTGTCCCATGGAATCATTATACATTTCAGTGGCATAATCGCAATTATAAATCGTTTGATGATTTTTTACAGACGCTTAAAGCCAGTCATCGAAGAAATATCAAAAAAGAAATAAATGCACTGAACAAACAAAACATTCATATTAAAATTCATGAAAATGACAACATTCCAAAAAGGTATTATTCGAAAATGGCAAAATTCTATAAAAATACAGGGAAAAAATATGATCCTGAAGCTGAAAGCTATTTTAAGCCTGACTTTTTTGAATGTTTATCACAGTACTATAGCCATCGAAGTATGTTTATAGGTGCCTACGCCAATGATAAACCTGATGACCCCCTGGCACTTGCTTATTTGACGACTAAGGGACGCTTTCTGTCAGGACGGTACTGGGGGACAGATTTTGATGTTCCATTTCTTCACTTCAATGTCTGTTATTACAGCGCGATTCAATGGGCCATTGAAAACAATATTCGCATATTTGATCCGGGGGTTGGAGGAGATCATAAACTGAAAAGAGGTTTCCCCGCAAGATCGGTGGAGAGTTTGCATTTTTATTTCGATTGGCGGCTTCAATTTTTTCTGGTGCGTCATATTGATGGCATTAATAAGCTGGAGCAGGAAGAAATAAATATCATTAATCGCAATCTGAAATAGATGCTTGTTCGTGACAATCACGAGCAATCTAAGTTTTAAAAATATTTTTTGATATGATAAGTATTGACCAAAGGCAAACGTTTTTAATTCATTCTCGAACAGAGGTTTGATACCGATTTTTGTCCGGAGGGCGAAGATAAGGTTCGCCCCTACATTGGTTTCGGATATCGGTTGGATTTCGATTACTACGATATATCCAAAAATTGATGACCGCTTACTTAGGAAAGCTCTGAAAAAAAGTTCCTCATTATTCAATATTTGTGGATTCGTTTCTGAACAATGATTACACTGAAGAAGATGAATAAGATGAAATAAAGACACTTTAAATTCATCTTATTCATCTTCTTCAGTGTAATCATGGTTCAAAAAACTGAATGAACATTTATTTAATGAGGAACTTATTTTCAGAGCTTTCCTTATCAAAGATAAAAAAGGAGCATTCTCAAAATGTTAACACAGTCAGCGCATAATAGTATTCTTCTTGTTGATGATGAGCCAGAAAATTTACAACCTATTGTACATTTTCTGGAACAATCTGACTACAAAATCCATATATCTTTATCAGGGAGCGCTGCCCTGGAAATTCTACAACACCTCGTGCCGGATTTAATCTTGCTGGATATCATCATGCCAGATATTGATGGCTACGAAACCTGTCGAAGAATTAAGGCAAACCCCAAACTTTCAGACATTCCAGTGCTATTCATGACGGCTGTGACAGACATTCATAATAAAGTCAAAGGTTTTGAAGTGGGGTGTCAGGATTATATTACCAAGCCGATTCAATATGAAGAATTGCTGGCCCGAGTCAAAACACATATTCAAATGCGGCAAATGCAAAAAGAGCTGTTTCGGTTTGAAAAACTCCAGGCGTTAGGTGTCCTTGCTGGAGGGATTGCCCATGATTTTAACAATATTTTGTCGATCATTCTGGGAAACGTTCAACTTCTGAAAGACAAAAATGAAAATGAGCTACTGATTCAATCCACTGAAAAGGCGGTCATGCGCGCTGCAAACCTTTCTAAAAGCCTGATCACTTTTTCAAAAGGTGGAACTCCACTTCTGAGAAAAGGAGATATTCTACCAGTTTTAAAAGATGCTCTTGAATTTATTCTGGATACTTCTGATGCCACATATGAACTCAATGTTGAAGGAGAAATTCCTTTGTTGTATTTTGATAGACAACAAATCGGCCAAGCTTTCAATCAGATGATATTAAACTCAGATCAGGCCATGAATCACAATGGTAAAATTTATGTTGATATCTGTAAAGTAATCATCGAGCAGCCAAAGCATGTATTGCCTAAAGGTGAATATGTAAGAATTACAATATCTGATACAGGATATGGGATTAACCACGAAAATTTGAAACGTATTTTTGATCCTTACTTTTCAACACAGGAACGTGGCACTCAAAAAGGTATGGGTCTTGGACTCTCTATCGCACATTCTATTATTTCTCAACATAAAGGTTTTATAGAGGTTGAGTCAGTGCCCAATAAAGGGAGTCATTTTTATGTTCATTTGCCGGTAACCAAAAAAGAAAAAAAATCTTCTTTACCTGAAATCAAGGCAAATTTGTCAACAATCAATCGAGATCAAACTAAGCAAATGAAAGTTCTGATTATGGATGATGAATATGAAATTTGCCAAATGGTTAAAAAGATATTGGCGCGTAAGGGATTTATTGTTGATGACTCAAGCAATGGCGAAAAAGCGATTGAACAATACATCAAAGAATATGAACATGGTGAGCCTTACGATGCGATCATTCTTGATTTGTCTGTCAAGTATGGCATGGGAGGAGTTGAAGCTTTTAAACGTATCAAAGAATATGATTCCAACGTAAAAGCGATTATCTCCAGTGGTTATTCGCATAATCCGGTCATGAGCGATTATCAAAAATATGGTTTTAAAAACGCATTGTTTAAGCCATATCATCTGGATGATTTGCATAAAACACTTTATCAAACCATACACCAAAGTTAAAGCGCATTCACGAGCCCTTGGCAAATACTATCCAAATAAAATTTTCCATGATAACTCAGCCGGCAGGTATCCTTTGATATATCCAGATAGCCTGCTGATTCCATTTCCTTTAAAACATCAGCAAACAACGCATTGAAACGATAAGGAAAGGTGGCTTCAAATTCATGAATGTTGATGCCATCATTTTGACGTAACCCCAGATAGATGGATTCAATGATCTGTTGTTCAATGGTGAGAATCTCGCAGTTTTCAACAGGATCTTCCCCCACAGAAAGCTTTTTAATATAATGAAACACATCTGAACAGTTCCAGAATCGTTTTTGGTTAACGAAGGAATGGGACGCAACACCCAATCCAATGTATGTCATTCCTTTCCAGTATTTCTGATTATGTTTAGAACGAAACTGAGAATCTGCTGCAAAATTGGAGGTTTCATAATGCTCATACTTATATTCAGCCATGACCTGGAACAGGGTATTCATCATTTGGCGAACTGTTGTATCAGGCAAGGGTTCAATTATTTTCTTTTGCAACTGTAGATAAAGAAGGGTTCCAGGTTCATAAGTTAATGAATAACATGATAAATGTTGCGGATGATGTGCAATTGCCTGAGACAAATCCTCTTTCCATTCATCCAGCGTCTGGTTGGGAATTCCATACATCAAGTCCAATCCAATATTTGTAAAACCCGCCTGCTTGAGCATATTCATTGCTTCATGTGCCTGCTCTTCATGATGGATACGCCCAAGCTGATGTAAATGATGATGATGAAAAGACTGAACGCCCAGATTGATTCGATTGATCCCCAATTCTTTCCATAACTGAATTTTGTCATCAGATAGCGTACCGGGGTTAACTTCAATTGTGATCTCTGGATGATCTTGTATTTTCCAATTGTTCTGGATTGATTGATAAATACAGGATATTTCTTGCGCATTCAGAATTGATGGTGTTCCCCCGCCAAAATAAATGGTGTCCACCAGGAAATCAGTTCTTGATTTCAGCTGGATTTCCTTAATCAAGGCCTGTATATATTCTGAACATAGTGAATGCCTGGAAATTGATACAAAATCACAATAATTGCATTTCTTGATACAAAAGGGAATATGTATGTATAATCCGGTGATTTTCATAAAATGTTTTGCATCCTTCACTGTGGTAAAATTTACGAATCATCGAAAAATAAGTTCCTCATTTAACTCGTCAGCCATAAATTCTCATAAGGTACTGAATTTATTAATAACTTAAAATAATACCTGAAATATTGGCATCCTTCATTATTCAGTTAACACTTTTATCAATTCTAATTTAGAATAATTGGGGTCAGAGTAAAATTAATTAATTAAGTTATCAGTTTAAGCTTATTAATTTTACTCTGACCCCAATTCCAATTAGCAAAGTTTATTATCTGAATCAGAAGTTACAGAATTATGAAATTTTCAGAAATAAGAAAAAAGTGTTGTGTTTAATATCAATGATTGATCGTTGAATATTTTTACAAGAAATGATGTCTCTCGATTTCCTTATATTCCGGATGTTTTTCAAAATTCAATGATGGAAGTCGATGGGTATTATCTTTCCATATTACACTGAAGACGATGAATAAGATGAATTTAAAGTTTCTTTATTTCATCTTCTTTAGTGTAATCATGCTTCAGAAACGAATCAACAAATATTGAATAATAAGTTCAAAAAGGTTTTTCCATTCCAAAGTAATAATCATGCCATGAAAAACCTGAATTAAACGATCATAAATAAGATTGATTAAGAAGCGACCGCGTTTTCATTTGGGAAAAGCAACGATAATCTCTGTTTCGTCTTCTGAAGAGGTCATCGAAATTTCACCTTTTTGTGTTTCAGCGATCAGTTTCGCCGAATATGTGCCTAATCCAGATCCGCCATGTTTACCGGCTGTAGCAAATTTTTCAAAAAATTTTTCGCGCATGTTTTCTGGCACAGTACCTTTGTTCTGAATCGAAATAACAAATTTGCTTTCATTTTTCAGATGAATCATGACTTTTTCTTGTTTAGGTGATGCTTCAATGGCATTTTTAAATAAGTTCGCCAGCATGGAATAAAGTAGAAATTGTTCGCCAGGGATTTCAAATTTTGAATCTTGTGAGATGGGATGATTGTTTATTTCAACTTCAACAACCAATTTTTTTACCATGATATAGAAGTCATTCTCCTTCAATATTTCATTAAGAATAGACAGAATATCCACTTGTTCAGGATGGAATTCATAT
>Ga0272440_1000811_pt1 | contig 26389 bp, 18 predicted proteins | sample SSMMMBAug17_FD_192440 | JGI IMG/M metagenome (GOLD analysis project Ga0272440, IMG submission 192440) | Marine sediment archaeal communities from Little Sippewissett salt marsh, Falmouth, MA, United States - SSM-MMB-Aug17 | ecosystem: Environmental > Aquatic > Marine > Wetlands > Sediment ...
GATAACATCTGATAATAAAATTGATATTCAAGTTTACGAAACGGCCAAAACCCTTTAACAACTGAATATTGCTCAAAATTTTTATAATAATAATTAAAAACCTTTTTAAGAAATAATTTCCCATGGCCTTCCAGGAATTTTGTTCCGACTGTCAAAATTTCACTGTTAGGATCATAAATATATTGTTTTGATTCTTCATAGAAATATTCACCTAAAAAGCCATTTTTAGCCAGACCTTTATACATTGCTGTTTGCAGAGGCACCATCGCCTTAAATTTGAGATCTTCGTCATCCAGATTCAATTTCACTGTTCTTGGTGACGGCCCCTTATTTTGCAAATTTACAACAAAGGGGTTTGTAACTTTGATATGGGTTACCGTTGAAATCTGTTTGGAATTGAAAATATCTATATCAATCTCATGTAATATATTCAATTGGTAATATGGATGCTTTTCAAAACACCCTTTCTCAGGTGAAAAATATTTTTTAATGATCTCGGCTTTTCCATGCATTTTCCCGTTGGCATAGGAAAAATCTACCCATCTTTTATAAAACAATAATTGCCCACTTGCTTCCAATTGGCCAGTGGCAAAATACCGGATATCTGCTCGTCTGAATTCATGGGGACCGACTTTCCACTTCACTTTGGAGGTATGAAAATAAATTTCATTATCTGATTTTCCTAAATTGAATTCAACAGCAATATCTGAAAAAGGGGGAATTCCCTTAATTAACAAGTCGTAGTCGTTTAAAAATAGATGCGCCTTTTCAAAACGACATAATCCATATTTTATGTCATCTCGTTTATCAGAATACCAGGTGTCATTTTTTTCGTCGTACTTTAGCCGGATGTGATTTCCAAACAAGTCAGTCAGTTGATCACTTGACAATTCTGACGTTATTGTTCCTGAGTGATGAATCGTAAAATCGGTTAGCGTATGGATTTGATCAGCTTCAATATGAATGATATTTATTTTTTCATCACTTTCAAAAGAATTTGAGAAAATATTATAGTCAAAAGTAAGAGATATGCCGCCAACCAAAGCATTGACTGAAATGTGAGCTGTTTCATTATTAATATAGAATTCTGCATCGGTCAATATATGCAGACCAAAACGCAATGCGGAATAATTGCCGTACCAACAATTATTTTCCTCATTATAATTTAATTTGACCGACTGATCATTTTCATCTTTGAAAATATCACTATTTAGTTGGCCGTTCCTGTGAAGCGGATTCATTATTTCCTGTTTTGCTAAAAATAAATTAATCACTCCAGGTCCCTTTGACCTGACAAAAAAAACTCATCCACTTGAATCTTCAGCCGTAAATATTAATATTTTCAATAATTATCATCAATAACATCAACGCATGATGAATTGAAATGCACTTTAATTAATCGTTTGCACTTAATTAATTATCGAAATATTTACCATTATTTGGATTTTGTCAAGCTATTTTTATACGTTCGTATTTATTTAGGAATACTCGAAAAATAAATTCCCCATTTCAAAATTAAGTTCCTTAAGGAATACTCGAAAAATAAGATCCCCATTTATCTTGAACGTATAATCGTTTGGCACGTAGAGACGTAGCATGCTACGTCTCTACAGAACAAAAACCCCGATGAACATTTTTTAAAATGGGGAACTAATTTTCGGCCTTGATCATCATTTCGGCCACAATGTAGGGGCGAACCTTATGTTCGCCCTCGAACAATTGTTCGCAAACGTTTTTAGTTCGAGGGCGAACACAAGGTTCGCCCCTACATTGGGTTCACCGCAACGTTCCCATTTGGCCGAAACGATGATCAAGGCCTAATTTTCAGAGCATTCCTAAGTTTTTTTGTTCACTAGAGCGGAAGCATACTACGACTCTACACGACCCTTTTTTTAAGTACGTTCACGATAAATGAAAAAAGTATTATCGAAAGTTCCAAACAATTTTCTTATATTGGTAATTCAATAACAAATTTTGTTCCCTGGGGTTCATTATCATAAACAGAAATTTTTCCATTATGGTCCGATATAATTGAGTTGACAATTGAGAGCCCCAAACCTGTGCCCTGCTCTTTGGTTGAAAAATATGGTTCAAACAATCGGGGTTTATCTTCGTCAGAAATACCAATCCCAGAATCTGCCACTATAACATTGACCGATTTTTTATTTTCAGTTTTTTCCAGCATGACTGAAATATTCCCCTGTTCACCAATTGCAGAAATGGCATTGTCAAAAAAATTGATAAACGCACGTTTAAATTGCTGTTTATCTATGTTCAACATGGGAATATCATCTTTTGATTCAAGTTTAAATGCAATATGCGGCGTTCCTTCACGATACAGGGATATTGTTTCTTCTATTAATGGAATCAGATCACAGGGAACTGGATTGACTGTTGGAAATCGGGCAAAGGCCGAAAATTCATTCACCAGATTTCGAATTTGATCCACCTGATCCACTATGGTCTGACTACATTCATTGAAAACAGGATCATTAACCTGGCCTGAAAATTTTCGTTGCAGCCTTTGTGCGGATAGTTTAATCGGAGTCAACGGATTTTTCACTTCATGGGCAATACGACGCGCCACTTCACGCCATGCGGCAATTCGTTGCAATTTTTCTTGTTCGGTCAGATCATCAAAGACCAGAACCATCCCCATGTGCGCATCATTTTTCCGAAGCGCAGTTGCGTGGAGCATAAAACTCTTTTGGCGGCCATCAAGATTAATTTTTAATGGTAAATTCAAAGAGCGATCAAGGTTTAATTTATCCATTACTTCAGAAGCTAATGTCAGATGCTGCCCATGAAGCAGGTTACGATAGGATTGATTGATTACGATATCCGGCGCAATTGATAACATGGATGCCGCTGACTTGTTAATTGTGGTGACCAATCCGCGGGCATCAAGGGAAATAACACCTGCTGAAATATTATCCAGAACAATTTCCATATATTGTCGTTTTTCTTCGATTTCCGCATTTTGTTCCTGAAGTTTTATGGCCGAATATTCCAGTTCCTTTCTGCTTTTTTGCAAATCAAATGTCATTTGATTGAAAGATTGCACCAGACTTCCCATTTCATCATCCCCCACCTGACTGATACGAAATGATAGATGACCTTCTGCAACCCGACGTGTTCCTTCTGCCAGATTTCGGATGGGAATGGTCAGTGATTTTGAAACTTTCAATCCAAACCATATTGCACCAAATAGTATCATCAATGCCACAATGGTTAATGTAAAATAATGAGTCAGTTTTACAGGATGCTTTAATAATTTCAATTGCTGGTATTCTTCAATTCCCTTGGAGACTGATGCCAGATTTTCAGAAATATTTTTCCCAATCAATGCGGTGATAACAATCAATACTTTTGCATTTTTTTCACCTTTGTTAAAGGGGACAGCACCAATTGTTTTAATAAACTCGCCTTCAATGGTACCGATCTTTAAATGACGAATACCAAAGGGGGACAAATTTTTTTGAAAATCATCTACCGATACCAGCTCAAAAAAATCTTCATCCATTTCTGAGGCCATAGATATGGCAATTCTTTTATAATGAATGGAATATACCTCAATGGCAAAAAGATTAAACGTTCGGCGGGCTGTTTGAATATAGCCAATTAATTTGGATTGACTTTCATATAATCGTCTCCGTTCGATCTGATTGGCAATTTTTTGAGTGTAAAATTGATTATGGTTTTCTACATAATCATACAATCCGCGACCAACTGCCAATGCATTCTTAAAGGCCTGTTCTATTGATGCATTAAACCAGAATTCGATACTGTTTGAAATAAAGTTGACCGAGAAAAAAAATAAAATAATGGTCGGCACCAACGAAACCCCCAAAAAGGCCATTACCATTTTTGTTCTTAGTTTTGATCCAATTTTTTTGATGCGTCGTTCATATATCAGCTTTGCAGCATTGCGAAAGACCATATAGATCAAAAATAACATGAGCAACATATTGATATTCATTAAAATGAACATCAAAACTGTGTTGGACAGCGGAATCTGGTTTCCAAATGTTACAAATTTGATCTGAAAATAGGTGACAAGCAAAAATAACAGGATAATAATTATGAAGGGAACTTTTGCATGATTTGTTTTCGTTTTTTGCAGGGCATTTGATTGTTTTGAATAACGATTCATTCGAAGATTTTCTCATCCAATTTATTTATTCAGGATACGTGGGGAACTAACTTATTTTTCAAGCATGCTAATATACAAAATCAACAGTATACCAGTCTGTTTCCAGGTCCCACATTGACACAAAAAACAAAACATAATGTAAATAAAAGGGTAATCTCACTTCATCCAATTCCGCTTTAGCTCGAATCTGATATTGACTTCCTTTCGTCAGTTGGCCAAGGGATGCAATTTTTAAGTTGTCAATTCTGGACATCATTTTTTGGGCCTCTGGAAATGAAGATGTTATTATTGGGCTGTTTTTATCCCATGATCGGCTAATACTGAATTCTTTTTTCATGGGATCATATTTAATGGTATGTGCAATCTGAATCGCAGAAATTTGACGATCCATAACAAACCTGCGGACTTTATATAATCCAATGAATGTAGAAAATGTTGCTGGCACCCCACTCATGATTGCTTTGGTAACCTCGTGGGAAAAACATCCCTCAATCCCCATGTATAGTAACAAATTATCTCTTGTGTTTGTAATTATAATATCAGTCAGTTGAGCTTCTCCAGACCAGACTGTAACTGAGTTGCCAACAAATAAGATAATAAAAAGAATAATTTTGAGATTAATATTTTTCATGATTAATTGTTATCTGAAAGGGCCAAAATTATCAGAATTTTTCGAATCACAATGTTTCAGTGTTCCAACAATCTTTTCTTGTAAAGAACGATTCCAAAAACTTGTGATGCAACGCATGTCCTGACTTGTTAATCTGAATATGCCCACATAATGGCATACCCAATAATGAAAAATCACCAATACAATCTAAAATTTTGTGACGAACAAATTCATCTTCAAATCGAAGCCCTTCTTCATTTAAAATTTTATCCTTATCAACGACAATGGCATTATCCAGTGATCCTCCTTTTGCCAGACCAAAATTACGCATCATATCCAACTCGTGTAAAAAGCCAAAGGTTCGGGCAGGTGCAATTTCTGAAGCAAAACGATCTGGTGTTACATCCAGCGTGTATTCTTGATGACCAATTAATGGATGATCAAAATCAATGGCACAGCTTATTTTAAATCCATTGTAAGGTTCCAAACGAACTGATTTATCACCTTCACAAATTTCCAGTAGAGTCTTAATAACAAAACAAACTTTGGCACTATCTTGAACAAGCACTCCAGCCTTTTCAATCAAGTCAGAAAATTTGGCCGCACTGCCATCCATAATGGGCACTTCATAAGCATCAATTTCTATTACAATATTATCTATTCCCAGACCTGTTAATGCAGCCATCAAGTGCTCGGTTGTAGAAACAATTGCGCCATCAGCTCCCAAAACAGTCGCAAGGCTGGTATCGACAACGCGTTGAAAAATTGATGAAATCTTTGGTTTTCCAGGCAAATCAGTTCGAACAAAAACGCGACCTTGATTGGGAAGCCCAGGTTTCAAGGTTAAATTTACTGTCTGCCCCGAATGAAGTCCAATTCCCTGGCAAGACACTGGTTTAGATATTGTTTTTTGATTTTTTTGCATATTCTTGTTCCTGCACACTTAGGAACTCTCCAAAAATAAGTTCCCCATTTAGGAAACTCGTTCCCACGCTCTGCGTGGGAATGCATCCTGGACGCTCTGCGTCCTGTGTTTTGTACATCCATTGAATGCTCACGAAAAAAGTGCAAGGGACGCAGAGCATCCCAGATGCATTCCCACGCAGAGTGTGGGAACGAGAATGGGGAAGTTATTTTTCGAGTATTCCTTAGCGTCTTGATCACCTGTCAATAAATATAGCAGAATCCATTTGTTCGGTCAATTTAAATGCTTTTCACATCAATAATATATTACTCGATATTCAAGATTTTCTTACAAACCAGAGAATATCTGGAAAAAACTTGAACATCGCGTATTATATCCATTCTTCATCAGCGTATTTATTTTTTATTTCTAAAATACTGTTCTTATTTTTTAGAAATAAATCAACAATTTCAGGATCAAAGTGTTGCCCTTTTTCTTTTATCAGCAATTGAATCGCATCATCAACAGACCATGCTTTTTTGTATGGTCGAACTGAAGTTAAGGCGTCAAAAACATCGGACACAGCCGCGATTCGACCTTCAAGAGGGATATCAATGCCAGATATCCCATTTGGGTAACCCTTACCATTCCATTTTTCATGATGCGTTAATGCAATTTTTTCTGCCAGACGGCATAAGTCAGAATCAATGTCTGCAAGTAGCTGTGCGCCAATAGCTGAATGGGTTTTCATAATCTCAAATTCTTCCTGATCCAACTTGCCAGGCTTAAGCAGGATACCATCAGGAATACCAATTTTTCCAATATCATGTACAGCACTGGCATGTTTTAATTGCTCACAATCATCATCGTTCATACCCATTGCTTTGCCTAAAATGCGCGAGTAATAACTCATACGAATAATATGCATGCCTGTTTCGTTATCTCGAAAATCTGCTGCGCGGGCAAGCCGCTTGATGGTTTCATAATGCGCACCACGCAATTGATTGTGAATTATTTTTAATTCATCAAGGGCATCATACAATTTTTTTGTCCGATCTGCAACAGCCATTTCTAAACTGTCTTGAAGGCGTTTTAATTCTGTATGGGTATTAATTCGTGAGATTAGTTCCGCATAATTAAATGGTTTGGACACATAATCAACCGCACCCAAATTAAAGCCTTTAACAATATCTTCTGGCGCTGTTTTTGCGGTTAAAAAAATAATTGGTATGGATTGTGTCTTTGGATTTTGTTTCAATCGCTTACACACTTCAAAACCGCTCATCTCTGGCATCATTATATCTAATAGTATGAGATCGGGCTTATGTTCTTCAACCATTTCCAAAGCAATCTTTCCATTCATGGCAGCCATTATCGAATAATTTTCTATCTGAAGCCTTTTTCCCAGTACTTGAAGATTGATTGGTTGATCATCTACAATAAGGATGGAAGGTTTGTTTACCATTATTTGCTCCAATTTTATTTATTTTATTCTTACATATTTCGTAAATATGATCGTCCAACTTTGGTTTTCTTTGCATCGTTATTGACCTGAAAGGTCAAAACATTAAAGCCGACTGATATATTCCTTAGGAATGCTCTGAAAATAAGTTTCCCATTTCAAAACAATGTTTATCGGGGTTTTTGTTCTGTAGAGACGTAGCATGCTACGTCTCTACGTGCCAAACGATTAGAGTGTAACCAAAATTGCCAGTTCCTAAAAAGACTTTATTTTTCTTAGCCCTGAAAGGGCGGCAACATACCAGCCCAGGGCAACGCCCTGGGTAAATGGTAGGCTTGTTTTTAGCCCTGAAAGGGCGCTACATAAAAAGTCAGATAAAACATGTAACGCCCTTTCAGGGCTAAAAAACTTGCTTGATTTTTACCCAGGGCGCTGCCCTGGGCTGGTATGTTGCTGCCCTTTCAGGGCTAAGAAAAACAATATCCGACTTTATGAGAAGCGTATTTTATTCCCCGGCAATTTTGGTTACACTCAAACGATTATATGTTAAAGATAAAAGGGGAAATTATTTTTCGAGTATTCCTTAGGATTTTCCAATGATTTTTGAAAAAAATTTCAATTCATTTTGTAAACTGACAAGATCAAAGGAGTCGATATGTTCAAGTATTCGATTACTGTAATCTTGGAGTGGTTCGCAAGAAAAAAACAAAGCCTTTTCATTTAATTCCAAGGTCCATTGTTTAATACGATCCATATAAAGCTTTTCATGAAAAGTTTTCCATTTTGGGTAAAAATTAATTTCAAGGTCCTTTTTGAATTCAGGGAAACTTTCCAATTTGTTCAACGTTCGTTTGATATCAAAAGTTGTATTGCCTTTATTCTTTAATGTATTGACTGTATTCTTGCTATTCTCATTTTTAAGTGTATAAGGAATGAGTTGCATCAATTTATTCGTTATTGTATTTTTGTGAAAGGGTTTTTTTATATATGAAAACCCCTCTCTATCCAATTTATCCAGGATTTCCTGCGAGACTGATGCAGTAACGATCACAATGGGAATCTTTCTTAATCCCTTTTCATTATTAATTATTTTAGCAGCCTTATAACCATCAATTATTGGCATATAGTAATCCATAAAAATGAGATCTGGTTGGTGTGCTTTTGCCTTAGCGATTGCAGTTTTGCCATTATTTGCTTGCAATATTTGAAAACCAAGTGCCTTAAGATAATGCGTTAATACGTAACGATTGGTAGAAATATCATCAACAACCAGAATCGTTGTGTCTCTTTTAAATACGATATTGTCCAGATCAATCTGATTTTTTTTAGGATCTGACTGCATTACATCTGTTTTGTCGCCATGATCCAATACTGATAGGAGTGCCTGCACAGATAATTTAATTGTATTTAGATATTCTTTTTGCTTGTGATCTGTAATCAGTTCAGACAGTATTTCAGAAAAACCGAGAATCGCATTCATAGGAGTCCTGATTTCATGGCCCATTTTGTCCAAATAATCTGATTTCATTTGCCTGTTTGACTCAGCCGCTTTTTTGGCATCATAAAAATTTGAAATATCATGGCCAATACATAATAATCCAGTAATATTGCCATCAGAATTTCTTAATGTATTGTCATACCATGCAATGTCTAATTGTTTGCCTGCCTTTGTTACAATTGGATTGATATTCCCCTGCGTATGAATATTGTTAATCGCTTTGAAAAACACCCCTCTCATTTTTTCTTGAATAGATTCAGGTAAAAATGTTCGAAACCAATCCTTACCTTTGACTTCAGACAACTGATATCCGGATAAGTTTTCCATAAAGGGATTGAACATTTCAATACAACCCTGTTTATTCAAAATCAGAATAATAACAGGCGCATTCTTAAGAATCATTTCATTTAATTGTTGTTCAGACTTCAATTGTTTTTTATTATTCATGCAAGCATTGTCTAAATGTAAATTGGGTTGCTCTGTTGAATTCTTTGTACACGGGTCGAATTGTTTTTGTTTTTGATCTGATTTATTATGTTGTGTTTGTGTCATCGTAAGCCACTGGCCTCCTTGAACATAAATATTTTTTCAATATTATTGATTTAAAGCATAATTTATGCCATTTTTGTATTGGCAATCATCAATTCCATTGTATATATTTCATACCATCCGGTCAATTTGACATTGTTTTCATCGGATGATGAAAATATAGATATTGATAGTTGGTATGTATGATCGTCCAACTTGGTTTTTCCTGGCATATTTATTGCCCTCGTTCCCACGCTCTGCGTGGGAATGCATCATGGACGCTCTGCGTCCCGTGTTTATAATCGGACGTAGCATGTAAGTAAGTAGGCGATCATAAATTTTCGGGTATACAGAAGTTTTATCATATATGTAACAAAAGAATTGCAATCAAGTTAAAATGTATGATCCCGGTAATTGCAAGAACAGCGTAGGGCTAAAGCCCAAGGCCAAATTGAGAAAGGACGCTAAAGCGCCCTCAATACCCAAAACATATTATCAATTAATTGTTTGTTTATTTCAACATTGATGAAAGACATTGTATTGTATTACCAATTCAGCGCCTATGTTACCTGAGGGCGCTTTAGCGTCCTTTCTCAATTCAGCGTTTTTCGTCTTTGTGTGTGAATTGGCATAAAACTTGCCATCAACTTCTAAAAATGTTCAATCTTTTCTATTGACATTTGTAGAAATGAGTTTTACAAAATTATTTAAATATATTTCAGGAAATCTTAAAGAATAGTAAGACCATTGAAAAAATGGTATTGTATGAAAATATATCACAGCATGCATAGGAAAACCAAAAAAAACCGCGTAGATCTATAAGTGTTGGTATTTTTTTCATTTGCTTGAAACACAATATAAAGAACAAAAGCGTATGAGTTCTACAAAAAAATTTGATAATTCCCAGGCATTGATTTTAATTGTTGATGATTTACCGCAAAATCTTCAGGTGCTTGGAAGTATTCTTCGAAAAAATAAGTATCAGATTGCTGTCGCCACCAATGGACAACAGGCTCTTGATGTTTTAAACAATATCTCTCCAGATTTGATATTACTTGATGTCATGATGCCTGAACTTGATGGGCATGAAGTGTGTCGACGTTTAAAGGCACAAGAGCGGACACGAGAAATTTCGATTATATTTCTAACAGCAAAATCTGAAACATCAGATATCGTAAAAGGGTTCGAACTCGGAGCGGTTGACTATGTAACCAAACCTTTCAATGCGACCGAACTTCTTGCGCGGGTTAAAACTCACATCGAATTGAAAAAAAACAGAGATGTCATTCTGAAACTCATTGAGGAACTGGAAGAAAAGAATAAAATTTTAGAAAAACTGGCGGTAACAGATAGCTTGACTCGAATTTTCAATCACAGTCATATCATTGATCGCCTGGGCAATGAAATATATGCTTCTCGAAGACATTCTGATCCGCTTTCCATAACGATGTTTGATATCGATCATTTTAAACAAATTAATGATACATATGGACATCAGATTGGTGATGAGGTATTGGTATCAGTCACAAATACCATCAAGGATGCATTACGAGAAATTGATATTATTGGCCGATATGGGGGAGAAGAATTTTTAGTGGTCATGCGTAAAACTGATCGTCAAGGGTGCTATATTGCAAGTGAACGAATTCGGAAAAAGGTTGAAGCACAAGAATGGGAACATGAGGGACTTCATGTAACCATTAGCGGGGGGATTGGCACAATCGAAAATGAAGATGAAACCGCTGCTTCGATGATCAAACGTGCTGATGAATGCCTTTATCTGTCTAAAGAAAATGGTCGAAATCGTATTGAATGTGGGGCGTCTTGATATCAAATAACTTAATTTTTTTCATCATTTTCATACAAAATTGTCTTGTCATACCAAATTAAATCATACAGCATGATTTGTAATATATTTTCATTACGCAAATTTTGTTGGTATCAAAAAATACAAGGATCGTTAGCTTGTAATAAATAATTATCAATATAAGAAACCAAATCATGAAAAAATACGATGTCATTATTGTTGGAGGGGGACCGGCAGGTCTTTTTTCTTCATGGTATTTCAGCGAACATTCAAATCTTAACGTATTACTCATCGAACGCGGCAAACTTCCCGGTAAAAGAAAATGCCCTGTAAGCCAAAAAAATCAATGTGTGAAATGCAGGCCCTGCAACATTTTGTGCGGTATTGGAGGGGCTGGACTTTTTTCTGATGGCAAACTCAACTATATCCATAAATTGGGCAAGACAGATTTAACCCAATTTTTGCCAACGCAGCAGGCCATGGAATTGATTGATGAAACAGAATCCATTTTTAATCATTTTGGCATGGATGGCCCTGTTTATCCAACCAATATGGAAGCTGCCAAACGAATCAGAAAACAAGCCAAAAAAAATGGGATTGATTTATTGCTGATCAAGCAAAAGCATTTGGGCAGTGATTTTTTGCCACAATATATATCAAATATGGCAGATGCCGTTCAGTCCAATGGCGTTGAAATTCATACAGAAGAAATGGTAGAAGATGTGCTGGTTAATAACAATCACGTTCAGGGTGTGCAAACAGACAGGAATACGTATGATGCAAATAATGTTATTCTTGCACCCGGACGAGTTGGAGCGGATTGGGTAACTCAGGTCGCAAAGAAACATGGCATCGGTCAAACCCATAGAGGTATTGAGACCGGTGTAAGGGTTGAAGTTCACAATGATATCATGCAGGATTTATGCGATATTATTTATGACCCGACGTTTTTTATTCAAACGCAAAAATATGATGATCAAACCCGTACTTTTTGTACAAACAAGGGCGGATTTGTTGCCCTTGAAAATTATAAGCACTTTGTATGTGTCAATGGGCATGCCTATCAAAACAAAAAATCCAAAAATACCAATTTTGCCTTTTTATCAAAAGTCATTCTCACAGAACCGGTCACAGACAATCAGGCATATGGTGAAGCCATTGGAAATCTGGCGACACTCATTGGTGGAGGAAAACCAATACTTCAGCGGTTTGGCGATCTAAAAAGGGGCCGTCGCAGTACCTGGCAACGTATTCAAAAAGGATATATTGAACCGACAATGACCAATGTGGTGTGTGGTGACATTGCAATGGCACTTCCAGAGCGTATACTCACCAATCTTATCGAAGGCCTGGAAAAATTAAATAATGTCATTCCCGGCGTCTCCAATGATGAGACCCTTTTATATGCGCCCGAAATAAAATTTTTTGCCACTCAAATTGAAACAAACAGCCATCTGGAAACCCGAATTAATGGCATGTATGTAGCTGGTGATGGCCCTGGTGTTGCCGGAAATATAGTTTCTGCTGCTGCGACTGGAATTATTCCGGCAAAAGCAATCATTGAAGGCGTGAACTGAATTATCAATAAGGATTTTGATATGTTTTGTTGCCCCATGAAACGATGGATCTGTTCAACCTGTTGTATGTTTTACTGCCTCTTAGTTTCAATCGGGTATTCTCAAAACCAAGTGGGAGAAGTATATTTTGATTTAGGGGTTTTTGCTTTTGAAGATAAAGATTTTAATACAGCAAAACAGTATCTGCGAAAAGCATATCAATTAAATCCAGATAATCCATTTTACTGTCATTTCCTGGGAAAATTTTACCTGACACTTGATCAACTTGATACTGCAGAAAAATACTTAAAAAAAGCATACGAAATAAATCCAGTTTTAAACGAACTTGAGTATGACCTGGCATATCTAACTTTCAAACGCGGGAATTATCAAGATGCCGCCCATCAATTTATAACAATCGTTGAAAAAGATCCTTTTATCCAAAATGTTCCAGCTTGCTATTACGCAGGCATTTCATTGTTTCAATGTCAGAAATATCAAAAAGCAATAGACTACCTAATGAGCGCGTCGCGTCGAAGTCCAACAATGCAAGCAAACTGTATGTTTTACTGCGGTATATCTTATTATAAAATGAACAGACCTTTAGACGCTGTCAGATGTTTTGAAAATGTATTTATGTCTGCAACTGATCCGTTGAAATCCTATGCAAAAAACTGGCTGATCTCTTTGAGAAGAAAAAACGATGATAAAAAAAAATTTGACGCATTAATAAAACTGTCGGTTAGTTATGATAACAATGTCATGATCGTTACACCTGATCTCATTACAGGTGATGAAGCTGATAATGTTTTGCAATGCTATCTTTCTGGTAAATATTCATGGCAATGGATGCCAACACATCAGCTCGGTCTGGGAATGCGCCATTACCAAACATTTCATCAAGATTTGTCTGAATTTGATCTGACAGGCAGTGTTATTGATCTGTTATATTCATATAAATTGCATGAATACACATATCAATTTTATTACTCACCATCTGTCTATTGGCTGGAACGTTATCGATACATGTTTCGTCATCGCTTGAAAGCTTCTGTGTATTGGCCAATGATTCGAAACTTAACAAATTATGTCGCATATTCATTTGATATCATAGAAAATTTTAATAATGAACAGCGGGATGGGAATACACATGAATTTTCAATGGATTTATGTTATTATATCAAACCATATCATATGAAAATACTGGCTGGTTTTTCTGCCCAGAGCAATCAACGAAAAAATTTTCTTTATCAATATGATGAAATATCATATCGTCTGAGATTCATATATAAATTGATGCGAGATTTGAGATGGCAAATATCACTCAATTTCCATCAACGACGCTATGATATTTGGGAAGAAGTGAAACGAAAAGATAACAGAATAGATTTTTCATTCAGCCTGTCTTATCCTTTTTATCAAGATGGGCTGGAGGTGGCAATTGAATATGATTACTCTAAGAATAACACAAGGCAGGATCAATTGGATCCCTTTGACTATCGGCGAAATGTATATGGCATTTCATTGATATATTATTATTAAGGGCTATTTATAACAAGGAGGAAGGAATAGACATGAAAAAACTAATGTATGTAACATTAATAACTTTTGTATTTGCATTTTTATGGATCATCCCATCATCAAGCAATGTAAATGGGGATTTAAACAATGATGGTTCTTTGGATCTCAATGATGCCATTTTTGGCTTACAGGTTTTGGCTGGCATGCGCGATGATACACCAAGACCATCATATGTGATGATTAATCTGGGAGACAGTCTGACAAATGGCACACAAAGCGGATTAATCAATGTTCATGAAGCGACACAAAAAAATGGCTTTGTGCAGTTACTGGCCAATCAACTACGAACAACAGTCGCATTGACCTGGAATAATCCTTATCTGACAAAAGACAAGGTGCGTTTAAAACCAGATGCAATTCCATATAATCTGGGCGTTGACAGTTCTACAATAATGGACCTGATGAACAAAAAAACTGGCTCTGGCAATGAGCCTTTTAATATTTTGTTAGATGCTGTTATGTCTCCCATTCCTGAAAGAAAAAAAATGCCGGTATCTCAACTTGAAGCAGCTCTCTATGTGGCAAGTTTACATCCTAACCAAAAAATTATTTTCACACTTTGGGTTGGCAACAATGATGTTTTATGGTCGGTTATCAATAATTATGGGACTGAAATTACTATAGATAAAATAAATGCCTATCTGAATGACACAGCGAATCAGCATGATCTGGAAACAGTCAAAAGCAATCTGACGAATGTGGTCAATCAGTTGAAAGCCGTCCCCAACAGCCATATCTTTATTGGTACACTGCCATATATGACCCGACCGGCATTCTTTTTCTCAAAAGAAGACATTGATCGTCTGGCCCAATTTCCCAATCCCAATATAACAGCCCTGAAAGAAGGTGAATCCATCGGACTGGGTCCTTTTTTGGAACTGGCTGGAAAGGGCATATTTAATGCGGAATCTTCAAATGCAACCGCCAATGCATATATTGGTCAATTGACAGATACACATATATTATCGCCCGATGAAATAAAAATTGTTGATGCCCGTATTGATGCGATCAATACGCACATCAATTCTTTGCAAGAAACAGGCAATGTAACTATTGTAAATACCAAGGAAATTTTTCAGACAGTCTATGAAAATACACTTGAAATCAATGGGCATAAAATATATAAGACATTTGGATGTGGTGGATTTTCTTTTGATGCATTTCATCCCAGTAATACAACTCATGCCTGTCTTGCCAATGCATATATTAAAAAAATTAATGAATCCTTGCACCTTGCCATTCCTTTGGTAGATGTGAAATCTATTTTTGAAAAGGATCCATATCAGGATCGGGATGGTGATCATTTTGCGCCTGGCCCAGGAATAGATATTATTGGTGCTGAAGCAATTCAATTTGGGTTGTTTGATTGTGATGATTCAAATGCTGATGTTGTGGCGCCATTTATTAGTGGTGTGCCCTGTTCTGTGAAATAATCGTTCATATTGTTGTTTTCTGTTCTTTGATAATTATAACGACATTCTTCTTTTACTTGAGAAGAACGAAAGCCTAAAGCCGGCTTTCGCCTTAAACATATCACATATGCGTATCCAACAAAGAAAATCCATCGCAGTTTACAATTTGAATATGTACAGTCATTAATCTTAATGGCAGTCATCAGAAACACCAAATGATAAGGAGGCAGAAATGAAATTAAAACAAAAACTGATTGGTTTGGTCATAGCGGGCGTATTGCTATCAGGAATGTTAGCAGGGATTTTATCCGTTTACCAGATGATCGAAAACTCAAACCAGGAAATCACAAACTTTCGCGTCAATATGATTAATCAACGAAAAGCAATGCTAAAAAACTTGCTGGACAATGCATTTACGTTTATTGAAAGTCGATACAATGATTCTCACAATGTAAAAAAACTTACAGATTTATACAAAAGAGAACTAAAAATTGCTGTTGATATTGCTATCCACAGTATTAAAGATGTTCAGGAAAATTATGATCAACTGTCTGTAGACGAAAAGAAAAAAATGGCGATGGATCGTATTCGAAGCATGCGCTTTTTGGGGAATAATTATTTATTCATTACCAAAACAGATGCAGTTATGCTTATGCATCCAATAAAACCATCTCTTGAAGGGCGTAATCTTTCTGGTCTTAAAGATCCAACAGGCAAATTGTTTGTAAAAGAGCTTACCAGTGGCGCCAGTAAAAAAGGCTATGCCTTTGTAGATTATTTATGGCCAAAACCTGGGCATGAAAAACCTGTCCCCAAAATTACATATTCTGTTTTGTTTCGCCCCTGGAACTGGGTCATTGTGACAGGTGTCTATATGGAAGCTGCCGAATCTGATATCCAGCAGCATGTTTGTTCCACAATCAATAAATTACGATATGGTCAGGAAGGGAATGACTACTTTTATATTTTTAGCACAAAAACAAAAAAAGTGATCCAACACCCCAAAGAAGATCTAATTGGAACAGATATTGGCTCAGAGAACTACAAAGACCCAGAGGGGAAATATTTGCTTTTGGATCAACTCAAAGTTGCTCAGGAGAAAAAACAAGGCTTTTCATGGTACAAATGGCCTAAAATTGGTGAGGATAAACCCGTCTCAAAAATGACCTATGTGCGCTATTTTAAAGCCTGGGATTGGGTTTTATGTACGGGTGTGTATATGGATGACCTTGAAAAAATGATCGCAGATCAGGTAAAAGATATTCGATATCGGGTATCCCATAAAATTGTTCGATTGATAATTATTCTGATTGTTTTGGCTGTAATCATTTTTGTTGTTGTCCAATATTTGATCAATCGTTGGGTTATCAACCCAATTAACAATGCAGTTGTCGATCTGAAACAAAGCTCAGAAACAGTGTCAGACGCTTCAGGCTTGGTTTACGAAAACAATGTGATTCTGTCTGAAACGACACAAAAACATGCAGACTATTTATCTGAAACATCAACCCAGCTTAATGAGATTGTTGAAGTAATTGGAAGCAGTTCAAAAGATGCCGGTAAGGCGCGTAATTTAATGGTTAAAACCACACAGATCGTGACGCGAGTCAATGAGCAGATGGAAAACCTTTCCAGCGCAATGAATGAAATAACCGAGTCCAGCGATCAGATTGGTAAAATTATTAAAACCATTGATGAAATCGCCTTTCAAACTAATCTTCTGGCCTTGAATGCTGCTGTTGAAGCTGCTCGCGCCGGTGAATCAGGCGCAGGTTTTGCGGTGGTGGCTGACGAGGTTAGAAATCTGGCCATGCGCTCAGCTGAAGCTGCAAACAACACTACGACACTCATTGAAAATACAATGAAAGCGGTTGAACATGGCACAGAACTGGCTAGAACAACACGAGAAATTTACGATGAAAACATGATTATGATTAACGATGTCAGTGAGATTATTGAAAAAATTTCCACATCATCCCATGATCAGGCGAATCGTGTCAATGACTTGAATCAATCAATCTCTGATATAAATAGCGATATCCAGGAATGCTCGAAAAAAGCATCTGAAACAACACATTCTACTGAAGATATGACGCATCAGGCCAATCATATGAAATCTGTTGTCAGTGATTTACAGGTTTTGATTGGAAAAGAATAATTGACACCAAAACAAAGGGTGACAAATGGCCGTATTAAACAAAAAAATCATGATGATTGCCGGTGAAGCCTCTGGCGATAACCATGGCGCAAAACTGGTTGAAAGTATCAGGCAAAAAAACCGACAAATCCAGTTTATCGGGTTGGGCGGTGATCACATGCAAAAAGCAGGCGTCACCCTTTATGTTCACTTAAATGAACTCTCGGTTGTGGGAATTACAGAAGTTTTCGCCCGACGTGGGGGTATTCTCTCTGGTTTACGCACCGCAAAAAATTTGCTTCGAACGATGCGACCAGACCTGCTTGTTTTGATTGACTTTCCAGATTTCAATATGATTGTTGCAAGAACAGCAAAAAATTTGGGAATTCCTGTATTGTATTATATCGGCCCACAACTTTGGGCATGGCGATCCGGGCGTGTCAAAAAAATTAAGCAATATGTCAATCACATGGCTGTAATATTACCTTTTGAAACGGATTTTTACAGGAAACATCACGTGCCTGTCACCTATGTTGGGCATCCGTTGCTGGAACATCCAGCATTGCCGGTTCTGAATAAAAAAACACCATCAAATAAAATAATTATTGGTCTTTTACCTGGTAGCAGGGAAGGTGAAATTCACAACCTGTTGCCGGTTATGGTGCAGTCTGCCGATTACCTGGCAGGTACCTATAATGCAATCAAGTTTTTACTTCCACGCGCGCCAACGATAACATACGACCAAATCAAATCTATACTTGATGCACAGCCTTTAAAAAATGCGCCACATATTAAAATTGTCGACATTCATGCCCGACAGGTGGATCAACAAAGTGACCTTGTCATTGTCGCCTCAGGAACAGCCACCCTTGAAGCGGCTTTGACAGAAACGCCTATGATTATCATTTACAAAGTATCCCCAATCAGTTATCATTTGGGAAAAATGCTTATTAAAGTGCCTCATATCGGCCTTGCCAATCTGGTTGCCGATCAGCGGGTGGTTCCTGAATTAATACAGGATGATGCAACACCTGAAAATATTTATAAAACAGCGTGCAGTCTACTAAATAATCCTTTGACAATGAATCAGATTCGTCGTAAATTAAAATATATCCGACAGCGTCTCGGTGGACCGGGCGCGTCTGATCGAACTGCTGATATTGCTTTACGATTAATGAAATAAAAGCTTGAAAAATAACATCCTCATTTTATCTTGATCGTCCCAAAAAATAAGGTCGTGTAGAGACGTCGCATGCTTGTGTCGTGTAGAGACGTCGCATGCTTGTCTCTACAGTACATTTACCTCAAAACGAACAATATCAATAATGGGGAAATTATTTCCAGAGAATTCCATAATAACAGGAAAATCATATGTCTATAGTTTTTAATGCCAATCATCTCCGAAAAGACATGAAATGGAGGATTATCGGAATAACCGGAAAATGTTTTATTGATGCCCTGTTTAAAACGATCCGTATTGATATTCATGGCTGGGACAGGGTGGCCCCGCTGATGAACAGCAAACGATTTTTGTTTGTGTTCTGGCATTCACGCATATTACCTGTATGTTATACTCATAAAGGTTATCACGCTGCAATTATGGTAAGCCAGTCTGAAGATGGTGAAATTATTGCGCAGGTCATATATCGTCAGGGTCATGAGCCCATTCGAGGTTCATCAACACGTGGCGGAAAAGAAGCCCTATATCAGATCGTTGAAGCGCTTAAATCAGGTGATCGCCCAGGGGTTATGATTCCAGATGGACCGGTGGGACCACGTTACAAGGTTCAACATGGCATTATTCGGCTGGCACAGTTGACCGGTTACCCCATTATCTCTGTAACAGGCAGTTTCAGTCATATGAAAGTGCTGAAATCCTGGGATCGCTTTATTATTCCAAGGCCTTTTTCACGTTGCCTGCTTTTGTATGGCAGCCCGATTTATGTACCAGCGGATGCAGATCCTGCGCTTCAGGAAAACCTTCGCTATCAGCTGGAATATGAAATGAACCGGATTACATATCAGGTAGATCATTATTTTGGACATGATATACGATGAAAAAAAAATTTAAATTTCAGATGAAAGATCGCCACAGAAATCTTATCGCAATGATTAAAGACAATAAATTGCGATTGTTTTCTGCCATGTTTTTAATGATTATTGTTGCCGCTACAACATCTGCAACCGCCTTTTTGATTAAGCCCGTGCTGGATGATATTTTTTTTAAAAAAGACATGCACATGTTGAAAATAATTCCTTTAGTTGTGTTGGGAATCTATTTTTTGCGTGCAGTCAGCACAGTCGGCCAATCGTATTTAATGACCTATGTAGGAGAAGAAATCATCCGGCGGTTGCGTAACCTCCTGTATGACAGAATTATGGATTTGCCGCTAACCTTTTTTCAAAAAGAAAAAACCGGTGTTTTAATATCCAGAATTACCAATGATGTCAACATTGTCAAGGCAATGGTATCAACAGCAGTTACCGGCGCCTTGCGGGATTGCTTTACCATTATTGGCCTGACAGGGGTAATTTTTTATCGAGACTGGCAACTGGCATCATTTGCCTTTTTTGTGCTTCCCCTGGCATTGATTCCATTTGTCAAGTATGGTCGAAAAGTTCGAAAAGTCAGTACAGGTTCACAGGAGACAATGGCCCATATCAGTTCATTTTTACATGAAACATTTGCTGGTAATAAAATTGTCAAAGCGTTTTGTATGGAATCTCATGAAAAAAGCAAATTTTTTGTTATGACTGCGTACCTTTTCAAACTTCAAATAAAAGCAGCTGTCGCACGTCAGATGTCATCAGCGGTCATGGAATTCTTGGCAGGTATGGGGATTGCTTTTATTATCTGGTATGGCGGATATCGGGTGATCAGCGGAGGCTCAACGCCGGGTACATTTTTTTCTTTCATGGCGGCGGTATTGATGTTGTATGATCCTGCCCGAAAACTGAGTGAGTTTAACAATGCATTACAGGAAGGTTTGGCTGCATCAGATCGAATTTTTGATATTATTGAGGTTCGTTCTGATATTATTGAATGCGATCAACCCGTTGAACTCCCTAAAAATACTCACGATATAGCGTTTAATAATGTATCATTTCGCTATGATCGTAAAATGGTGCTCAACAATATTCAATTGCATGTAAAAAAGGGGGAGATTTTAGGAATTGTTGGTATGAGCGGCGGTGGGAAAAGTTCATTGGTAAATTTGCTGCCTCGTTTCTTTGATATTACACAAGGCGAAATCCTTATTGATGGTATCGATATCCGCAAGGCCTCAATAAAATCATTACGTAATCAAATTGCCATTGTAACGCAGGATCCCATTTTATTTAATGATACCATTCGCAATAACATCGCATATGGCAATTATGATGCCAGTGAGGAAGAAATTATTTCTGCAGCAAAATCTGCGTATGCCTATGATTTTATTCAAAACTTTCCGCAACAATTTGAAACGCGCATCGGTGAACTGGGGGGATTATTATCAGGCGGTGAAAAGCAACGCCTGTGCATCGCGCGTGCGTTAATTAAAAATGCGCCGATTCTTATCCTGGATGAGGCAACTTCAGCACTGGATACAGAATCTGAAAATTTTGTTCAAAAAGCCCTGGAAAACTTGATGAAAGGACGAACCACCTTTATGATTGCTCATCGGCTGTCAACGATTCGATCAGTGGATCGTATTATTGTGCTGGTCAATGGAGAAATCATGGAAACAGGCAGGCATAAAGAATTACTGGCAAAAAAAGGGGAATATTATAAACTTCATGAAATGCAGTTTAAAAATGAAAGAGGCGATAAAAAGAAATCCATCCTGAATTTGGTTCCTAAATTTCCATCAATGAAATTCTAATCACCAGAAAAATAGAGATTCTTTTTTCTTGACATACTTGATACAAATCAGTATTTGATATAATTTTTAACTGATATTTAGTCAGTAAAAGCAAGGTACCCTGACACGTATTTCACATTCTATTTAACAAACAAATTGAAAGGAGGAACGATGAAACATTTTTATTCGCTATGGATGATTATTTTAACGATTGTTTGCGTGATTCAAACACCGACAGAGGCACGTCCAAATCCACCTGTCGCATTATTGGTAAATGGCACTGGAGCACTCACATTTAGCAAGGATGGCAATCAATGGGCGCCAATCAATCGTAACAAATTACTGTTTATTGGAGATTACATTAAAACAGGTAATGATGGTTCATGCAAATTGCTATTTTATGATTCTGATTATACCAAATATATCGAAAACAACTCTCAAGCAGTCGTAAAGGAAAGTGATCTGGAATTATTGGCTGGAAATGTATCTGAATCAACCGCCAAAACATTTAATTTACTGCATAATTTACGTCGTAAATTTGCGACCATACATAAATACACCACTGTACAACGTTCAAAAACAAGCCAAACAACCTTTACACTTCCGGAATCATTGGTTGTATCAAAACAATTTCCAACGCTGGCATGGGAAAATATTGGATCTCAATACAGCTATCGCTTAATCTTTAAAGGAAAGTCTTTTTTTATCCCCAAATCAGACCAACCAATCATACGTTTTAACCTGACGTTCTTCAAACCAGGAAAACATGAATACATCGTAAGTGTGATCAATAAGAATAAAGAGGTCCTAAGAAAAAGTGCAATTGTTGAATGCCTACCTGAAAAAGAATCCAAAGAAATTGTCGCGCAAGAAAACAGTGTGCGACAAATCAGTGATCAGGGATTTCTGTTGGGACATTTTATGGATGAAAAAGGCCTGAAAGTTCCGGCATTGGATCACTACTTGCGTTTTTTTGAAAATGGCGCATATGATGACGATGTATACCCCTTTTTGATAAAAGTATATGATGATTTAGGGATGAAACGTATTGCCAAAAAAGAAAGCAACACATTCAATCAACAACGAAAGTAATTATGGAATATTTATTCAAACGATCTAAGGTTTGGTGGCTATTATTCATTGTCGTTACGATAGTCTTTTGTGAATACTATGAAATACTTTCATTGATTGAAGATCAAACCCTTTCTTACAGACAATTGATTCGAGCATCTTTTCGTCATATATCTTCAACGAATGAACGTGATGTTGTTCTGGTTTCACTGGATGATGAATATTACCAAAAAACGAGTATCAAACCATTTAAGCGATCAGACCTTGCAAATATTATTAAAAATGTTCATAAACTTGGCGCAAGGCTGATCGTTGTGGATCTTCTTATGCCTTATGAGCATCCGGAATATGAGGGTGATATTGAACTTCATGGGATATTAGAAGATCCTGCATACAATAATGTGATTTTGTCATCACATATTGAATTTAATTCCGACTGTTCAGATGGTGTGGTTGTTTATCCATCAGCAACAGTCAGTCCACCTTTAAGACCAACAGGTTATGTCAATATTATTTCTCCCAGTGCAGTGGTGACTTTTTTGAGTCGCCTTCGAATATATCCCTCATTGGCTCAAAATTTCAATATATGGCCGATTGCAGTTCTGTCCGCATCAAAATATTTAAATACTTCCCCGCGAATAGAAAACCATACCCTCTACCTCGGAGATCATGTCTTTCAGCTAGATCAACATAACGATTTATATATTGATTATTCTCCTGTTCCAGCGAATTCCCTATTTCTTAATGAATATTTGGGGCTGACAGCGCTTCCTTTTATAGACGTGACATATCCAGCTAATTATCGAAATGCAGACCAATATTTTAAAAGTATTACTGATAACTCAAAAGAGAATGCACATATACTTGAACTGATGTTTTGGGTGAAAGACAAAATCGTTATTATTGGTGATACGTCAATTACTTCCCGGAACTGGTTTGATACCCCTGTTGGTACGATGTATGGCTCTGAAATTGTCGCTGATACAATAAGCACGTTAATCTCAAATACATCACTTCGTCCGGCCTCTGTGGCAATGGAAATGCTCATATCAATTATTATGCTAACACTGATTCTCTTATCAGTTGCCCGATGTCATAACGTTCGATTCAGTTTGTTCGTTTATATCAGTATTAACATTCTGTTTACAGCATTGTGTATCCTTTTTTATATGTATGATGGCTACATAATTACAATGACTTATAATTATTTATTCGGTTTGATTGGCTACCTTACCATAACACTGTACTACCGATCCATTGATGCACAAAAAAAAGAGCAGGCGAGACTTGAACAAGAAAAGACAGAATCGAAATATCAAGGCATTTTTGAAAATGCGATTGAAGGCATGTTTCAAGTTGATGAAAAAGGCATGATCACTGCTATAAATCCTGCAGCCCTGCGGATTTTAGGATATAAATCCCTTGCGGATTTACAAAATATTATCCTTGATCGTGATACACGTTTATATGTTGACAGATATGATCAACAAAAGATCATTCAATTGCTGAATGAAAAATCAATCGTTAATGACTTTGAAACACGATTTTATCGAAATGATGGTTCCTTGATATGGGTCAGTTTTAATGTAAGACGTACCAAGGATGCCCTGAACAATATAATGTATGAAGGCTCCTTTGTGGATATTACCGAAAAAAAATTGCGGATCAAAGCTGAAAAAGAGGCTGAAGCTGCCAAAGTTGCTATGAAATCACGCACTGAAATACTGGGTAGCATGAGTCACGAATTAAAAACACCTTTAAATGCCATACTGGGAATGGCAGAAAGTTTAAAAAATTCAGACTTATCTGATCAGCAAAAAAGACATGTTGAAGTCTTTGAAATGGCAGGTGAACATTTGTTGACTTTGATCAACGATATTTTACAACTGACAAAACTGGAATCTGGTACAATTAATTTGAACGTTGTCTCCTTTGATTTGAACATTTTTATTGATACAATCAAAAAAATAATGGAAGTCCAACAAAAACAGTACAAAAATATTAAAATAATTTACAATATTCAAGAAACAATGCCTGACAAAATTCGAGGAGACAAGATCCGACTCCAGCAAATAATTACCAACTTGATGGATAACGCACTGAAATTTACGCCTCAGGGAATGATTACACTGACAATCACGACAGTCATGTTACCAGAATTCAAAAATACGAGTTTACCCAAAATTGATGATGAAAAAACACAATTTTTTTTCTTTCAGGTTAAGGATACAGGAATTGGAATTCCAGAAAGCAAACAAAAATTAATTTTCGACACCTTTTGTCAGATAAAAAATAATAACGTAAACGTTGGTGCAGGTTTAGGGCTTCCGATTTGTAAACGTCTCATCGAAATCATGAATGGTGTTATCATTTTAAATAGTGAGGTTGACCAGGGAAGTTCATTCTCCTTTGCAGTTCCCATTGAACTAAGTTTGATTGCTGAAACAGATGACGACATCAGTGTAATTTCAGGACCACTTGAGATTTTACTGGTTGAAGATAATTTAAACAACCAAATTGTTTTTCAAGCGCTTTTGGATGAAACTGACCATCAGATTGAAATTGCATGGGATGGCGAAGAAGGGCTCGAAAAATTTAAAACAAAAAAATATGATATTGTTTTTATGGATTTGCAAATGCCAAGAATGAATGGATTTGAAGCAACCAGAAAGATCAGGCAATATGAAAAGGTGAATAATCTTACCGAAACCCCAATCATTGCGGTCAGTGCCCAGACGTTTTTTAAGAAAGAAAATAAGGCAACAAGAGCTGGATGCAACAATAATCTTGAAAAACCGATCAAAAGAGGTGTTTTGATGAATATTCTGCGACAATATGGGCCCAAACTTCAATCACCAGACAATGAAGAAACATAATATATCGTTTATTTAACCATATTTTTTATAACTAATTACTCAGTAAGGAGATTTTTTTATGAAACAGTTATTAATTGGCATAACATTGTGTTTATTGATCGCAACAAATGCTTTTTCAGCAAACTTTGGTGATGTTAATATTCCTGAAACACTTTTAGCAGGAAAGGATAAGTTAATTTTAAATGGCGCAGGATATCGAACTAAATTTTATATGAAAATATATGTGGGGGCATTATACCTTTCCCAAAAATGTTCTGATCAAAATATGATTATCAATGCAGATAAGCCCATGGCCATAAAAATGCATATTGTATCCAGTCTGATATCCAGCAAAAAAATGATCAAAGCAGTCAATGCAGGCTTTGAAAATGCAACAGGGAACAATACAGCGCCCATACAAAAAGAAATAAATCAGTTGCTATCAATTTTTCAGGAAGCAATTGAAGTGGGAGATATCTATGATCTGGTCTATGTTCCAGGAAAAGGCATTCTGGCATCAAAAAATGGTGTGCGAAAAGGCACAATCAAAGGACTTGCTTTTAAAAAAGCGCTTTTTGGAATCTGGTTATGCGACAGTCCTGCTGATAAATATCTGAAAAAAGGTATGTTGACAGGTAAGTATTAATCTCCAATATTTACGTTAGCCTGGCTCCTATGGACGGATATATTTTGTTCTTTCAGTGTAATAACGATGCCAAGAAAAACCTAAGTTGGACACTTATCCATCAACGAAAATTTTTATGAAGTTTTTGAAAAGCTTTCGATATTTCAATATTTTCAGGTGCTAGATGCCGTGCAATGCGAATATGAAACCAGGCTTTATCCATTTGATTGTTCTTTTCATACAGTTCACTAAGACGATTGTGTGCCATTGCATCATCTGGACGCAATTCTATCGCACGTTTTAAATGCGACATCGCTTTCGTATCTTGCTTTAATGATATGAGAAGAC
>Ga0272440_1000812_pt1 | contig 26366 bp, 9 predicted proteins | sample SSMMMBAug17_FD_192440 | JGI IMG/M metagenome (GOLD analysis project Ga0272440, IMG submission 192440) | Marine sediment archaeal communities from Little Sippewissett salt marsh, Falmouth, MA, United States - SSM-MMB-Aug17 | ecosystem: Environmental > Aquatic > Marine > Wetlands > Sediment ...
CAGGTTACTACACAAGATAATAAGTATATCAATACGTTACTTAATAATTGAAAAATAAATAGCTATAAATTAATGATTTATTTTATTATTTAAAGATGTTATGAAGATGTGTATAACGATAAGCTGATGGGGAGGGGACGCAGGTTGATCTTCCATTCAAAAAAGTTAAGATTTTCAGATTTGAAAATTCTTAATTCAACAGTATTGGGGTTGAGGGTTAGGGGGGGATTTTTGAGTTTGTACCATTAATACGCCCCCCCTAACCCCCATCAAGGGGGGAATTAAGACTTTGGTAAATTCTTTTTCGGAAATCACCTAAGTTCATCATTTTTCCTGGTAATTTTAAATGTTATTTCTCCTTTATCGAGGATAAGTCCTTCAAAATTATAACCTTTTGTTCCCAATAAATGATAGCAAATAGATGTTTGGATGAAACGCTTACGCCATTATTAAGCACTAATTTTTATTTTAGTGACCTTTCGGTAGCATGATGATCTTGATCATCGTTTCAGCCAGAAACATAAAAATTTTTTTTTGATGCGAGAATTCAAAAATTTAATGATATATTTCAAAACATAGTTTCACAATTTGTACAAATTTCCATTTACAAATTGAATTTTTTTATTAAATTCATTGCAACTAAAGTTGAAATTGTTACTTAGTTTGATTTATCGAATATAATTATTTATATCAAATAGTTATTTAAATATTCTTTATTTTTATTAAACAAAAGTTGCAGCAATTAAAATTAGTTATTTTGGTAAATCTATTATAAAATGAATATGTTATAATTTGGCTCAAGTTTTGATATATTATTTATGAAATTTTTCTTTTTTTAATCAAAAAAATTATAGAGGTGAAAATTATGAATGCTAACAATTTATTTAAATTATTTATACTAATATTTTTAAATCTTATAGTATTTATGGGAAATACTAACTCCTTTTCTAATACAACTGTTTGTGAAGCCGATAGTGGAGCGTATCAAATTCTTAGCTTAGTTGTCTCAAATAAAGAACCTGGTTGTGGTGAAGCATTAAAAATTGATGTTAAGTACCAAACAACAAATGATAGAGATGATCAGACAGGACTTGGTTTTAGAGTACATTTTGATTCAGAATATTTGGAATTTGTTAAATTTGAAAATCCTTATTACTTTAATAAAATTAGTGGACCAGAAGAATGGAAAAATGAAGTTAATGATAATTTTGATAATGATATAAACACTGATAAATGTTATATATTAGGTTATGGAGATCAAACTCTTGATGGTTGGCCATCTTGTAAAGACATCTACGGTTGTCCTTTTGATAAAATTGTTTATCCTTTACCAATAGTTAGTTATCACTTTATTGTGAAAAAAGCTTACAAAACTCAAGTAAATATTTCATTGAACACCAATGATATTAGTTATTGCTTTAAAGGTGATTCTATAACTATTAATGAAAATAAAGAATACACAACTACAATGAATCCTTTGATTACAGAAATAAATCCAAAATCAGGAAGAGTTGGAGACTTGATCACTATAACAGGAACAAAATTTGATGAAGTAAATAAAGTATTTTTTGGAGATGAAGCAGTTGATGTAATACCTGATAAAAATTCGAATATTGTAACATGCAATATACCCCAAAATATTTCTCCTGAAGTTCAAGTTAATGTGCAAACATCTGATTGTCTGAGAGCATTTACTCCAACTACTTTTAAATATCTTCATCAAATAAAACTTATTGAACCTGATAGCGGAAGCATAGAATCTTCTGATTATACATCAAGCAATGGAATTGTATTAGTTGAAGATGGAAAAAGCTTTACCTTTGAAATAAATGCACAAGAGCCAGATATAATAACGAATATATCTATCAATGGGAAAAATATTATTGATTATGGTGATGATTTTTATAAAAAAGTTGATAATACATTTACTATAAAATCTATAAATTGCGATTATACTATAACTACTAGAACTATGCATCAAATAATTGCTGATTCTAATGATAATGGCTCGATAAATCCTGTTGGTATAATTTATGTTTATCATAACTCTGACCAATCTTTTGAATTTAATCCTAATCCTGATTATAGTCTTGAAAAAATTATAATTGACGACAAAACAATTGAAGGTAATCAAATTGATGAATTAAATAACATCTACAAGTTGGAATCAATAACTAAATCTAAAAATATAACTTTTGTATTTTCTCAAACAACCTTTACAATTTTAACAGAATTTCTTGACACAAATGATATATTTCGTAATTCATATGGAACAATTTCACCAACTGGTTATACTAATGTCAAAAAAATATCAGATTATACATTTAAAATAGATAAAGGTTTAAATCAAACTTTTCTAATTCAAAGTGATGATAATTATAGTATAAAGAAAATATTTATTGATAGAAAAAATACTCAAATAATTAATCCTAAAGATATTGTTAATACAGGGGATAATTCAGAAATAATCAACCAATGTGAATATACATTTGAGAATGTAAATGCAAATCATCAAATGTGGATCGAATATTATAAATCAGTTTTTAATATTAATACAAATATTACTCTTGATGACTTTGGAAAGACACATGGTTCAATTTCTCCATCAGGATCAATTCCTGTTACAATTAATACTGATAAAACATTTACTTTTGATCCTCATGAACATTATCAAATTAAAAGCTTATTTGTTAATAAAAAACAAATACCAGACATAACAAACTCTTATACATTCCGAAATATTAAAGAAGATAATACTATTGAAATTGAATTTGAAAAAAAGAATTATTCTATAAATTTAAATTTTACTGGAAATGGATATGTTGATGTATATGTTGATGATATAAAGCAAGACTCAACTAAACAAATATTTGCTTTATATGAACAAGACGTCAGGTTTGATTTTATTGCTGATGATTGTCAGAATATAACAATTAATGACAATGAGAATGAATTGTCTCTTTATAACAATGACTCCTATACAATTACTAAAATAGATCAAAATCATAATTTAGAAATAAAATTTGAGCCAAAAATTTTAGCTGTTAATACAAGTGTAAATAATAAAAATTTTGGTCAAATTAGTAATTCTGAGCATTATATATGTGGTACAAATGTTATAAATAGCTTTACTCCAAATTATTGTTATGAAATGGAAAAAATTGTTATTAATGAAAATACAATTAATGAAAGTACTATCGATAATCCAAAAAACTCATATACAATTTTAGAAATTAAAGATAATTATAATATTAAAGCATATTTTAAAATAAAATCATTCAATATTTCATTCACTACTGGAGGTAATGGATGCTTTAAAGTTGGGGATTTATGTATAATAAATGAAACTTATAAAATAAATTGCTTTGAACAGTACCCTTTTAAAATTTTACCATCAAATGAATCTTATAAAATTGAATTAACTATTCAAAATGAACCTGTTTCTTTGATAGATAATTCTTACACTTTAACTAATATTCAGTCAGACTACGATATTCATGCTGATTTTAAACCATATCAAGAGCTGACTCTTAATACTGAAAATAAAACAATTCCTAAAAATTCCTATTTCCCTGTTTCTGTATATTATAATTCAAGTTTGAATAATAAAAATCTTAGTCCTGTAACAATAAAAATATTTTATAATTGTGAAAAATTAAAGTATCAGTCTCCTGTTAATTTAATTAATATGGAATATTATAAAGTACAAAATGGTTATATTTTACCACAAGAAGACAAAAACAATGAAGATGATGATGTTACTACAGATAAATTTATTACAATAAAATATGATAAAAGAGATAACTATATAAACAATACTGATATAAAAAATTGGCCAGGAGAAAATGCTTCTTATGTTGAAACAGAGAAAAAAATTAGTTCATTTCCAATTGAACTTTTCAAAGTAATATTTCAAGTACTTGAATCCAATGAGACAAATGTTAATGTAAAATTATTAGATGCACATGAAGGTTATATTGTCAATGAAAACAAAGAAAACAATTTAACAATTAATAATGGGCCAGTTATTAATGAAATAATTCCAAAACAAGGCTCTATTAAAGGACAAAATTTAATTACTATTAAAGGTAAATTTTGCTCCTCATCAGAACGTTCCAAAACAAAGATATTTTTAGATACAGTGGAATTAGAAATAAAAGATATTTCAGAAACTGAGATATCTTTTATTATCCCTAAACATGAAGCTGGTCAGGTTAGTATTATTGTTGAAGATTCTAATGGTCTAAGGCACTCTACTAATTATACTTATATTGATTATCCGCCTGTTATTTCAAGTATTGAAGATCAAGAAATTGATGAAGACAAAGAAACTTCAAAAATTAATTTTCAAATTAATGATAAAGAAGGCGATTTTCTATCTATTAAAGTTAAATCTTCAAATAGTAAACTAGTACCATCAGATTTTGATCATGTTAAAATATGCAGCAATAATGATGTTTGTGATTCTGAAAAAATCAATATTGATCCATCTAATGAACAAAATTTTTATTTAAAGCTGTTTCCTGCTGAAAATATGTATGGCATTAGTTTGATAAAAGTAATTGTTAATGATGGTACAACAGATTCAATTGAGGAATTTTGGTTAAAAGTTAACAATGTCAATGATACTCCTAAAATACTCCTAAATGATGATTTTGTTTTAGAAACAAATGAAGACGAAAATAAAACTTTTGAATTAATAATAGAAGATGTTGATAAAGATATTGTTGAGCTATCGTTAGAACCATTTAATTATACTTTAATAAAAATCGATGACATAAATAATCCTAATAAATTTAGTATAACAATTATTCCAGATATTAACTATTATGGTGAAAAAGAAATTACTGTCTATGCCAGTGATAATTTAGAAGAATCCTCAAAAAAATTTATTCTTAAGGTTAATTCTGTATATGACCCCCCTGATATTTCAAGAATAAATGATATTGAAATGAATGAAGACACAGAAAAATCAATTTCTTTTGAGGTTACGAGTGTTGAAAAGGATGCTGATATAAAGATCAATGTTAAATCATCCAATACAGATTTATTTAATGAAAGCTCATTTATAATTTCTGATTCTGATTTAAAAGGAATTAAAAATCTTGCTTTAAAGCCAGTTGAAAATCAATTTGGTTCTGCTGAAATAGTTTTGACTGCATCAGATAATGATTTAAGTGTAAAAGAATCATTTATTGTAACTGTTAAGAACGTATATGACCCCCTTGAAATTAAGAATATTGAAAATCAGAAAACTGGTGAAGACAATTCATTATCTGTTACATTTCATATTATAAATTTAGATATGTTAAGTAATAGTCTAATATCTATTATTCCTTCATCTGATAATCCTGATTTAATTCCTGATAATTCTTTAAAAGTCATTCAAGAAAATGACAATGAAAAACAGTTAAATATTACTTATAAATTAAATATTACACCATTACCTGATAAATATGGAAAAGCTAATATTACTATACTGGCATCTGATGGGCAGACCGATATTAAAGAAGAAACTTTTCAATTAGATGTTATTAAATTAGAAGATAATCCAATAATCAAATGCAACAATACAAATATAGAAATTGATGAAGATCAGCAAATTAAAGTAAGATGTCAAGTTTTTGACGCAGAAACTGACCCTGAAAAGTTAAAAATTGAATTTATGTCTAATAATACAGATCTTATTGATAACAATAATATTGAATATGAAATTCAGAAAAGTGACAGGCCAATTACTATCACCACAAAAGAAAATGAAAATGGAGAAGCTATTGTTACAATAAAGGTTGTAGATGAAAGTGAGCGTTATACAAGCATCTCAATAATGATTAATGTTACATCAGTAAATGATCCACCTTATATATTTGAAATCAATGATAATGAAATAATCGAAGATAGTAAATTTAATAATTATATCACAATAAGTGATCCAGATGGAGATAATTTAACAATTGTTTCCTATTCTTCTGATGAATCAATAATCCCGATTAATAATATAATAATTTCTGGTGAGGGAGATAATAAAGAAATAAAAATCGTACCTAAAGAAAATGCTTATGGTTCTGTTTCAATAACTTTGTGTGCTTGTGATAGCAATACCTGTGTATATGAGCCTTTTGTAATAAAAGTTAAATCAGACAATGATCCCCCAACAATTACAAAAATTTCAGATAAAACCATAGATGAAGATTCACAAGTAACAATTGATTTTAGTATAGGTGATGTTGAAACTAATGCAGCTAACCTGAATCTTACGTGTAGTTCCTCAGATAACAATATAATTCCAATAGAAAATTTAGTTATTAATGGTAATGGCAAAGATAGAAGCCTGGAAATTACTCCTTTGTCAAATAAAAATGGAGATGTTAAAATTACAATAACAGTTGATGATGGTGAAAAGAAAGCGTATTCTTCATTTAATCTAAAAATTAATCCAATAAATGATGTTCCTGAAATATCAAATATTCTAATTAATAATGAAGTTATTTATGATTTAAATTGTGATGAACCTGAAGAATTAACAACAAATGAAGGTGTACCGATAAATGTTACTTTTTATATTAATGATATAGAAACAAATTCAAACGATTTAAATATTGAAGCAATAACACAAAAAATTAATGGAAATTATTTTTTGGATGATGGAATTTCAATACTTAGATCTGAATCTGATTCAAATCTTGTTACTATGATTATCAATCCAGTAGTATCTAATTCTGGAAAAATGACAATAACATTATACGTTACTGATCCTGAAGGACTTTCAGCATGCAGCAATTTTAAAATATTTGTAAAAGATATAAATAAACCTCCATTATTTGAATTATCACAGAATTCTATTATTAAAGACGAAGACTTTGTTAATCCAGTAATTATAAATATTATTCCTAGTCAACCAGATGATGAAAAAGATAAAAATGAAGATATAAAATATGAATTAATTCCTGAACATATTGATTTAGTTGAACTTTTATTAGAAAATAATAAGATTATAATTAAATCATGGAAAAAAATTGACACAGATAAGAATATAACAGTTGATTCTAATTTATTTGGGGATTCCATTATTACTGTTAAAGCAAATGATCTACAGGACGAGAACAATACATACACACAGTCGTTTTCAATACAAGTTAAAAATATAAATGATCCACCAGAATTTGTATTTAAGAAATCAAAAATAATTTTAGCTGAGGATTTTGCAGAAAAAATTACAAATGATGTAATATCATATCATCCAGAAAATGAAAAACAACAGGTTATTTATTCAATAGATACCAAAAATTGTGATCTGGCAAATCTGACTATAGATTCAAATTCTGGTAGAATAACAATAACCAGTAAAGAAAATCAAAATGGAAGTCAAGAGATTATTATTAGAGCGTCCGATGGGATAATTTATTATATAAATTCATTTGTATTACAAATAAATGAAGTTAATGATCCTCCATATATAATCATAGATTCTGAACATAAGCCTTTTAAAAAGAAAGAAGATTTTGAACCAATAGATTATACTATTAATGCAATTGATGTTGATGGAGATTCATTAAATTATAGTATAAGTATAAAAGAAAAAGATAATAGCAGCATTGTTTCATATTCAATTGACAAAGATTCAGGTATTGTTCATTTTGAAAGTATCAAAGATGAATTTGGCACAAAAAAATTCGAAATATCAGCCAGTGATGGCGATTATACAGATAAAAAAGAATTTATTTTATATATCGAATCTGTAAATGACTTGCCAGTAATTACTTCGATAAATATACCTGAAGTGAATAGAGATGAAAATAACATTAATAAAATGATACTTTATGAAGATTCATTTGAGAGTCAAAAAATAACTGTTACAGTATGGCAGCCCGAAAATGAAAAAGATCAAATAATAACCTGTGAGTTAATACCAGAAAAAGTAGACTGGTCAGATTTAAACTTAAAAAAATTAAATAATGAAACATTTATAATATCTATTAATAAAATTGATGATGAAAATGGAGAATCAAAATTTAATATAAAAGCATATGATAATAAAGATTACAGTGTACCAAAAGAATTTACAATAAATATTGAGTCTGTTAATGATCCTCCAGCGCTAGAACTAAAAAATCAACATGTTATTAATGAAGATTCAGGATTGCAAATTATAAATGACTGGGTTACAGAATGGAAACCTGGACCTGATAATGAGAAAGATCAAATCATTACTAGTAAAATATCTACTGATAATGATATTCTTTTTGAAAATATGCCTCAAATAATAAATAAAAATTCATTAATATATATGCCCAAAAAAAATGCCTATGGAACAGCTATTGTTTCAGTAACATTAACTGATGATGGTGGAACTGCAAATGGAGGCAAGGATACAACTACAGAACAGTTTACAATAACAATCAAGCCTGTTAATGATCCTCCAGCTTTTTCTATTAATAATAAGCTTACAAATGGAATTAATGCAAATGCTGGTAAAATAACGATTACAGACTGGATATATGATATTGATATGGGAGCTGAAAATGAATCTAACCAATCATATACTTTTACCGCAACAATTATTGAAAATCCAGAAATAATTGTTGGAGAGCCACAAATATTAAGTAATGGCACCTTGATTTTCGAGCCTGAAAAAACTAAATCAGGTAATGCTACTATTCGAGTTACTTTACAAGACTCGGGAGGAATTGAAAATGGCGGTGATGATGATATTTATCACGATGACAATATTTCTATAAATACGTGCGATCTTAGAATATTAACAAATATAGATGATATTCCACAACTAAATCAAATATATGAAGTTGGTGACTATTTTGAAGCAAAGATTGAAGTAGAATGTGGTTATTATCCATATAGTTTTGCAGTTGATAAGGATGATAAATTACCCAATGGTTTAGAAATTGATAGTACAGGAAAAATATATGGATATTTATTAGATGATGAATTCTATAGTAAAAATGATGTTAATTCTATAACATTTAAAATAACTGTTACAGATTCTGCTAATAAAACTGAATATACACCTGATTTAACAATTAAAGTTGTTAACAAACTGAAATTTGAGTCAGATGAAATCCTTAAAAGTGCAATTAGAGGTATAAAATACCCTGATCCTATCAAAATTACAGGAGGGGAAGGACCTTATACCTTCGATTTAAGTGATGTTAATGGAAAACCAATGGACAATATTGTTTTGAATGATGAAGGATATTTTTCACAAATACCTTCAGAAACTGGGCAATATTCGTTTACTGTATATGTTGAAGCATCATGCGGGCATGCCATAACAAAAACATTTTTATTAAAAGTTGTTGATCCTATAGAGATATATCAAGACGAACTTTATGATAACGAAATAGATAAAATGATTCGAATATATGATGGCATTTTGGAAATACCTTATAATATGCAATTAACAATAACAGGCGGATATGGAGATTCTTATACTATTGTTGAAGATCCAAAAAGTCCAATGCCTGAAGGTTTGTCTATTGATTCTTCTGGACATATCACAGGGACACCAACGAATGTTAGTTCATCCATTAAAACTACACATTTAACAATTTATGATACAGAAGGGCATAAAAAAGATTTTTATTTACAATATAGAATTTGTGAGAAATTAGAAATACAAAGTCAAAATTTTGATACTATTCAAATTACCGGGAAACCTTTTTCTGAACAATTATCTTGGACTGGAGGATTCAAACCATATTATTTTGTTTATAGTTCTAATAATAGTCAAGATATCACTCTATCGATATCTAATACTGGTGTTATTAATGGATTATCAAATCAAGATATAACATATGATATTGAAATTACTGTTTCTGACAGCAGTTTCACTCCTTTTACTCAAACTGCAGATACAAGTTTTAAAATAACATTTATAAAAAATATTAAAATAGAAACAGAAAAGATTCTACCAGATTTTTTTGTTGGTTCTGAAATAAAACCAATAGAATTAAAAGCACGTGGAGGAGAAGGTTCTTACTCCTGGTATATAAAAAATTTAGATAAAGCACCTCCTGGGTTGTATATTATTGAAAATAATGATCATTATGAGCTGCATGGACAACCTTTAGCTGAAGGTCAATTTGATTTAACAATATGTGTTAAAGCTTCAATAAAAGGTGAGTCATGTGAAGTTTTTAATAGCAGAATATATAATCCATTATATATTCGACCATTTCAACAATTAGAATTTTATGTAGGTAAAGACAATTCATATTCATTTGGATCTGAAGGAGGCTGCATTACAAAAACATGGGAAATAGATGGAAATTTAGATTGGCTTAATCTTGATCCGCAATCAGGTATCGTGCGTGGAAAGCCTGGTGAATATATGTCTCCTTTTGACTTAACATTAAAAGTCAAAGATAACTGCGGCAATACTTCACAAAAAAAATTAAATATTCAAGTTCTTTATGAATTTGAAGTTGTTAATTCAGATTTTATTACACCAATTACTAATTGTAACGAATCTATAGCTGATTGTTATTCTTTATCTGTTGGTTATGTGGGGCATAAATATAATATTGAAATAGACGTGTATGGAGGTAAACAAAATTATACATGGGAATATGAAAATGACCAATTAATAGAATATGGTCTGGAATTTGTTGAAAACAGTAAAAAGCCAATGACATTATCTATTATTGGAGAACCATCTAAGGCCGGTTTAATAAAGTTTCCACTTAAAGTTTTGGATAGTTCTGCCCCTTCTAAGTCAATAAATAGATTATATTTTTTAAGAATTAAACAAATAAATCAAGCTACAATCATAACTAAAGTTTTAGACAAGGCAGTTAAAGGTGAGCAATATCGAAGTTGCATAGAAATTGATGGCGCAATTTCAGGTTACACATTAACGATTACAGAAGGTAGTCTTCCCTGTGATTTAATTTTTCAAGATAAATGTATTACAGGATTTGTGAATGATAGTTGTGAAAGATCTTCAATTAAGATCAAGTTAGAAGATTTAAATGGTGAAGATGAAGAAGATTTTGTTATAGATGTTGTTGATCCTTTGGATACTGAAACACACTTTGAAAAAATTAAGACTCTTCAATGGGAAGAATATTGGAAACAGTTAAAAGTGAAAGGAGGGATTGCTCCTTATCAATGGTTAATAAAACAAGGTAGTTTTCCTGATTGTATTAAACTTAATCCTTTAACAGGGGAAATTTATGGTATTAGTACAGAAGATGGAGATTTTGGACATATAACTTTAACTGTTCAGGATTCCTCTGCAAAACGCCTGACTAAAGATATAACTATAGATGAATTTTATATTGTAAAACAAAATATTATAGTTAACCTGAAGGATATTATCAATGCATTAAAAATTATCTCTGGAATAAATGATTTAAGTTGCGATGAAATTAAAAGAATCAATCATATTTGTAATAACAAAATAAAACTTTTAGACTTAATAATGATTATTAATACATTTATAAATAATAAAAATGGAGGTTTATAATGGCAAGAATTATAGCAATAATAGCATGTTACACATCAACTTTCTTTATAACATATGGTTATGCAAGTGTTATTATTGATGGCTATGTAAAAGATGCTATAAATAAAAGACCAATTGTCAATGTAGCAGTTTCCATAGATGATGAAAACATAGGAGATGAAGGCACAGATTATACAACTTTTGATGGATATTTCTCTCTTGAATATAAACAAAGTTGTGGTGAATTTGTAAAATTATCTTTTACTGTTGAAGAATCGGATTATTATTCACCAGCTCATAAAGAACCCTTTGTTAAATGCTCTGATTCTAAGATACATCTTGATGATACACTATTAACATGCAAACAATTTAATTTTATTACAACTGATTTACCTGATGGAATTGTTGGTCAAAGGTACTTTGGAGGAAAAATTGATTTTGAATGTGGAATGCCTCCCCATGAATTTAACATTAGTGAAGGAAAAATTCCAAATGGACTTGTACTTTCAGATGCAGGAGTTATTTCAGGAACACCAACAACTATGGGAAATTTTAATTTTGAAATAACGATTAAAGATAATGATGGTATAGAAGGAAATAATCCTATAGAAGATTTTACAATAAATATTTATGAAAAATTAAAATTTATTACAAATGATATTTTACCATATGCAACAAAAGATAATTATTATTCATTCTTAATAGAAGCAACAGGTGGAGACAAGAATAAAAATTTTATTGTTATTTCTACAGATGATAGTAACAATGATTTTAGTCTTTCCTCTGATGGCAGATTAACTGGAACCCCAGCTAATAACAGAAATTCATATTCATTTCTAATTAGGGTTAATACTGATAATAATGACTATGATGTAAAAAATTTTATACTTGAAGTATATCCTGAATTAAAAATTACAAGAAAAGAACTAATTGATGGTATTATTGGTAAAAGATATCAAGATAAAGTTACAATTTTCGGTGGCAAAGGTCCATATTTATGGACTGTTTATTCTGGAAAACTTCCCCTAGACCTCAGACTAGTGAAAAGTAATGGTGAAATTATTGGGATACCTCCTAAAGATGACTATGCAGTAATTACAATTTCAGTAACTGATTTTGATGGTCATGTTGCTTTTAAAGAGTTTATATTACAAGTTGTCAAACCATTAAAATTATATGAAAAAAACATACCTATTGTCTATAATGATGGTAAAAATAAAATTAGTACAGTGCCACTTACAGTAAGCGGCGGGATTCCTCCCTATTATTACAAGCTAATAGATAATGAAAAAGAATGGTTGGGGATAGATCCTTATAATGGAGTTTTAATCATTACTGATGATGATAGCAGAAAATTTAATGCAATTGTCAGAGTCCAGGATAGTAGTAAAACAAATCCACAAAGTGTAGATTTTGAATTAAATATTGATGTTGTAAAGGATCTTACAATTCTTAATAATGTACTTTTTCAAGATGTTCCAATTAATAAAAAAATTGATGATATACTTATTGAAACAACAGGTGGTGGAAGCGTTATTCAATGGTTGATAAAATCTGGACTGCCAAAAGGTATTACATTAGAAAATGGTATTATTTCTGGAAATCCCCAAGAAGCAGGAGATTTTACTTTTATTATCCAGGTCATTGACAATTATAATAATTCTGCAGAAAAAGAATGTATATGGAAAGTTCATGAGGAACTTAAGTTTGAAAGGGAAAATATAACTGTAGAAGTAATCGAAGGATATGAATTTCACTTCATGTTAAAAGCTGAAGGTGGTTTAGCACCATATACTTTTACAAAAACTACTGGAGAATTGCCTGTTGGTTTACAATTTGATAATAAAACTGGTTCAATATCAGGTGTTTGTGCCAATCTAGACGAACCAACTGTTTTAAAATTCAAGGTTGAAGATAGTGTAAATTCTAATATAGATAGATGTACTGTTATACTCACAAAAAAAGATGCTTTATTAATGGTTCAACAGAAAAATCTTCCAAATGGAAAAGTGGGAGAAAAATATGATGCTACTATTTCTGTAAGTGGAGGTTCAAAGCCATATTATTGGAATATTGTTGATAGCGGTCTTTTACCTGATAATATAAATTTTTTTGATTATCCTACTTCTGGGATATTAACTGGAACTCCAACTAAAAAAGGAATATACAAATTTCAATTAATAGTTAGTGATAGCAGCACACCTTCAAATGTCGTATCTATTGATTATACAGTTGTAATATATGATGATCCCAAAATTGCTAATAAATACTTAAAAGATGCAATACCTGGAAAATTTTATTCAGAAACAATACGCGTTGAGGCTGATACAGGTCAACCACCTTATAAATTCGAAATTGGTGGCAGGCTTCCAGATGGACTAACATATAATGCTTCTACAGGCGTTATATCAGGAGAAGTATTCGATGATGCGTTATCATCATTTATTGATATCACTGTTACTGATTCTTGTGAATTTCAAAGCTATGATCTTAAGGAAAATATGCTAATAAGAGTTACTCGATTTCCATTGCAGATAGATACAGTGAAAATTAACGATCGTTTACAAAATGAATATTTTTCATACACACTTCAAGCTTCAGGGGGGAATGGACAATATATATGGTCTATCATAAGTGATACTTTTCTTCCTAAAGGAGTAGAACTTGATATGTATTCAGGAGTCATATCAGGTACACCTGAAGTCTCTGGTTCTTTTAAATTTATTGTTTGTGTAAAAGATGAATCAAGACCAGATCCACAAGAAGCTTATAAACCTTTTAATCTTAATGTTAGATCTAATTTATATGATATTATTGGTGAAGTTAAAGATATAAAAAACAATCTTTTTGCGTTCATTCAGTTAGAAGTTGGTACTATAATTGGATCAGGAAATATTAAAGAATCTAATGTTATGACTGAGTTATCTGGACGTTTTAGATTTACAAATATTCCTATGGGAAATTATAAAATTATTCCAAGCTGTGAGTATTGTGATATAGAACCGACAGAAATCGATATAAAGTATTATGATCTTGGTAAACATATTATCTTAACAGCATCAAATTGTACAGTACCACTTGACAGAATAAAACCAGGTATTCCTAACACTCTTAAATCAGATATTGAAATAAATAAATGGACTAAAACAAAATCAATCAATATAAATTGGTCACCATCAGAAGATAATATGAATGGTTCAGGTATAGCTGGTTATATTTATATTTTAGACAACAATCCAGGTGGAATACCTGAAATGAAAAACTCAAACCGAACTACTTACAATGAAGTTACATTTGAAAATATTATTGAGGAAGATGAATTTTACTTCCATATTAGTGCTGTAGATATTGCTTGTAACATTGGAGATACTATTACATCAGGACCATTTAAATTAGACACTAAATCGCCTGAAAATTGCAGTGTTTCAATTATAGAAAGAAATAATGATAATCAGGTATTACTTAGATTAACAGGCCATGATACTGGTTCTGGAATGGGTAAAGTTGAATTATCAAATGATTTATTAACCTGGTCTACACCTTTTGATTATACTAACTATGTATCCTGGAATGATAATTCAAATGGATCAATTTATGTAAAATTTTCAGACAAAGTTGGAAATAAAGTAATTGTTTATAATGGTCAGGCACGTTTTATTATTATTGGAGGAGGTAACAACAATGATTCTCTTTGGCCTAATACTGAATATTCTACAAATGAAGTCTACAATAAACTTATTGATTGTGGTTTTGAAGATTATATGATCTATTATATGATTAATAAAATAATTTATAATAAAAATAATAAATCACTGGTTGATGATGATTATCCAGAGGCTGCTGACTTAAAAAATGCAATAACCAATGAATTTTTTTCTATACTTAATCCTGATACCCCTCTATTTATTTATTTTCATGGTGCAATAGACGAATCAAATATGAGAATTAAGCTTGTTGGTAATAATGGTAATGGTTATATCTATGCTGATAGTTTAAAAAAAGCATTAGATGAATTACAAGAAAGAGTGAATTGTACTGTTGTTTTTATTTTAGATTCATATTTTTCGCATGATTTTGGTAAATTATTATATAATGAATATTATCCAAAACGCATTATTATTACATCTGGTAATTATCCAAGCACTTATGAAAAATCAACCTTTTCCAAAACTTTGTTTGAAAGTCTTATTGAAGGAAATAATTTAAATAAGGCATTTAAAAATACAAAGAATGAATTAGCAATTAATTCTAATGGAAATTATTCACCTTCAATGGACTGTAATGGAGATGGGGAATATCTAGATTCAAAAGAAGGAATATTGGCATCACAAATATTTATGAATGTCCCAACAATTGTTTTGGATAGACCTGTAATTGGCCAAATAAATGTTAATATAATAGATAATCAATCAATAAAGTTTGATATAAATGCATATGATGATGATTCAGACATAACAAAGGTTTCTGCAAAAATTTTTCATGAAAATTTTAATATGCAAAATGATTTAATGTATGAATTTGATCTTGATTATAATTCTGAAACAAAAAATTATGAAAAAACAATAACTGATCTTGATGTAAATATTCTTTATCAAATGATTATTAATGTTGAAAATAATAATAATGAAATTTCATTACCTGCCAGATTTAATTTTAGAACTAATATTAAACATGGTGATTTTAATCTAGACAATATTATCAATTTTGATGATGCTATTATTACACTTGATTACTTGGTTAATAACTATATGGAATTAAATCCTGTTTTATTATACTCAGATGTTAATAATAATAATAAAATTGGAATTGAAGAAGTAATCTATATTTTAAGAAAAACAGCTCAAATTAATGAATTTTAGTTATTATGCTTATTAATATCAAAGCCGAACAGCCTTAGCAAGCTGTTTGTACTTATGCCACAAATCAATAAGTCAATGTATACTTACAGAAAGGACACCAATATAATATGGCATTCAGTTACATTTGGAAAAGTTATAGTTGAAAGGGATAAAAAAAATGGATTTTTATAATAATATGTCATCTTTGAATGAACTATATGAGATACATTTAAGACTCTTGCTAATTACTATTGCAAAAGGCGGCTATCCTCATGAAATCATATGTTTTATTTATAACAATCTTCTTATAAGTCAAAATTTAACTCCAGCAAAAATTTATGAGCATAAGTCTAAAATTAAATTAATTCATCTTTGTGATGAACAATGTAAACTGTATTATTTAGAGTCAGAAATACCTGACGAAACAATAAAAACTATTTTTGATACTTTCAAATATATATTGATCTTCAACACAGTAGAAGAAAATATTTTTATTAAACCAGGTGATAAAAAAGCAAAAAAACGATTGAAAAAAATATATAAAATGCCTGTTGGTAAAACAACATTAAATGACTACTTTGGCAGCAATCCATTAAATAATATTTATGATTGGGTATATCGAGTTTTAAAAAATGTTAAACAAGAAATGATTAATTGGGAAAAAAAGCCTTATATGGAACTATTAAACTATTGTCATAAAAATTTAAAAAATTTAAGATAAAAAATTTTTTTACCCATCATTATAATATATTATGTCTAAACCATCACTAAAATAAAATTTTTTTTAATAAGCCGCGAGATTTCTTTTTTTTATGATAAAAATAAAGGCAGATAGCAAATAATAAAGAAATAAGTTTTTAATATAATATTAAGGTGATTTCCGAAAAAGAATTTACCAAAGTCTTAATTCCCCCCTTGAGGGGGGTTAGGGGGGTGTTCGTATTAATGGTACAAACTCAAAAAACCCCCCCCTAACCCCCCTCAAGGGGGGAATTCGATCTTGGTAAATTCTTTTCCGGAAATCACCTAAATATTATAATCATTTTTAATTTTTTGATATTTTTTTACAAAAAATTAAATTTTGATACGAGATTTTATTAACATAGATTATAATGCAAGTAATTATTTTTTGGGAGATAAATAATGGAAAAACAAAATTCAACAAATCGCCAAAAAAATTTAGATAAAATTATTAATAATTGGACCGCAGAATCTCATGGCAAATCATATAAAAAAGCTGATTCAAAATTTAAATCTGATCTTTGTCAGGATACTGCTAATGTTTTTAAAGATATTTCAGCAATGGTTGATTTCCATTCATTATCCAGTAACATTGGAGCTGATGAATATTCAGAAACTCCAATGCTTTTAGCAGCTGCAAGTGATAAAGAAGGAAATCTTGGAGAGGCCTTAGGCGTTGCTCTAGATAAAAATACTGGAGATGGTAGTATTATTAAGGTTACTGCATGGGTAGGAAATGAAATTTTTGAACAAGGAAATATTTCTATCAAAGGACCTGAAGCTGAAAAATTTATTAAAAACGATATTGATAATACCTTATATAAAGCAAACTCCTCTATTTCAAATCTTGAAAAAAGCTTAAGCCATCTTTTTGATACAGTTTCTTGTTTAAAACCATTAAAACTCGGCTCTAGAAAAATTAATATTTCTTTAGATATGTCAGGCTATCTCACAGAATCTGACAGCCTTTTATTAACTTTGATAATTGCAATTACTAATGCAGCTACAAATACAAAAAAATTTGAATTTGTTATTTTTTCAGGAAATATTAATTATGATGGTACTTTAAAAAAAGTTACATTTATAAATGATAAAGCAAAATTAATATTTTCTAAATTCCCTGATTATAAATTTTATATACCAAAAGATAATTACAATGAAATAGATATTGAAATACAAAAAGAATTTGAAGATCAAATAAATTCTTTTGAAAATTTAGATGATATTCTTTCAAGTGAAAAAAGTTATCAAGAAATTGAGGACAATAATGTTAATCTAGATTCAATTGCTTCAACACAAGAAAAACAAAAAAATATGAAAAAAAATTATAATCTTAACATTTATTTCAAAATTTTTGGTGCTCTCATTTTACTTGGTATAATATTTATACATTATAAAGCGGGAACCTTTTTTATTTTAGAAGATTTTATAATGGTCTGGTTTTTAAATTCGGAAAATTATAATATAGTTAAAATATTACAGATATCTGAATTAATAATTATTATTTTCATGTCTATTTTATTTACTACACTTTCTATTACTTTTATTATTAATATTATCATCAAAAAGGATCCATACGCGAAATCAAATATAAAAAAATTAAATAATATTTTAAAAATCAACTTATTAGTAAAATATATTAAAACAAATCCCATTTATAAAATTTTATTTTTATTAACTATTTTGTTTTTTTTAGTTAATATATGTGGATTTATAAGGGATTTTAATCATTATAGTAAATTACAAAGATATGAAAGAACTGAATATTTAATTAAATTTTTAACTAATAATAATTTATTAAGTTGTATTACAAAAAATATTTCTAACAATATGTATAAAGAATTAAATAGGTTAACTAAAAATGAAGAATATGAAAAAGCTCTGCAAATTGGTCTGAAAATCGACCCCCAAAAAACAGATTTATTTAAACAAAGCTTTATTGAACTTGCTGTAATTTTAATTGACAAAATTGATGATGCAGATTGCGCTCGAAAAGTAATTCAAAAATATGTTGATTATTATAGTTTTATAAAAAAATCACCAAATGCATGTCAAGAACTTAATGAAACTATGGAAAAAGCAAGATATCTGATATTAAAATATTCTATTGGCGGTATTTATAAAGGTGAAAATATTGATGAAAGACTCATTATTAAAATTCAGCAACAATGTGATTAATTGTGGGATATATAATAAAAGGAATATAAAAGGAGATGATAATGAAAAAAATTTTTGTACATTTAATAATAATTTTTATTATTGCTTTGATGCAATGTGTATCTTTACACTCAAATACATTAAATGGGAGATTAATTAGACTTGAATTTGAAGGCAATGATAATGGTCTAAAAAGTATGATTCAGAGTTTTTTAAATGAAAGAGGTATTATTCTTTCTGAAAATAAGGATATTCCAGTTATTAAGATCAAAGGGGGTTATAGAGAAGAACATAAAGAAGGATATAAAATTTCGTTTTCTATAAACAATATGGAAATTATTATTAATAATTCTGAAATAATATATTCTAAAGGCAATATTTCAGATTATTATTATGGAGATAAAGTAACTGCTTTAAATGGTGCTCTGTCAATTCTTAAACAAAAATTAAATAAGGATAAATTACTTATAGAAAAGCTTTCAATTCTGAAAACAAAGAAATACTATGATATAAGTGGAGATGATTTAAATCTTACAAAAATTGCTGAAGAAATTGTGAAAAATCGAAAAAGATTTGAAAAAAATCAAGATTTAATCAAAAAACAAATAACATCTATATATGAAGAACTGAAAAAAATAAAAAATTCCGGGTCAGATCATGTTACTCAGGATAAAATTGACAGCATTATCAGGCATCAGAATAACAAATGCATAAATTTAGAGGCTGAATGCAATTCACCACTAAGTAATAGTAAATATCATGCATTTGATGCAATATTAATTAAAGTGCCTGTAAAGAATTATAATGATTTTAGAACAGGTCAATATTTAATATATTCAGAAAATAACTGTTTATTGTATAAATCACCACGTCATTTTGAACATATTAAAAAATTGAAAAAATCATCATATAAAGATTTGTTTAAAAATAACAAATACTATCTTGAAATAAATGCAGTCAAATATATCTCGAATGAACGAGCTATTATTATTTCTTACTGCGATGCTTTACATTTCATAAATTCAAATATTAAAGGATTAAACCCGGGTAGTATTTTTAAGAAAAATAAAATATTTATTGTACCAGATTTTTAACAATATAATAAGGTAGTCCATAACAAGTAGTGATTCATGATGTAGGGTGGGGCTTGCCCCACCAAAAACTTGCTTATATTCTAAAATATTTTGGTGGGGCAAGCCCCACCCTACAATTAAAAACACTACCAATTATGGACTACCTATAATAAAATTTTGCCAGTTAATTTTATGGAGGAAACTATGAAAGTCAGCAATCTACAAAAAAATAAACTCTTGATACTTATTTCAATTACATTTTTATTAGGATGCAATAATTTTAATAATAATGTTGATAAACGAATAAAAAAGAATAAAATAATCACTATTCGAGGAGAAGAAATATCAGTTATGCCCTCTGTTAACTCAGCAGTTCAATTTCTTTCTGAAATTATCAACAAAAAAATTAATGAAAATTACAAAAATATAACCTTTACTGTCAGCAATTTTACTAAAATGTCAGATAGTAAACGAAATCTACTTTGTTACCGCCTTGAAAAATATCTTAAAAACTATCTAAAATGTAAAAAAATTATAGATCCTAAAAATACTAAAAAAATAATTGATTATATAAATTCAATCAAAAATTCAGGCTTATATAAAATTAATAATGATGAAATAAAATTCAATATTGATAAATCATTTTGCGTTATTACTGGAAAATTAGATTTGCTAGAAGAAAAAGGAATAATTTATGTGCTTGTTGATAGTTTCTCAACAGATAAGAAGTATGATAGTATAATTTCAGGTCAGGTCGCAATTGATTATGAAGACATGGATGTTAAGAATTCCTGGAATAAACCTGCACCAGAAGATATCGAAAAAAATGAAAAAGCAGTAAAACAAAATAATAGTGAAAAAATTGCTTTTGAAAACGCTAAAAAATTAAATTTTATTTACAATTATAATAAATTTTTAAAACAATATCCAGAAAGTGAATATGCAGCAGAAGTAAATCAGCTGCTTGAAAATATTATGCCAAAAAAATTAAGGGCTATAGATGGTAATATAAACTCCTTTACACTTGAATGGGAATGTAATGCAAATGATATTATTGAATTTTGTATTGAAAAAGAAACCAATGGAAAATGGCAGCCAATTCGTAATCAAATAAATAGAAATACAAAAAAAACTACATTTAAATCTAAACCTGAAGGCAGGTACAGATTAGCAGCAATTGATAAAGATTATAATGTTTATTACTCAAATGAGATTAATCTTATTTGGAATAGTAAAGGTGTTGGAGTTATAATCATTAAAAATAAAATTGCTGGTGAACTTATGCTGAAAAAATTGAAATCATTATTTATTCAAAATAATATAAGTATATATGATTCTGAAAATACTTTTGCTCCAAATATGCTTAAATTATCTTTTGATATTGGAAAACCTGAATTATCAGGATACAAAACTTTAAAATACTATTGGACAATATTGGGTAGTATTGATTATATAAGTTTTAATTCTCAAAAATGTTTTACTGTCTCAAATAGTGATATTAAAAATTACGATGGAAGAGTTTATGGTAAAACTGATATTTTTAGAAGTGGCGATGGTGATGATAATGCTTTTGATTCCAAGATTACTTATCAATTTTATAATGATTTTAAAAAAAATTTTTATCAGTATATTGCTAACTCTAAATAAAAAAGATGATTAATAATCAATTACAGATTTAGTCATAAAGATTTTGGACTATGTTCCCAAATCAAAATTCGTCCTCAACGTACTATAGTACGCCTGCGGATAATTTTGATCTGGCGCCTTGCCAAAATCTTTATGACTAAATCTGTAGATTAAACTTATGGAGTTTTAATTATGTTTAATAAACTTAAAATATCATTTTTTGTAATGCTATTATTTGGTTCAGGCTGTCAAGGTTTAACAAATCATGGCTTTCAAGGCGAGAAATATATAAAAAATGGAAAAAAATATGGTGTTGTAAAATGTTTTTTCAGACATGAATGGTGGAATTACTATGAAAGAGGTCTTTCATTTGCAGATGGTGATTTTTTTGAGGAAGCAAAACAAGATATCCAAAAAGCCTTAACTATTCAAGAAGGTGATACTTGGAGAACTGAGCTTTATGGAGACTGGTATTCAGGCTATTTTCCACATAGAGAATTGGGTATCATTTATTATCATATGGGTGAAATGGAAAATGCAATCAAGGAACTTAAATATTCACTTAAATGTGTGGAAACTGAAAAGGGAAAAAAATATCTGGCATTAACAAAAGCCTTAATCAAGTCTAAACAAGAATATGATCTGATTAAAGATGATGTGATAAATCCAATAATTAATATTTCAGATATGGGAAATGGGCTTCCAACTTATTTAGATCATACCATTATTACTGTACATGCATGGGATAACAATCAATTAAAATCAGTATTTATTAATGATGATAATTTTCTAAAAAGTCCTAAAAAACAAATCTATTTTACTCATATTTTGGATTTACCAAAAACAGGCAAAAATCTTTATACTATCAAAGCAATGGATAAATCCAAACTTGATAATTCGATAATATTTGAAAAAGTTAAAAAAGAGCAGAATCTAAAGTATTTTGACGATAGACTTTGCCTTTTCTTAGATAATTTTAAAGTAGAAAAAATTGGTTTATCACCAATAAAAAGCACACCACTTCCCTTTAATGTTTTAAAAAATATTTGTAATGATAAAAGAAAAAGATTTCAAGTTTATCCAGGTAATAAAATACTTAAAAACATTAAAAATAATAAATATCAGATTTGTAACGATTATAAAGGTATGTCTTCTGATTATCAATTACTTGGGAGTATTGTTGAAAGGGAAAAATCATACGAGCTTTACATTGAGGTTATTGATTTAGAAACAAAAAAAAAAATGGCTGTATTTGATGTTATTGACTATACAATTGACGAAAACATATTACAAAGATTAAGCCAGAAAGTTTTTATAAAATTAAGTTATTATTTTCCATTTATTGGAGGAAGAATTAAAGAAATAAACGATGAAGAAATAATTATGGAATTTAATGATATCAGCTTATTAAAAAATGGGATGAAACTTATAGTTTATAAAGATATTAATTCAAATAATAAGTCTATAAATGAAGACCAGATCATTGGCGAAATTAGAATATTCAAGATTCAAAATAAAATGGCACTTGCTAAAATTTCATATAAATTAATGGGAACCGATTTAAATACTGATTTATTGGTATATACAAAATAACAAAAATATTATTATTTTATTGTTAATATGAAAGTATAAAATTTATACATAAATTCAATATGTTCCGCTCGCAGACGATATAGGCTCTGATAAGAAACAAGCAAACGAATCAGAGCCGCGAGCGTCAGCGAGTGAAATGTACTTTCATCATTTGTTGTGATAACAATTCATGGACGTTTATATCTGTAATCAAGAATTATGGAATACTCGAAAAATAACTTTCTCATTAATTTGAGTCCCAAATTTTAAAATTTGGAAGGAAAAAAGCATGACGCCCAAATCTAAAGATTTGGGACTCCAGCCAAAACAGCCAAAATGGGGAACTTATTTTTATAGCATTCCTAAATGGTACTATTAAAAAAAATTTATGAGAAAGCTATGAGGTATTAAGATGACGATAACAAAAGCACTTTTTCACATTTTTCTTTTTACATTTTTTTTGGCTTTAGTTCAATTTATTGCCTGCAATACAACTAATCTTGAGCAAAAAATAACTGATAAAAATAAATCAAATTCAGAGATTGAAAAACATAAATCAAAACCTGAGATTACAATTCTTAATCAGGAATTTTTTGAAAAAACATATTTTGATAAAATTGCAATTCAAGCAAAAGTATATAGTTTTGATTATATCGAACATATTTACTACAACAATACTGAAAATGGAATACCTTATGATATTAACAATAAATATAGCCCGCCATTTTTGCATTTTTGCTATGAGGTTAAAGGGCTTCATTTTGGTGATAACACCATCCCAATTACCATAATTACAAAAAATAATGAAACAATAACTAAAAAAATTAATATTACAAGGTTAAACTTTAATAATGAAAACTTCAATACTATTAAATTAGTTTTTACTGATTTAAAATCTAAAAATAAAGAATTGGCTGAAGATTATAAAAAGAAAATTAGTAGTGCATTACACACTTTTCACAGATATTACTCAATTATTCCAAGTGATGACGAGAAAATAAAAAAATTAATTGATAGATTTACAGATAGAGCAAAAATTAAAGTATCAGAAAGAATAAAGCTGGGGCAGCAACTTGGTGCTACTCATCTATTAAATGGTTTATTAGAAGATTATAATAATGGTTCAATGAGTATTAAATTAATATTAGATAATTTGACAAAAGAAATCATTGAAGTAGACGTTGATTATACTATTAATATTACAAATAATATGTTTAACCAAAGAATTGCTAAAACTATTGCATATGATATTGTCAGAGCATTAACAGACAGGTTAATAATGAAAAAATATTCAAATTAATACAAATTTTTCAACCCTTACTTATTATGAAAGGAAATTCATCATGAAAAAATTAAAAATGATATTATTAACGACTTGTACTTTATTTACTATGTTATGTACATTAACAATAAATAGCTTGTCTCTAGCCAATGAAAAATTCACATTTGAAATTCCATCTTCTTTTAACCCTATTGGCTCCGGAGCAAAAGCCTTGAGTATGGGAGGTGCATTTATTGCAATTTGTGATGATGCGACAGCTTCATCATGGAATCCAGCAGGTTTAATTCAACTACAATACCCTGAGGTATCCTTTGTAGTTGACTATATCCCCAGGAGAAAAGAAAATGTTACTTTTTATTCCACCAATAACTGGTCAGGAAGAATCAGCAATTTTAAATTAAACTATTTGAGCATGGTTGTTCCATTTTCTGACCAGATGACAATGGCGATCGCTTATCAAAATCTTTATAATCTTGATCGTGAGTGGGATACTGAATTTATTCATCCCGACTATCTCGAACCTGTAACAATAAAACAACATCAAAATGGTGACCTTTATGCTCTCGGCTTTTCACTTTGTTATGACTTTAACCCTTTAACATTTGGGATTACAATAAATAATTGGGATAATAATAAATGGGAGCAGGAAAATAATCAAAAAGGTAAAATTGGTTTTGAAGGTATAAATACAATAGAGCATGATATTTATAAAAATGAAACCTATACTTTTAAAGGTTGGAATTTTCATATTGGATTTTTGTGGGATATTACAAAAAATAAAAATTTGCGGCTTGCAGGTGTTATAAAAACACCTTTTAAAGCTGATATAAATCATACAACCAAAGAATTTAGTAAAGAGTTTTATTATCCTGAAAACAAACTTGAATCTGAATTTAAAGAATATGAAAATTCTGAAAAATTATGTATGCCTCTTTCTTATGGTATTGGTCTGGCACATAGATTCTTAAATAAAAAACTATGGATATCATTTGATATTTATCGCACACATTGGAATGATTATGAACTTGAAGATAAAGATGGTACAAAAAGATCGCCAATTAACTGGAAAAAACAAGGTGAATATAATGTGGATCCTACAACCTGGTTTAGATTAGGTTTTGAATATAAGGAGCCTACATTCAAAATCTATGGCAAAACCACAGCTATAAAATTTCGAGGAGGTATTTTTTATGACCCTGCACCTGCTGATAATTCACCAGATGATTACTATGGATTTGCCTTAGGCGGTGGGATTTCTTATGAATGGCTTGTGTTTGACCTGGCATATCAATTCAGATTTGGAAATAATGTGGGAGAATCAATGTATCCTGGGCTTGGATTCTCACAAGATATAAAAGAGTGTAAGATATATGCGTCGGTTGTTTTACATATGCCTTGTGATAGATCTTTTTTTTCTTTTAGTGGACAAAATTGACGAAGTGGACGCAGTGGACGAAGTGGACGAAGTGGACGAAGTGGACGAAGTGGACGCAGTGGACGAAGTGGACGCAGTGGACGCAGTGGACGAAGTGGACATAGTGGACAGATTTTTTTAAGTCCTCGTTACCCACTTTGTCAACTTTGTCCACTTTGTCCACTTTGTCCACTGCGTC
>Ga0272440_1000813_pt1 | contig 26321 bp, 26 predicted proteins | sample SSMMMBAug17_FD_192440 | JGI IMG/M metagenome (GOLD analysis project Ga0272440, IMG submission 192440) | Marine sediment archaeal communities from Little Sippewissett salt marsh, Falmouth, MA, United States - SSM-MMB-Aug17 | ecosystem: Environmental > Aquatic > Marine > Wetlands > Sediment ...
TTCTTACACTATAAATGAAAAAAAAATGAAAAAAGTGAAAAAAAATGAAAAAAATTTTGAACAATGAAAAAAAATAAGCACAACATAAAAAAATTTAAAAAGGGGAATTTATTTTTCGATAGTTCCATAGTATCTGGAACAAACAACTCGTTTAGTTTTTTATTTAATTTTCAGATGGTTACACCTGATTTTTTCAAAATACCAAAACTTATAGACCTATGCGTAAAAAACTGAGTGACCATCTTTTTTTAATAAAGAAGACAATAAGGTCGGTCCTAATGGTTTATGGCTAAACCCTTGAATCTCTGAGTATAAAATCAATATTTTCATGGTAAGTATCTCTTTATTGTATTTTGTTTTAGTTAAATTTATTAGATGGTTATTCGTGCGATCATCTTTATAAATAGATTATCTTTTTTATTTTTCCATCTACTCATCTTAACAAGGTAGGTTGTACCTTAATATTATTCTTTTGACGCTAGAATAACGAAATGATGGCCAGACACTCCAAAGTAATAATTATCAAACCATCCGACTTCATTAATATTAAAAATATTAAACACTTTTTTAATATGATTTTCATCTCGTAATATGTAAACTAAATATTCTAGTCCACTTGCTTCTACTTTATATCTATAGACATTTTCTTCAACCTTTATTCCATTAGTGCAGAATTCATTGAGTCTACTTAACATGGTTATAACTAATTTCCCTTTTGGTTTAAGAATTCTATCAAATTCTTTTAAAAGGTGTTTTATTTTCATTTCAGAAGCAATATAGTAAAGAGATTGATTGGCCAGTATGTAATCAAACGAATCATTTTCGAAAGGTAAACTTTTGTCATTATGGTTAATTATGTTTAAATCATATTTATTATTAAATTCAGGGTAGTGCAAAAGTTTTTCTTGGGTAATTCTTTTGGCTTCTTCAGAAACTTCAATACCTGAACATTCAAAGCCTAGTTTTAATAGGTGAATTAAATTTTCACCTGGTCCAAAACCATAGTCAAGGACTTTTCCTCCTTTTTGAAAGAATGTTTTAACAATTCTTACAATATTTTCATTTGGGTATAAATGGTATCCTCTTTTAAAATTTAATTCATGTGCTGCCACATTTGATTTATTCAGAAAATCCATAATACTAAACTCCTTTTTTTGCTTAAAGGTTTATTGACAATTAAATAAATGTTCTATCAAAATTTTTTTTTATTGACCCATTAAAACATATTCTATTTAATGAAATTTACGCTCAATGAGAAAATTAGATGATAGCTGTATTGCATCAAGTTTTGAGTTCTCAAATGTATAAACTGATTCCTCAATACCTAAAACAATTGGTTTACCATGTAAATTAAAGCTGGTATTTAACAGCCCACCTACACCTGTTCTATTTTCAAAGACTTTTATTATCTCATAATATTCAGGGTTATTATCTTTTTTCAATATTTATGGCCTTACAGTATAGTCTGCTGGATGTAAAGCTGCAATCAGGTCATTTCTTGCAAGGGGTGTAGAATCATACGCCATAGTCATATAAGGGGTTTCAATTTTTTTGGGTTTATAATTGATTCAGCGTCACTATTGTTGAAAATTATAGAAAAACTATCATTATTCCCTTGAATATCATTTGCTTGAGTTTCATTCGTTGCTTTAATATCGATTTTGACCTCAATTTTATAATTTGTATCCATTAGTTACCTCCATATATTATTTTTTAATGGCTATCATTAAAAATAGCCTCTATAATATATAGAGTGATTTTTTTGGAAATTCTTAAACATTAAATAAAAAAAAATATTTTTTTTCGAGGGCAATTTTTACGCCAACAACAAGCGAAAAAACATACAGTAAATTTCGTTATACATATATCAATAAATATCAATGCCTTATTTTGTTGGCACAGGTCGAAACTTTTTCAAAAACCTTAAAACTTTTTTCTATTTCCTTTGAATTTGCATAAGGAGCTAACCCCATTACTTTATACTCATGTTGGGATGGTTTCATACCAAATAGTAATGTAATATTTATAAATTGTTCCGATCATATTTGTTGATGATGAGGCAAGTTCTTCCCGGCCTTTTTCACCTCACCCATAATTGAGACAGAACCTTTAGAATAATCTCCTCCACCTTCCGCAGTAAATGCTAAAACTTTTCCTCGCATTGGACTAGCATAATATGAATAAAAAACATGGCAATCCTCATGAGTTATTGGTTTAATTCGGTTTTTGTTTATGTTCAATATGTTTGAAATGGTTTCTATCCTGATTTTTTTAAATTCATCAATGGCTGATTTATTACCATATGTACTTAACAAATGATCAATTGGATAAGTATCATCCATTCGAAATTTAGTATTATTCTTAAAAATATCATAGTAATTGACCTCTTCATTTCCAAATAATTTGGGTTTCCAATAAAAATGTTGCTCTTTAATCCAGTCATTAACAGAAAAATTTGCGTTTCGTTTAATCTTTATGATCACAGGGTTAAGGTTATGGGTGGCTAAAGCTATCTCATCAATATCCGATACATTAATACCTGCTGATTGAATGCAATAGTTGATAGACTGTAGAGGAAGTCCATGATCTGTTTTTAATCCTGAAAAACTTTCTTCTTGAGCTGCAGCAACAATTTCACCATCAATCATTAAAGCAGCAGAGGCATCATGATCCTCATGTATTCCTAAAATTATTTTAATTTTAGTTCCTTTATTTTTTTTATTACTAATTTTATTAATTGCATTTGCGTTTTTTCCCAAGCACTGTAAGTTGCTCCAGCATAGTGAGGTGTAATTATAAGATTGTCATTATTATTTGCATATTGTATTAGCTGGGATTGTTTTAAGTTTTGTTTAAAATTTTTTTCAAACTCACCTGAAAGAACATCTAACGCGGCTCCAGCAATTTTATTATTAATTAAAGCGTCTAACAATGCATCTTCATCAATTAATTCTCCTCTTGACGTATTAATGATGTAAGAGTTTTTCTTCATTTCATTAAAGAATTTAGCGTCAATTAGTTTTTCTGTTCTTTCATTATGTTCTGCATGAATCGAGATAATATCTGATACCCCAGCTAATTCTTTTAATGTATCACATTTATGATAGTTTGTATTTTGGGTATTTGGACTAAAGTAATACACTTTCATGCCAAAAGCTTTAGCATATGAAGCTACCATAGATCCCAGTCTGCCTAAACCTATGATTCCAATTGTCATATTGGAAAGCATTTTTGGCGTAAATTCTCCAAATTTTTTTCCATTCCATTCGTAATTCATTACAGATTGATGAGCGGCAGGAATGTGACGAGAAATGGCTATAACAAGTCCCCATGTAAGTTCAGCGGTTGCGGTTATCGTATCTAAAAAGGATTTTTCTAATCCTAAAAAAATGACTTCAATATTTTTTTGTTTTGCATATTCACAATCAACATGAAGTGCAATAATTGTAGGACTGGCAATAACTTTTAAATTTGAACATAAGTCTATTTTTTCAGAATTAACCTTGAAGTTTCGAGGTGCTAATAAAATTTCTATTTCTGACAAAATTTCATTTTGATCGAAAGATGGATTTTGTAAGCGAACAATATCAAAATGCTCTTCCATCATGTTTAAAGTTTCTGGAAGAAAGTTTAAATTTTCGTAATATAGTAATTTATATTTCATTTTATCCTAATTCCACTAAATTATTGGTTATCATTAGCTCTGCCATTTCAATATCCTCCTGAGTATCAAGGTCATAAGAATAATAATAAGGAATTTCTATAGGAATACTCGGCCTTGCAAATAAAGTATTTTCTTTAAGTAAAGGTAAAGTTCTCGTTATAATCAGATTCCCATAGGTATAATATTCTGGTTTAGTTTGTTTGCTATACCCTTTATTTCTTTCTTCTAAAAAAGCAAAGTAGATATCTTTTGAATCATTCGTCATTATTCTTTGATTATGAGCATGAAATTGATGAGGTACTTTAACGACTGTTTGAGAACTTTTTGCTTTTGGGTTATTTAATAATGCACTAACTGCTTTATCTATTTGAGTACTTGTTAGAAAAATAGACGTTGGCTGGATGAGTAATATTATTTCTGCTACTGCTCCCTCAACTTCGTTTAATGTTTTAGCTGCATCTATTACAACATCAATAGAATTAACAAGATCTCCTCCCAGATGCTCTGGTCTTTGTAGTATTTTAACATCGTTTTGTTTGCATACATTTGCTATCTGTTCGCTATCAGTGGAGCAAATAATTTTATCCACCGTATTTGCTTTTTTCAATGCATCTATTGAATATTCAATCAAGGGTTTTCCACAAACTGGTACGATATTTTTTAGAGGAATGCTTTTAGAACCTCCTCTTGCTGTAATAAAAGCAAGCGTTTTATTTTGTTTTATATTCATATCAGTTGCTTCCATTTCTTTTTTGTAATTCATTTATGATGAGATCTATTATATGTTTTTCTACCATTTCCCAAGAGTCTTTTGTTACGCCACCAATTTTTGGTGTTATGATAACATTATCGTGTGTTTGAGCATATTCCATAAGAGAATTTTTAAAAATATTAAAATCAGGCAAATGTTCATTTTCAAGCATATCTACTGCAGCACCAGCTAAATGATTTTTTTCTAAAGCTTTAACAAGGTCTTTTTCATTTACTATTCCCCCTCTTGAGGTATTAACAAGGTATGATCCAGAGGGCATTTGATCCAAAAAATCCAAACCAACTAAATTTTTTGTTTTCTCATTTAGATGAACATGTACTGAAACAATATCGCTTTTTCTTGCTAAATCATGAAGATGGTCACATCTGATGAAGTTTTCATTTTTTACGTATGGGTCATAATAAAATACATCCATATTAAAAGCTTTTCCATAGTTTGCAACTATTTTTCCTAACCGACCAAGACCTAAAATACCTAGCGACATTTCTGAAAGCATTTTTGGGGTTTTTTCACCAAATATTTTTCCATTCCATTTTATATTTCGAACGCTTTTCTCAGCTTGAAGTATTTTTCTAGTAAGGCATATAATTAGTCCCCATGTTAATTCAGCCGTTGCAGATATTTTTTGTAAAAAATGTTGTTGATTTTTCAAAGAGCAAATACGAATCCCTTTTGATTTTGCATATTCAGTATCTATGTGGTGTTCACCTGTTGTAGGAGTGGCGATAATAGATAATTGTTCACAAAGATCTATTTTTTCTTTATCATAAAGGTATCCCATTGGGGCAAAAAGAACATTTATTCGTTTCAAAATATCCGGCTGATCATGTTTCGGACTATCCAAAACGATAACGTCAAAATTATCTTCTAAATACTCTAAACTGAAATTCTGAAAGGATTGGATCTTATAGTATAAAAGGATAGGCTTCATCATTTTTCCTTTCTGAATAAAAGATTTTATATGGTCGTTAAATTCAATTTATATCATAGAAATGCTTTTAGATTTTTTACTCTAAAAAGAAACTTGATGCTTGAGCTCCCATTTACCATTTTTTTTCTCCCATAAGTTGGGTCTATTTTCTCTAAAAGCATCCATAACGTCCCAGAAATCTTGTTCCGTCATGTCCATATATTCTAGAAATTCTTTCAAATATCTATCAGGAAAAATGTGATCATATCTATGAACAAGAGCAACTGCTTCATCTCTTTCCAAATGGCCTTCTCTGATTTCATGTGCAGCATCAGAAGTTGCTCTTCCAATACCAAATTTTATATATGATAAATAATAGTGATAAGGATCAGTTAAGTCATCAAGGCTTGCATACTTATTATAAGTAGCTTCGGAATGTCCTTCTGGGTTTGTTTTAAAACCAAAATTTTCTGCAACATAATAAAAATTTTCCTGTGGCATCCATTTGTGATAATACCCAAACCAATGGAATTCAACACCAGCATTAGATAGTCGTTCCGCTGGAGGTGGGGCAAAATATTTTAAACTAGGCTCGTTCAATTCTTCTTTATCAATGTAACCATTTTCATATCCAAATTGAACAAGCTCTTTTGTGCTAGAGCCCTTATGGTATAGTTCTACCCAATCTTCAATAGGTTGTCCGCACTTATCTTTGTTTTTAAGAGTTCCACCATATTCGAGTTCACCATTTTCACCAAACATAACTAATTTTATGCCCATATCTAAAGCGACATGAAATGCATATGAAACTTGTCCTCTACCAAAAGCTTCAAAATGGTTACCAATAAGAACAAGTCCTAATTTTGAAATTTTTCTCTGAAAAGTCCTATTTGGTGTAAATACATGGCTAGAAATTCCAGAGAATTGCATGTTTTGGAGATTTTGAAAACCAATATCTGTATATATAAGCGGTGCCCATGTTACAGTTATAGGATTCATACCATATTGATATTTAAGTTTGTGAGCAATCGAACCAGAATCTTTTCCTCCACTGCAAGGTACAATGACATCAAAATGTCCATCATTCCTGCGGTGTTTATCTAATAATTCTTTAAACTCTTTTTGCCTTAGTTCCCAATCTATATGTTCTTTTTCTTCCCACCATCTGCAAGCACCGCAAACATTTTCGTCATCAAAAAAAATACGTGGTCTTTGATTAGACATAACACATTTTTTACAAAATTTTACATCTTGTGGTAGTAAATGTAATTGTTTCTCAAATACTGATTCTTTTGTGTGAATGCCATAAGGTATTTTAGTATCATTTTTATGTAACTTTGGTAAATATAGGTAGTTTCCAATTTTTGCCATTTTTTTCTCCATGCTATAATTCAATGAAATTTTTGTATATTTTTAGTCCCCTTTCACCGCTTTTTTCAGGATGAAATTGACAACCAATTATATTATTTTTATTTATTACTGAACAAAAAGTATTTTCACCGTAAATGGTTATAGCTGCAATCAAATTATTATCTTTAGGTTGGACATAATAAGAATGAACAAAATACATTAGACTATCAGTAGGTATATCGTTAAAGATTTTTATATTCTTTTGAATTATCAGACGGTTCCAACCAACATGTGGAATTTTAACGTCATTACTTTTTATCGATAATTTAGTTGCTTTTCCTTTAATTAGTTTTAGCCCATCATGTATCCCAAATTCTTCACCAATTTCCATAAACAATTGCATACCCAAACAAATACCAAGTATAGGTTTTCCATCGTTAATATGTTTTTCGATAGGTTCTAAGAATCCTCTGATTTTTAATTGATTCATGCCATCACCGAAGGCACCAACACCTGCAACAACTAATCGATCTGAATTTTTTATTTCTGATGGATTATCAGTAACATTTATACATGCACCAACATTTTCAAGAGCATGAATTACACTGAACAAGTTCCCCAGTCCATAATCAAGTATTGTAACTTTTTTATTTTTTATATTAGTACTATAATCAATACTTTTTGAAATTTTTTCAGAAACAACATTAATGTCTTTAGTTTTTAAATAATTTTTTAACTGTGATACAGATAGGGGAGACGATTTAGTCAAAGTTGATGGCCCCTTTTTTATAAAATCTTTAAGAAATTCTGTATTTCCACCTTCTCGAGACTCTACTCCAAAATCTTTAATAATATTGTAATGAAAAATTGAAGAAGCACAAACAGCATCAACCTTTGTCTTATTTATGACTTCTAAAATATGTTCTTTGCTCCCAGCACCTCCGCATGCTATAACAGGTACATTAACAGCTTCTGAAATATGATTCAGAAGCTCAATTTCATAACCATCACAAGTTCCCTCCTTATCTATTGAAGTAATCAATAATTCTCCAGCTCCCATTTCCACCACTTGTTTTGCCCATTCAAAAACATCCTTACCCGTTGGCTCTCGTCCTGTATCTGTATAAGCTTCATACTTTCCATCAGATATTTTCATCGCTTGAATTGAAATGACGATACATTGAGAACCAAAAATTTTTGCTGCTTCTTCAACGAGTTTTGGCTTTTTGATGGCTTGAGTATTTATAGCAACTTTATCTGCACCAGCTCTCAAAAGTTTATAAATATCTTCGACACTTCTTATTCCTCCTCCAACAACAATTGGAACAAATACATTTTGAGCAGTCCTTTTAACAATTTCTTCTAAATGGTTTCTTCCATAAAGACTTGCGACCATGTCAATATATATTAATTCATCAGCCCCATCTTTGTAATAATATTGTGAAAATCTTTCAGGGAGACCAAGAACACGGAGGCCTTCTAAATTTATGCCTTTAACAAGGTTATGATTTTTTACATCCAGTCGGGGTATGATCCTAATATTTTTCATGATTTATTTTATGCCAAACAATATTTGTTATAGTATTTTGCGTGATGATAATCTGAGTACTTATCATCAGTAAGATAACTCTTATTAAAATCAAGAATGGTATCTCTAATAGAATAGTCAGCAGTAAATCCGATTTGATTTTTAATTTTGTCAAAATTTACTTTATAGTTTCTATTGTCAACCTTATCCACTAACTTCTCTATCTCAACATCTTTTATTATTTCTTTAATAATAGAAGAAACTTCGTTAAGAGTGTAATTCTCATTTGAATCTCCGAGATTGAAGATTTGATTCCTTACAATTTTTTTATCGGAATTCATAATAGCAATAATGCCTTTACAAATGTCATTCACTGAAATAAAAGGCCTCCACTGTTCACCACCAAAAATTTGAATCTTTTTTTCAACCAGAGCTTTTATGGCTAAATAATTGATGACTAAGTCAAAACGTTGTCTAAAAGATTTGCCATGGACTGTTGCCAGCCTCAAAACTGTAGGAGAGAAAAAATTGCTGTGATGATCTAATATGGCGTGTTCTGATTCTATTTTGCATCTTGCATAAAGAGATATTGGATTTGGTGGGGTAAGTTCATTAACCTCATTATCATTTTGACCATAAACACTACAACTTGATGCAAAAATAAATGTCTCTATTCCCAGTCTTAAACATTGATCAACAATCATTTGAGTAGCAGAATAGTTTACATCTATTGTAAAGGCTTCATTTATCGAGCAAGCAGGGTCACCAACAATTTCACCTAAATGGATAACGGTATCGATATTTTCAAGAGCTTTCTGAATTATTTTTTCATCTCTACAATCTCCTCTAATAAATTCTACCTTTTTATCTTGAGTTATATTTTTCAAATAATCTTTTCCATATAAAAGTAAATCCAGAATTCTAACGTTATTATTGAGTGAGACAAGTTTAGAAATAAGAACTGATCCAATATATCCTGCTCCACCTATAACGAGAATGTTTCTTTCATTATGATAAAAATCACTTTTTGATTTTCTTTTGTTAATCGCATAAATATCATTAAGAATATCATTTAAATTATAATAACCAACAACGATATCATTGGCATTTATAACAGGTACCAGTAATTTTCCAGAACTGATAATAGAATTGATCGTATCAATTTCACTTAATCTATCCGAAATGACAAAAGGGTTTGTCTTCATAATAGTTTTGACAGAAACGTCTAAATCGACGTTTTTTAATATTGCACGTCGAATATCAGAGTCCATTACAATACCTAACAATTCTCCTTCATCACAGATAAATACTCCTCTAACACCATTATTATCAATAGCTTTAATAGATTGTCTAATAGTAGAATTATGGTTTAATATAATATCATCTAATTTAGTTTTCATTTGTTTCACCTTTTTTGGAAAGTATTTGATGCCAATAAATTAAGGAATCTTTTGGAATCCTTTCTGTTGCAACTGAATCATGAATAATTTCAAAATAAATGGGAGAAATACCATTTCCTGGCCTTTTAACTGAAATGGATTCTTTTTGAATTCTTTCTCCTTTTTCAATATCTTTTATAGAAACGACACTTTTTCTTGCCACATTTCTAACATTTACTTCAGATTCCATACATCTTTTGATTCCATCACCTAAAGCAACTTCTACTTTCCTAACTTTATCGACAAGTTCTTTAAATTCTTTAGGTTCTAAAGATGCCTTATGATCGCCACCTTCCATATTATTATCTAATGAAATATGTTTTTCAATGACTACTGCACCTAAGGCGACAGCTATTAAAGAAAGTTCAATCCCCTGGGTATGATCAGAAAAACCAACCGGTAGTTTAAAAGCATTTTTTAAGGTTTGTATAGATTTTAAGTTTGATTCTTCCCATTTTGCTGGATAATCTGAAGTACAGTGCATAAGGATTACCTGATTATGACATTTTGAAATTTTATTTAAAGCTAATTCAATTTCACCTAAATTCGCCATGCCTGTTGAAAGAATAATGGGTTTATTAAACGCAGCAATATGCTCTATTAAAGGAATATTTGTTAGTTCACCTGAAGGTATTTTATAAAATGGAACATTCAATTCATACAAAAAAGTTGCACTTTCAATGTCAAAGGGTGAGGAACAAAAGGTAATGTTTTTCTGATTACAAAGTTCTATCAGTTTTTTGTGATATTGTTGATTAACCTCCATTCTTTTGAGACGTTCGTATTGAGATTCTGCAGTACCGGTTGCTTTTATTTGATAGCTTGCTTTTGGTGCACTTTCCAAAGACAAGTTTTTTGCTTTAAATGTTTGGAATTTTACTGCATCTGCTCCAACATTTGAAGATTGTATCACAAGTTCTTCTGCAATATTCATGATTCCATTATGGTTGCAGCCGGCTTCAGCAATTATTTGTACTTTCTTACCAATATTATTTAAGTCAAACATTATTTTACCTCATATTGTTTTAAAAGAGTATCTGAAGAATTACTGCTCCCCTTTTCTTTTATATTTAATTCAATATAATATTTTTCGTTATTTATTTCAATAAATGCGTTATTAAAAGGAGGAAAAGTCATCGCTTTTAAGTAGTTAATAAAATTAATGACTTCAAAACTATTGTTCTCAAAATTAATTCTTCTTAGTGCTTTAAAGTTTTCAATAATATGGTATGAAGATTCCCCTTCTTGAGGATAAGGCTCTATTTGATCAGAACGAATATCAGGCCAGGTATCTTTAAACAATTCAAGTTGAACGTTCTCTAATCTTCTGTAAAGAGATGCAGCAGTATCATTAAATGAATATCCTACCTCTCTTTGTTTAATAATATCTCCTGTATCTATATTTTCATCCATATAATGAATAGTGACACCAGCTTTAGTTTGACCGAGTATTGTCCAAAATACAGGATTTGCTCCTCTATGTAATGGCAACAAGGATTTATGAAAATTTATAGCACCTAATCTTGGGATGGAAATATATTCTTTTGGTACTATTGATCTAAAACCAACACTTAATATGATATCTGGAAGAACGGATTTTATTTTAACTAATTGATCTTTTTCTGTAATTAAAAAAATGTCATCCTGGTCTATTGATTTAAGATAGTCCAATACTTTTTTTCCTATATCATTTAATCCCAGAAAAACAACTTTTAAACGTTTACTCACTTTACTTCCTTAAACTTGACTTTTTTATTTATAATCGAATGATAGCATGAAAATATAATGAACAAAAAATAAATTCAAGATAGTTGATTGACAGTATCAATGATGTATTCAATCTCACTTTTTGTTAAAGCTGGATGGTTCGGTAGTCCTATAATCTTTCCTGAAAAGTATTCCGAATAAGGTAATTGTAGACGTCTATAAGAGTTATTATAATGATAAAGAACCTTTTGTTTATATAGCGGCTCAACATATCTCTGTCTGACTTCAATTCCTTTTTCAAACAACATTTCAACAATTTTTTTAACATTATAATCTTCTTTTATGATTAAAGGACACCAAAAAAAAGTATGTTTCACGTTTTTATTGAGTTGAGGTAATAAAAACCAGGATTTTTTTGATTCTTTCAAGGAGTTTAATATATGCAATGTATTTTCAATTCGTTTAGAATTAAATTCTTCAATTTTTTTTAGTTGAACCAGTCCCAACGCAGCTGCAATTTCAGTCATTCTATAATTATATCCCAAACAAACATGGTCATCCCTGTTAATCATCCCATGACTTCGAATGATTTTTGCTTTATTTATCCATTGCTCGTTATCAGAAATAATTATCCCGCCTTCACCTGTTGTAATGTGTTTTGTTGCAAAAAATGAAAAAGCAGCAATATCACCAAAGCTACCGACCTTTTTACCTCTATACTCTGTTCCATGTGCTTGTGCACAATCCTCAATAACATAAATTCCATATTTTTTTGCTATTTCCATTATTTTATCCATTTGTGCTGAATTTCCATAAAGATGCACAGGAATAATAGCTTTAGTTTTATTCGTAATTTTTCGTTCGATCTCCTCAGGAGAGATACAAAAATTATTTTTATCTATATCAGCAAAAACAGGGGTTGCATTTTGGTGAAGAACAGATGTTATCGTGCTCATAAAAGTCATTGGAGGAACGATGACTTCATCACCATTTCCTATATTCAGACATGCTAAAGCAACGTGTAATGCTGCAGTACCACTATTAACAGCGGCAGCATATTTTACACCAATATACTCTGCAAAATTATGTTCAAATTGTTTGACTTTTTCACCAGATATAAATTTTCCAGATAAAATTACTTCTCTTACAGCTGATACTTCTTCTTCACCAGTTATGGGTATTGCAACCTTAATGAATTTCATATAACCTCTTATTCATTCATAAATCGATCTTTATAATCAATTATTGTCTGTTTGTATGGAATCAAAGAGTTTAAAATTTGGTAAACACCTGATTGGATATTATATTTAGTTTTAGGTAATAATGATGTAAAATTTGTTGTATCCATTGTCATTTGATGTTCTTCATTTTCAACTCTAGGATTCGGAATATTCTGTATATCAACTTTTAAATCAAATTTCTTAGCTTCTTCTTTAATGGAAATTGCTAACTCAATTACACTAACCAATTCGGTAGTTTGATTGTAGACATTAAATAATTTATTTTTTTTCATCTTAACAGCATTAACTATAGATTGAGCGCAATCTTCCAGTGAAATTTGAGGCTTTTTTTGATTTCCTTTTCCATAAACAGTAATAGGATAACCTGCGAGCGCCATAGCGGCAAATCGATTAATCACAACGCCAAAATAAAAGTCAAAATCAAACCTCGTAGCTAATGACGGATCCAAGATAGTTTCTTGTGTCTCTGTTCCATAGACAATAGAAGTTCTTAAATCAGTAATTGATAAATTCCAAAGTCTGTTTGCTAACCATAAATTATTTATATCGTTTGACTTACTCATGTGATACCATGATCCTGCCATGCCAGGAAAAGGTATTGTATCATTTTCTCCTTTATTTTCAGCTAGAATAAAGCCTTCAGGAATAGTAAATTTTGGAGCTCCATATACCCCGGTTGTTGTCGTTACTATGAAATGGCATTTATCAATAATTTTTTTTTCTTTTATCGACCATAATAAATTTCTTGTGGATTGATTGTTGTTAAATTGGGTATAATTTGCTTTTTCACCGTTTATATGGGAATAAGGTGCAGACGGTTGGGAGGCTACATGAATAACTGTGCTAAATGAATAAACATCAAATAATTGATTAACAAAATTTCTATCCGTCAGATCCCCTTGTATAAAACTGATATTATTAAAACCATATTTTTTTGCTGTAGCAATTCTATTTTCCATACTATTGATTGGTATAGCAGTTACAGAACCTGTTTCTTCAACCCACTTTCGTCTTCCCATATTGTCAACGCCAATAATTCTGTCATTTGGAAATTCTTTAGAAAGTTTCAAGGCCACAGGCCAACCAACATAACCATCAATACCGGTTAATAGAATGTTCATTTCTTTCTCCTTTAATAAGATAATTTTTTTTGAATAAGTTTTGAGTCAATTTTTAAATTCTCAAGAATAGAAACAATTTTTTGGCTTGATGTACCATCCCCATAAGGCGAAATGCAGTTTTGAATTTGCTGTTTGAAAAGAGGTTCATAAAGTGCCTTTTCAATAGCCTTTGTTATTTTTTGACGGTCATGATCTACATCGATAACATTGTCTGCTCTTAACCTCCCTTCTTGGCGAATACCAATATTTACAAAAGGAATTTTAAAAGACGCTGTTTCCATAACGCCTGCGCTGGAATTTCCAATAAAAACATCCGAAATATTCATTAACCCCCAAAAATCTTCGACTTCAATATTTTTATATACAGAAAAGTTTGGCCTATTCGCACTATTTAAAAGGTGTTGTATTATAGGTCGATAACCTGGATCAGAACAGGGATATATTGCAATTGTTTGGCAATTATTCATTTGATTGATTGCTTCAAGAGTTTCAATTATTTGAAACTCTGCTTGATCTACTTGCCAGGTTACTGAATGTTGTAACAATAGAAAGATCGGCTTATCTTGAATGATATTGTATTTATCTAAAAGAGCATTTTTTGATGTAAACCGCTGTTGTTTTATCAAGTCTAACACCGGTGAGCCAACGTTATGAATTCGCCAAGGTTCTTCACCCATTTTCAAAATTCGATCAGCACTTTCTTTGTTAGAGGTCAAGTGTATATTTGCAATTTTAGTTATGGCATGTCTGACAGGTTCATCAACGCCTCCTTGAGTAACATCCCCGCCAAATAAGTGTATGATAGGAATATTTAATTCAAGGGCAGCTATTGAAAAGGCCAACACTTCACCACGATCTCCTAATACAAATACTAAATCGGGTTTAACTGAATCTAAAAGTTTTGAATATTCTATGATTCCTTTTCCAATAGAAATTGATCTTTCAAGTTTGGTATCTGATTCGCTAATAGTATTGATTTTGTAAACAGTTTTGGCAAATTTTTCTACACTTTCTATTGTATTCCCAAAGTGACTTGATAAATGCATATCAGAAGCTATTATTGAAAAACTTAGAACATTACTTTGTTCAATTTTTTCAATAATCGGTATAAAATGATTAAATCCGCCCCTTTTTCCCGTAAAAATTGAGATATGGTATGTATTTTTTGACATATTTTCAGTCCAGTTTATTGGTTGTTTTTTACTAATAAACGAATAGGCTCAAGCTGGCTATCAATTAATTTATTGTTTGGTGATAATTTTTTTGCATAACTCATATATTGAAAAGATCTATTAATGTCTCCTTTAGTAAAATACAAAACTCCTAAATTATTATAAGTTAACCAATTTTGTGGCCATTTTCTCTGAATATCAAGAAAGATATGTTCTGCTTTTTCAATATTTCCTGTCAGAGTTTCTATTTCACCTTCTAAATTTTCTAAATTAGGTTCTAAAAAAAACTGTGATCTGACATAGTCAAGCAATTCAGCTGCTTCATCAATTTTTTGGTTATGAATCAGTTGAGTAATATAATGATTAGCAGTCTCCCATTCTTTGAAAAAATATAGTTTTAAAACTTTTATCCCTTGTTTTTCAAACTTAGATATATTTGAAATATCTTCTTCATCATAGCTATATACAGGATAAATTAAAAATTTTAAGTCTAATAATTTCATATCAGTTTCTGAAATTAACTCTTTTTTTAAACCTGATAAGAATTGGTATTCAGGCTGAGTAATGTTATGATGTACAATATATTTAATCTTATTTAATAAGTTAACAGGTACAGTGAAAAGAATCTGGTTGTCTTTGCCTTCTTTGAAGTAAATACCGGATCTATTTTTACAAACAATTGAAATTATAGTCTGAATTCTTTCTTGGACATTAAAAATTAAAACATTAAATAGCTGTCTACAAGTTTTACAACAGATATAATGATACACTCTTTTATTTATTCCAATATTATGTGGTATATTCATATTAGGATATTTGCTAACTTCTCCACAGCGAGGACATATTAGTTCTAAAGCATATAATGATCCTTTAATAGAATCTCTTTTGGTTCTTTTACATTTTAAAACATATCCCGGTATGAGGTTATTATAATAGTTTAAATTATTTACAGTATCTATTAAATATTGCCATTCTTCTTGACTCATTTTTGTTATATTAATAATGGGACATTGAATTCTCATAAAATCTTTTTTACTTTTAATTACTCCTTTGTTAATCGCATTCAGATATAGCGTGGTTCCAGGATAAGGTTGAACAAGGCTTAAAGCAATAGTATATTTCTTATTATTCGCCCACCATCGAAGCGTTTCAAAAGCAGTCTCTAAAGTTTCTTTTTCGTCACCAAATATAAAATTTCCTCTTGTCCCAATCCCACATTCATGAGTAAGATGTAATGCTTTTTCAATTTGTTTTACAGTAATAATTTTTTTCATGCTTTTTAGAATTTTATTACAGGCTGATTCAAGACCATAGCTTATATATGTGCAGCCTGATTCTTTGGCTAATCTTAAAATACTTTCATCAACTGTATCAACACGTAGTTGAATATTCCATTGAATTTTATATTTTTTTATCCTGTGACAGAATTCAACAAATTTATCTTTTCTATTTTTTGTCATGAAAAGTTCATCAAATATAGCAAATCCATTAGCTTTAAATTGATGTATTAAATATTCAATCAGCCCAAAAATATAGTCAAGAGAGTGTTGTCTATATTTATTACCTAATGGATGAAAACAAAAAGTACACTTATATGGACATGAACGACTAGCTATAATTGGAACAATTCTTGGTTTATCATAAAGATTCCAATATTCTAAATCATTTTGGGATTGCATACTTAATAGTTTATCTAATTCAAAACCTTGATAGTCTGGATACGGGAGCAAGTCAATATTGTTAATTTGTTCTCTTTTTGAGGTTTTTGTAATTTTTCCCATTGAATTTTTAAAGACAATACCATTAATTGTTGATAGGTTTTGATTTGTCACTATTGAAGATAATATTTCCAAAATGGCATTTTCTCCTTCGCCAATAACACCAATATCAGCTTCTTGAATCATTTCCATTGTGATGATTGGCTCACTACTTACAATTCCACCTCCAAGAATTGTAATAATACCTGGATTTATTTGTTTGGTAATTACAAAAATTTCTCGCAATTTATTATAAAGGGGTGAAATTCCACCTGTACAAACAATATCAATTTTTTTATCTATAATTACATTTTTTAGTAATACACCCATTGGTTCATAAAAATGATTAGCATTTAGACATTCAACATTATATCCATTTTTTTTCAAAATTGAGGAAATATTTGCTAACCCAATTGGAAAGGCATAAAAAGCTCCAACTGTATATTCATATTTTGGAGAAACTATTAAAATATTCATTTTTTAATCCATTACTTAAGTTTTAAAACAGTTCTACAGAAAACTACAGGATCATTGTCCCATATACCAGGTATTATTCCATTTTTATTATCATAATGATAATTTAATCGTGTAGGACAATTTTTTTGTATACAAATTGATATATCTTCTGAATTTTGAGAAATAAAATTTTGAGGTAAATTCAGGTGAAACACTTCTGGATATGGAACTAATAAGTAATTACATAAGTCCTTAATAAATTGTTCATTAGAATAAAGTACTTGTTCATAAGTGTAAATTTTTATAATTTTTTTTAAATTCCAAAATAACAAAGCATATAGATTCCAAATTATAGACTGTCTTTCAATCTTATTGGGAGATTTAAATTGAATCGTTTTCCATATTTCAGCTAAATTTTTATCACTAATCCTTGCTTCTGGACTATTCTGGTAAATTTGTGAATTCCAATGTAAAATATTATCAAGTGGATTCCAAATAAACGCAATGATTCTATAACCGAATTCATTTGTTATTAATTTAAGTTTTACCATATCTGATAAGGAAAGATGTAAAATATTAATGTTCAAAGCTATAATTAAATCTTCATCAAAAAATGTATTTTGATTTAATGCTTTCTTTCTCTTTTCATAAAATATCTGCGGTAATAAGCTAATATCATGAATACCATCATCTATATAGCAAAAATTATCTAAGATTTTATTTAGTTCAGTTCGAAGACTACTCATATCAAAAGTACTTGTAATAATGATATTTCTATGAGGTTTATTTTTTGGGTTAGCGTTCTTGTTTACTTGATTTACTGTTGATAATATTTTGGCAATGAAAATACGCTCTTCATAATTGGGTGATTGATTTGTATTACTATATTCGATCATTTTTGTTCCAAGTAATCATTTTAAATCTATAAAATGACGATTCAACCTTATATATTCTAAGCTAATAGGTACATTTTTATTATCAAAAAGGTTAAGAATGGGTGTGGTATATTCGGAATGAAGTTTAGATGCTTTAAACTGAATACATCTAAAATATTTATTAATACTTTTCATTTCTTGAGAAGAAAAATAATTACCTTTTAATCTAGCGATCATCTCTTTAACTGCTGAAAAAATTTCTTCAGATGTATTATCAATAACTTCAATTTTTAATTCTTTAGCTTTATTTATGTTAGGTATATTTAGCACTTCAGAACATAAAATATCTTCATACGATAATAACTTATTTTTCTGGTAACTATAGTACTTTTTAAAAAGATACAAATCATTTTTCCATGCCCATACGTGTTCCCAAATTGGAAAATTTGTAATTAAGCGGGGTGTAGCAAATGCATCTGCAATTGTCAAAGGTCCAGAAGGAGAACAAATAAAAAAAAAACTTTTGGAAATAAAGAATAAATCAACTAAATCATTATAAAAAGAACAAAATGGAACGTCAATTAATCGCTTATGATTAAAAGGGATTTGGGTCATCGTGTTATCTCCTAACCTCACAATATAATAACCTTCATCTAATAAATATTTAATTGTGGGAAAGAATGTTTCAATTTTTGCATTTCTTAACGTTCCGTCTGATCCTTCAGGCCTTCCGTGTGAATTTTTATATCCTGTTTCTCTTACGTGTAGTGTTATAATAGGACTACCTGATGGAATCTTATAATGATCCATTAGTTGATTTCCCATTTTTAATTCATTCTTACTCAATTTGAAAAAAAAATTTGGTGTTTTATTCTGATATTTTTGCAAAAACAAATTTCGTAGTTCGCCAGACTCTAAATTAACAAATATGCTGTCATCGTCTTCAAATATTTTGTTTGAAGGATAATCTTGAGGAAACCAAATCATTTTATCATCCGTTGAATGTACAACATTTAGTCCTCTCATTGCGATATTGTAAAGAGATTTATTCACTCTTAACTTTTGAAGAGGGTATGTAATGATAGTAATATCATAATTGTCCTGATCGTAATATAAATTTCTTAAGCGCCATACCTGAGATGCAATTTCACCATAAGCATAAAGTTGGGATAATATATAAAAAACTTTCTTTTTTTTCATAAATAAAACCGTTTATTTTCTATTTCATAAAAATAGTTTTTATAATTGAATAAAGACAGTTAGCTCATTGTTGAAATCTTTTGTACGTTTTGACAGTAAGACCCCCAAGATTTTGTTTCAAAAACATCTACGTCGTAACCTTTTGAATTAACTAAATCTATATATTGGTCTGTTTTCTTTTCAAGTATCAAAAGCTGGCTTACAGTATTGTTTATTATTTTTTCCTTTGCGAGATTATCAAATGTATCTACATCCCATTTATCTTTGGCCATAAGGATTATTTCTTTTTGGAAAGAATAATACTCATCACAAAGAAAAGAGAACATATCTTTAATGCTTTTTTTATAAAAATCAAATGATGCTGAAATTTCATCATCTGTTGATAGCATATTTTTAAACATCCTGTTTGTAGACCTGTGAATAATATTAAAAGCATCAAGTGTTTTTTGATGAAAATTTGAAAGAACAGGGTTTTCAATTTTTAATTTTTGGATTGAATCATTTATAACCGAAACTTGTTTGTCTTTAAACTTAAATCTTGGGACTGCGATCAAGTCATCACTGTTAAGTATGAATCCATCTTCAAGCAATTTATCATAAATATTTGTTCCTCTTAAAGGAATTAATACATTTCTAAAAATATGGTAAGCATACGATAATTTGAGTTTATAAAGATATTCATATGAATTTTCTAATGATTCTATGGTGGTATAGGGATGTAAAGGAATATATCCAACGAGAATAGTAAAGCAATTCATTTCTGAAAGACGATAAAAAGATCTTGTTATTGTATCAATATCTGCATTTTTCCCAAGTAACTTTAACTCTTCGTTTGTACATGCCTCAACACCTAAAACAACAAAATCCATTCCTGCTTTTTTCAACAAATACAAAAGGTCAATATCATCATCAGTAAAAGTTTCAGCTCGAATATTGGCTTTAAAAGATATTTGAATATCTTTTTCAAGAAGTAAATTTGCTATTCGCTCTATTCTAAGTTTTCCTTTTTTGCCAGGATCTTCGAAAGTTGGATCAACAAAATTGATCAACTTGACTCCAAACTCATTGTGGAGATATTCTATTTCATCAATAACTCTTTCAGGAGGCATTCCTCGCCAGACTTTTGTTGTTACTTTATCAAGTCTGTTTTTGTAGGAGTTTAAACAAAAGGTACATCGACCGAGGCATCCACGAGCACTCTGGATTCGAATACTATTCTTTTGAACTTCACTCTTAGGTAATGAATGAAAAAATAATCTTTGTGGAATATTTGTTTTGCCTAAATCAATTATTTCTTTATTTTTATTATAAACAGGAATATTGTTTGTATTTCTGAATACGATACCGGGGATATCACTTAGTTGTTTTGTTCCGTTAATATACTGTGTTAATAAAAAAAAGGAATGTTCACCTTCTCCAACAACAATAACGTCGATGAATGAATATTTTTCAATAAGCTTCAAAGCAATAGCTGTAGCAAGCACCCCACCTAAAACAATAAAAGGCTTATTTCCTGCTTGATCCCATTTTTTTAACATTTCTAAGATGATTTCAGCATTTGGATATGTTAATTGAAAGCCAACAATATCAAACGTATAATAATTATCTAACTCTTTGCTATCTTTTTGATCAACTATAAAATCATAACGTAAAATTTTCGAATTTTTAGAATTTTGTTTTAAATATTCTTCAAGAAGAATAAAAGCTAAAGGAGTAAAGGTTATGTTAGGCATGTCATCTTTAAAATTAACATTGTAAAGTAAAATTTTTGTCATAAGAAAGTCCTGCATTATTTGAAAGTAAAGTTATCGATTAAACGTACAATCGCTCTTTTAAATAAGGAAAATTTTCCACAATATATTTTTTTATTTGTTGTTTTCTTTTACTACAAATAAAAATAGGTACACTTTGTTTTTCAAGACTGGAAAGCTTTAGGATTTTTTCTCCTTTAGTCTCAATAGAGTTATTATCACTGATATAATGTATTTTATTTACAGAATTAAAAGCAGATTTCATTTTTTGAAAATAATCGTTATCCAGCCAAATAGCAATTTCTTTGTATGAATTTTTTTCTATTATTCTTTTATATCTATGAGTAGTAATTGAATCTGGAATATCATGCGTCCCGACCGGAAAATTCAAATTATGTTCAACGATATAAGATTTATACTTGTTCAACAAACGGTTTTTAGAGATGTTCTGTGGGAATTTATCTAATATTACACCCATCTCATCTTTTGGTAAAACGAAACTTAATAGATATAATAACGCTATACAATAATTGAATTCTATAAAATTGGAAGGAATGCTTATATCTTTTATTTTTTCGACAATAGGACTGCAAGGAAAATAATGCAGTCTTGATAATTGCAAATAAGAGCGTTTTTTCGGTAATGACTGAATTAAATCAATTGTTTTTTTTATGTCTTCAAATTTTTCAGCCGGATTGAATAAAATAAAATCATATTTCATATTAACATTAAAAGAAGAAAGCATATTTGCATACTTTACAGATCTACTATTTGAAATATAACGATTATAGACTTTTCTGTTTAAGTTGTCACTGCCTGTTTGAAAACCTATTTCAGTATCAACAAATCCTGCATCAACAGCCATCTTTAATAATTCTGGTTGAGAAAGTATTTGATCAGGAACCAAATACGCCCAGAAAGGCAATTGAACATTCTTTTCATAAAGTTTAAAAAAGGTTTTAAGCTGATTTTTAGTTGCACATAGAAATTCATCTCTAAAATGAACGAAAGTACAATCTGTCTCTTTTAAAGCTATTAATTCGTTTAATATTTCATCGATAGGTCTATTTCTACGCTTTTTAATTTTATGACCATCTCTCTTATAAATTTTATCCCACTGTCCTGCTGAACAATATGAACAGGAGCTTATACAACCTCTGCCAAAAAAAGTGCTGTAAGTATGAGTTTTAACAATTTCATGATGTTTATTTTTATGATAAATTCTTTCATTTTCAATAAATATAATTTTTTCATCTGGTATTTTTTTGGGATTAAAATTTTCTACTGTCGGTTCTCTTAGTTTATTTCTTAAAATGATGCCATCTTTTTTAAAAGAAATATTATTAATATTATCAATTGATTTCTTCTTACAAATACAATCTATTATTTCTAAAATAGCATTTTCTGCTTCTCCAATGTAGACATAATCTACTAAGTCGTAATATAATTCAGGATCAAGAGTTGGCCCATATCCTCCTGCAAGCATCAAAACGTTAGATTTTGAACGAATAGTTGGTAAAACTTCTTTTACTAATTGTTCATCTGTACTTCTTGCACTAACACATAAAACATCAGGAGAAAAATTATTGATAGTATCAATCAAAAGATTTGTTTCAATGACTGACCATCTATTGATATCGGCATTATGCCCAATAATATCTCCATTCATATCTATATGTTCAACATTGATTGGATCATCTTTAAACCAATCAATTCCTGCTTTTGAAGGCAATTTATAATAAATAATGGATATATCATAACCTGCTTCATGTAAAATGCTTGATAATAAATGAACTCCTATAGAATAATCTAAATAAAATGTTAAAAATTGAATTTTTGCCATAAACGTACCTCAATTATTTGAATTATTAAGCATGTCAATTCACTACAGTTTATAAACAAGAAGATTCAATATAAATGTATGAAGCAAATTCTGGTATTTTTTGTCCCATTTTGAAAAGTCCTTCATGTATTTCAGAAGGTAAAGAAGTTAAGATTGATGTTGGTAAAGGTTTTAAATAAAAAGATTGCTCAAAATCAATTTTTAACTCTGCTTCTACTATGTGTTGTTTGAGTAACTCAAGCGTGTAAATACGATAATGTCCAAAATGTTTATCAGATTCTGCTATTTCAGTGGTGCTTTTAATTAGCCCCATCTCTACTGCAAGAAGACGATGAAGTGAATTTGCTAGTGGAACTGTTATATGAATAATTCCATTTTTTCCAAGTCTTTTTGAAATTAATTTTAGAATTAAAACAGGATTTTCGACGTGTTCAAGAAAATTAAGCAAAATGACATGATTAAAAAAACAATCATTTAAGTCAATATTTTCAATATCTTCTATTTTGGAATGAATAATTTTTACATTTTCAACATTTTTTTCATTTAAAAATTTTTTAGTAGAACGACAGATTTCTATATCAGAGTCAATACTTATAACATTTTCAAATTGGTTCGATAACATTAAAGAGACCTCACCACTACCAAGACCAACTTCAAGAACTGAACTTGACTTTCTTTTTATAAGCTGATTTATTCTTTTTTCTAGCAAGTTTATTCTTAGCGCTTGCTCAGGAATTTCTCTAATAGTTGAATAGTCGAAACTAGAAAATTTTTTTTGGTTACTCATTATGATAATCCTTATATCTTTATAATTATATAAAATTAACATCTCTCGGAGGATTTTTGTGTCGCCACAAGTACTTGTTTATGTTATGACATCTGCAAAAATCGTCACAATCTTCTATATCAGGAATGCTCTCAACGTATCTTAAGACCTCTTTTCTTTGTTCTGACATGAAAATTTTTTTATATGGTTCATTATTAAGATTTCCAAATATATATTTTTTGTTTCCCACAAAACATCCACATGCTATCACATCGCCATTAGCATCAATTTGATTAATAAAATTGACTCCATAGCAATTTTTGTAAATGCTTTTTGCAATAGATGAATCTAAAAACAAATTTTTTCTAATAATGACGTTAAAATTGTTATTGGAATACTTCTCGACATAGCTTTCAAATTGTTCTGAATATTTTTGATATAATTCTTTATTATTAACAACAAATTCATTCTTTTTGTTTACTGAAACAGGCCTAATAGAAATATAATCCAAGCCGCTGTCTTTTGCAAACTTAATGAGTTGATCTATTTCATTAATTGCTTCTGGTAAGATACATGTACCAATACCGGTTCCAGTATCGCTGTTCAACTCCTCCCTTATTTTTATAAATTTTTTTATGTTATCAAAAACAATGTCTCTATTTTTTTTATCACAGCCATGAAGCATTGAAAACTTTTCTTCAGAATACGCTAACACATTAAAACGGATCCAGTTTAAATATGGCATAATTTTTGATGATTTCGTTTCATCTAACAAAAGGCCATTGGTTGCCATAGCCATATCTACACCATTTTTGTTAGCTTTTACTATAAAATCAGGCGTATATGGGTTCATCAATGGCTCTCCGCTACCCGCTAAAAAAATACTTTTCAAATTAAGCTCTTTACCATCTTCAATAATATTATCCATGACTTTTTTTGATAGTAAATCTGATTTATAACCATACCATTTCAAGTAGCAATGAACGCATCTGTTTACGCAGCCTCCTGATGGTCCAATATCCAAATGTATAGGATAAGTATCTAAGCCATTTTTCCAGGCGAGTAGTTCTTCCAAATGAAAGTCTAATTTATGATTATCTAGATCTTTTATATTATCAATCATCTTGAATTTCCTTGTTTATTACATTAATTTTTTAAGGCAATTATTTGGAGTCTGTTCCCAATCTTTAAAGCATTTGCCACTTTCCATTGAATCGAATCCATGAATAATTTAATACCTCCTTTTTCATAAGATCCAATAACACCTAACACACCGGTATCCCTGTAAAGTACACGAAAACCTGACATTTCAAGCATTTTTTTTAAAGACTTGTAATTAAATTGCCAAATATGGTGAGGCAGGCCCCATGAATGAAAAAGCGGTAACTTAAAACCAACTAAATTAGGTACTTGAATATATATTATCCCTTTGCTTTTTAAAAGATTTCTACATTTCAGAAGTGTTTTAAAAGGATTAATCACATGCTCCAGAACATCACACATTACAATGCAATCGAATTTCTGTACACAAGAATAATACTCGATTGGAATGTTATCAACTTTAAGTTTTTTTACAACCTTTGCGTAATTTGCTACAGATTTATCCAATTCTATCCCATTGATTATATCGACTTTACCTTTTAAGTAATCAAGAAAAAAACCATACCCACAACCAACATCAAGTAAACTTCTAATATTTGATTTATATTTAACTATTTTATTCCATCGGTCTTCATGGAAATAATTAAACATTTCTTCGTACTTTTCAAAATAGTTTGGAAAACTCCAGTATTCTATTTTATCTTTATTTTTATTGTTTGAATCAGATGAATCTTCAAAAAATAATTGGTCAACCTTCATTTCAATTGCTTCAATAAACACAAGATTGCATCTATTACATTGCAAAAGATTGAATCCGGAACGTTTTGTGAAAAACTTCTTAGGTGCTTTAGGGCCACAAGTAGGACAGTAAAAATTCAAGTGATTCCTCCAAAAAATTTGTTAAATAAAATTTAAATGATCAGGGGGCTTTTTCAACTCCCAAAGTTTAATATTAACTTGATGATGTCGGCAGTAGGACATACACTCTTTATGAACATCTAAATTTTCAGAAATATCTTCACGAATTTTTTTTGCTTTATCACTAAACCATATTTCTTTGAAATTATTTTTTTTTAGGTTGCCATAAGAATAAATATCTTTATAAAAAAAAGGACAGCATGTATAAACATGACTGTCAGCTGCGATTTGAGCGATAAATGGTAATCCTAAACATCTATCGTAAGTTCTTACACCATCATCTTTGAATGTATTCCATCGAATCAGGCAAGAAAAATTTTCGTCTGATAAAGATTCTGCTTTGTGGAATAATTCTTGATGTTTATCTCTCAGTTCAACAGCAGAAATTCCATTTTTGTAATTGATGTTTCCTTCGTGCAGACTAAATGGTTTTAAAACAAAATAATCTACACCAATATCTTTCGATATTTTAGCCAGTTCAAGAACCTCATGAGCATTTTCGGGAAGCAGTACCTGCTGAATTCCGATAGTCGTATCCAATTTATTATTACTTTTAATCTCAACACATTTTGATATGTTTTTTAATACTTTTGAAAAAAAACGTTTACTTGTACCATGAACGGTTGCAAAAATTTCAGGTGTCGCTGCCATTAAGCTAAACCTTATCCATGTCAGATAAGATAAGGTTTCATTCGCCCAGTTTTCATCAAACAGCACCCCATTTGTATTAAATGCCATATCAACGCCACT
>Ga0272440_1000814_pt1 | contig 26313 bp, 23 predicted proteins | sample SSMMMBAug17_FD_192440 | JGI IMG/M metagenome (GOLD analysis project Ga0272440, IMG submission 192440) | Marine sediment archaeal communities from Little Sippewissett salt marsh, Falmouth, MA, United States - SSM-MMB-Aug17 | ecosystem: Environmental > Aquatic > Marine > Wetlands > Sediment ...
GTCTCAGGTTCGGCATCAGTAATTTCAGAATCATCTTCTGGCGTCTCAGGTTCGGCATCAATAGGTACAGAATCATCTTCTGGCGTCTCAGGTTCGGCATCAATAGGTACAGAATCATCTTCTGGCGTCTCAGGTTCGGCATCAGTAATTTCAGAATCATCTTTTGGTGTCTCAGGTTCGGCATCAGTAATTTCAGAATCATCTTCTGGCGTCTCAGGTTCGGCATCAGTAATTTCAGAATCATCTTTTGGTGTCTCAGGTTCGGCATCAGTAATTTCAGAATCATCTTCTGGTGTCTCAGGTTCGGCATCAATAGGTACAGAATCATCTTCTGGCGTCTCAGGTTCGGCATCAGTAATTTCAGAATCATCTTCTGATGTCTCAGGTTCGGAAAGTTCTGATTCATGTGTTTCTTTTTGTTCGGGTACAGTATCGGTAACATCCATAATCATTTCATCAGCATCTTCATCTGTAACAGATTCTGAAATTTTTTGTTCCATTGCATCAGAAGGCGCTGGCTGATCATCACTTTTCGCCTGGTCTGTCAGATTTTCAGGTCTGACTTCTTCTGGAATGTCCAATGAACTTTTGACATCAATATAATTACCATCCCGATCACACAAAATAGATAAATTCAACTTGACCTGAAAATTTAATTCATAAGCGATTGTGTTGTCATGTACAATCATGTTGCCTTGTTGATACTCGACATCGTCTTCAATATTCAAACGATGCCTTTCCTTAAATATTTTTTCAATCAATACCCAATCTAAATCTGCGATGATACCATCCATCAGGTCACGCTCTCCCCTCATGATTACTTCGGGATCTGTAATTTTCATTGAAAAACACTCCTTATTATAATTCAACTTTGGTTTTTTTCAGGGACTTTTGAATAACAAAACATAATAAACCAATGTTAAATGGTAATAAATACAATTGCATGATTGTTTCATACAAAAAAAATTGATTATATTATTAAACAGTTGTTTCGTTGATAATTTCATTGGCCAACATCAGGAATCGTTGCGCGCCAATAGAATTAATGTCCAATAATAGTACTGATTTTCCATGACTTGGAGATTCTTTTAACCGGATATCGTAAGGGATAACAGTTTTAAAAACCTTCTGTTGTAAATATGTTCTGATTTCCTGAGCAATATGATTTGAAATTTCTTCATTTTCATGAAACATGCTCAATAATATTCCAAGAAATTTTAATGATGGATTAAATTGAGCGCGTATCAGTTTAATTGTTTTGAGTACCTGTCCCAGGGTTTCAAGTGCATAAAATTCACAGGGAAGGGGAATGATAAAATCTGTAGATGCAACCAGTGTATTGACAGTCAATAAACCAATGGAAGGTGACGTGTCTAAAATGATGTAATCGAAATCATCAGAAACAGTGGCAATGGCTTTTTGTAAAATTGTCTCCTTGTCCGGTTTGTCAGCCAATTGAATTTCAGCACGAATTGTTTCTATGCGTGATGGAATCATTTTCAAATATGCGAGGTCTGTGTCTATAATACTATCACTCGAGATTTGACCATTTATCATCGTATGATAAAACGATTTTTTCAAGGACCGCTTGTCTATTCCCAGGCCTATGGTTGCATTTCCCTGAGGGTCACAATCAATCAATAAGGTCTTTTTTTCGGCAATGGCGAGAGAAGCGCCTAAATTGACGGCTGTCGTCGTTTTTCCGCTTCCTCCCTTGAGATTAATCATGGTTAATATCCGGGCCATAATCAAAGTTCCTTTATATGTTCGTTTTTTTTTATTTTGATAATAAACGTCCTGAAATCATTTTACGAATTTGAATCAGATATGTCGGATTCGTCAAACTGGTCAGACAAATCGGATTTTGATTTGTCCGATTGAATAATTATTTTCGAACGTTCATAACTTTTTTGATTGATATAAGTTTTTATATGGTGCTTGCTTTTTTTGACTTAAATTAATATAGATACATATCATGAAAAATTATAAAAAACAAGTTAACTTATCTGTATAAAACCTTAGATTACGTTAGCCAATGCGTGTATTCGTTGCCAACATATTGATTTAATATAAGAAAAAAATTATATATTTTTTTTAAAACTTGTTGCGGCACCAGAAAAATTTCATTGGAAAACAAATCTGAACAAGAGGAACCGCTTATGTCAATTTTAATTTCTCAAGATAGAATTCAAAACGCGATTGACAATTTGCGTTATACCGAAAATTCAGTCAAGAATAAACTGGTAAATTATGTTTTCAAAACATATAATTTCGATTCTGAAAAAATTGAGGATCAAACGCCTGAACCTATTGATGCAGACAGCATAATTAAAGAAATATGGCAGGTTTCATCAACTGATGACATTGCACACAAACGAAAAAATTTTCATAGCTTAAAAAGCAGTGTAAATAGTGATTTTCAGCGACTGTATCGAAGTGGTCTCAATCCTGATGGTATTATTATTGGTGAAGAGAACGTATTTGATATTTCAAATGAGGCCAAAGACACCATTTTTGCAAAATTTGCAACCGGATCTGGAAAAGATCGTGTGCTTAATCTTGAACAATTATTTGATATTCTTCAGGTGATAGAACATGCACTTAAAGATTCCGAACTTAATAAAGATCTTCGTAACAATCAAAACGAAAATTTCCTTAGCCGATTAAATCAAACTTTATCAAGTGTTATGGAAAAATATGCACAGGATGAGGCGGATAAGCAAGACGAAACTGATGAAACCGAGGATGTTAATGAAGAGGAAACTATTGAAGAAGAAACTATTGAAGAAGAAACTATTGAAGAAGAAATTGTTGAAGAAGATGAGGATGAGTATGAAGTTATTGAAGAAATCATCGAAGATATTGAAGATGAAGAGGAAGAGGAACCCGAAGAGGAAGTATCTGAGGAAGAAATTGAAGATGATGTCGTTGAAGAAATTGTAGATGAAGCGGAAGAGGAAGAAATTATAGAAGAGGAAGTTGAAGAGGAAGAAGAGGAAGAGGAATATGATGAAGAAATGGTTGAGGAGGAAGAGGAACTCGTAGAAATTATTGAAACAGGATTACCTGTTGAAGCAATGGGGTTTGATCAGAGTGACCATTACACAGATGATGGTATCTTAAAAGATAAAATTTTGTTGGAAGAAAGATTAGATGGTTTTCTCGGCACAATGGAAAGGTTTTATAATCAGTACCTCCTGATAAACGAAGGAAAATATATTATTGGAAGCAAAGAACCGGAACGTCATGAAATATATCAAAAGAAAGTGATGATGCCCGAATATTATATGGGAAAATTTCCTGTGACAAATTTACTCTTTTCTGTGTTTATCAATAAAACTGGTTACATTACGACTGCTGAAAGATTGGGATATGGTATTGTTTACACAGGCCGATTCATAAAACGAATCAATCCAAATACAGGGAAAACATCCACAGTTTTAAATTCAGCCTTATCCTGTAAAAAAGAACCCGGCGCCTGTTGGCATCGACCATTGGGTTTTGGCAGTGATTTGAATAGTAAGCGAAATCATCCGGTTGTACAGGTCAGTATTGAAGATGCCATTGCTTTTTCCCAATGGATCAAAAAACGTATCCCCACTGAAATCGAATGGGAGGCCGGAACACGTACAACAAAGGGTTACAAATTTCCCTGGGGAAACAAATGGTATAAAGATCGGTGTAATATTGAGGCCACAGCCAATGCTGACACGACACCAGTGGATCAATATCGTGAATGGGAGAATAAATATGGCATTGTCGATGCCTTAGGCAATGTCTTGGAATGGACTTGCTCTAAAAAGGCAGCGGCCAATAAATTGTATTACATTGCAAAAGGGGGATCTTGGATTAATAATCAAATTCCTCATTTATACCAACGATATTTGTATGATCATGAGTATTCTTCAAATATTATCGGGTTTCGATGTGTCGTATCTGAAAAACCTTAGGAATGCTCTGAAAATAACATACTCATTATTGATATTGTTCGTTTTGAGGTAACTGTACTGTAGAGACGTAGCATGCTACGTCTCTACACGACCTTATTTTTTTGTACGTTCAAGAAAAAAGGGCATGTTATTTTCAGAGCAGCCCTTAGCACTAAAACTCTGTTCTAAAAGGAACTGTAAAATAAAAGGTGCTTCCCTCATTGGGTTGACTCTCAAACCAGATATTGCCATTCATTTTTTGAACAATGCTTTTACATATGGATAATCCAACGCCGACGCCCGCATACCTTTTATTTAAAAAGTTTTCGCCAAGCATGAATGGATCAAAAATCTGCGCCTGATTTTCTTTCGGAATGCCTGAACCAGTGTCTTTAATGACAAAATAAAGTTGTTTTTCCGGTTTTAATTCAACAGTTAAGGATACAGTGCCATCTTCAGTGTAACGAACAGCATTGATTAATAAGTTCATTAACACCTGTCTCAATCTTTTTGGATCTATAATAATGGATTGTGGAATATGTTTATCAATATCATAATCCACCATAATTGATTTCCACTCTGCCTGAGTTTGAATTGTATCCATGATCTGTTCCATATATTCTCTAAATAGAATCGTGGCATCATTCAGCTCCCAAGAATCTCCTGCCAGTTCGGTCAATTCAAGAACATTGCTCAATACTTTATGTAATCCTTCGGCAGAATGTTTGATATGGCCTAAGTATTCACGATTGTCATTATTTGATTCTGAAATCATGAGAATTTCAGTAAACCCCAGTATGCCCTGAAGCGGGGTTTTGATTTCATGATTGATATTGGCCAATATCTGATATCGTGCTTTTTGCGCTGCCTGTGCATCTGCCAGCGCTTTTTCAAGCTCATTGTGTTTCTTTTCGATTATTCGCAAATCTCTATATGTTCGCAATGCAGAAATTACAGCCGTATATAATGCCTGATCTGTAAGCATCGACTTTAATTTGTAATCATGAATATCATAGTCAGTAATAACTTTTCGTTCGGGGGCTTGACCAGGTTGGCCGGTTCTCAAAATTATTCGGACAAATCTGTTTTTAATATCGCTTCGGATGAATTCCACCACCTTGAGGCCGTCATTTTCAGTGCGCATGACAACATCAAGAAGGAGCAGGGCAGTATCAGGATGTTCTACAATTAATTCTTTGGCTTCTTTTCCAGAATACGCATTTAAATAGGTAAACCCTTTACCATCAAAGGTTATATCTTCAAGAATTCTTTCGGTCATGCGATGAACATCAGCTTCATCGTCAACAATCATAAGCTTCCAGTTTGATTCTGAAGATACATTTTTATCTTCATCCTGGGGTTCAATTTCTTCGGCTTCGTCACCGAACAAGTAATCGTCATCATCTTGAAAAAGATACTGATCATCATTTTCAGTCATTACGTTCTCCTTCTGTATAGTGGGTTTTGTAACGCGTTAAAATAAGAATAGATTGAAAAATAATTTATGTCAAACAGATTTTACCTGTCCGACATGATAAATTTGTTAAGTAAGCATTCAATTTTAATCATAATCATGCATGGATTATACCACATTCATTTTTTTATATCACAATTTGAATTTACTGTATTTGATAAAAAAGCAAACCAAAGAAAGATCAGTTGATCCAAAAGCAATCGAATCTAATATTTTATGATATAATTTAATGTGATATATGGCTGCAAATTATTGTGCGAGTTTCCACTTCCTGTACTTCCAGAATTACCACTTACAGTATGATTATGATTTCCAGCCGAACCGGTATTTGCGGTCTCCATTGCAACGATAATGCCTGGAGTGACAATAATCAGTATTGCGTATAAGATTGTATTTAAATACTTGATTTTTTTCATATGTTACTCCTTTATTGTTTTGATATTATTATTTTGCCAGGGACGCTTTGGGAATACGCCCTTTTGATAGTTGGTGCAACAAAAATGTTTGGATATCAAGCAGATCATCACTGGCGTTGTTTCGAGAACATCAGCAAATAATATTTTATTATAGGAAGATTCCAATATTTGAAACGTATTTAAAACAAAATATCCACTAACTGGGACAAATCCATTTTCGAGCGATGTTGATTGCGCAGGTAGGTTAAATATGAAGAATTTATTTCAGTGGTTTGATGGGCAATATCTTCTAAAAAGCAGGATTCCCGATGTTTGCATAATTCAATATTATTTGTAAACAGCAGATTTTCAGATTCAATGTATGAACTTCTTATTGTGACATTAAACGAGCCCAATGCCATTAACTGCTGATCAAACATAAATTCTTTTGTATGATGATAATCCTTACCATTTTTATCTGGCAAGCCTTTTTGTTCATAGATACGAATGCCTGCATCAATTAAAGATTTAATATAATTGAGTGTGACAAAGTAGCCTACACCAAAATTAAGGTGCTGGCTTGTTTGAAAGGAATTGATAATTATTCGGATATCCAAGCCCCGCTGTGCTTCATTGATCAAAACCTCTTTTAAAAAACAATCTGGCAAAACAATGTATTGGGTTCGCATATAACAATGCGAAGTTGCGGCCTGTATTGAGGCGGCAATTGATTTCAGTGTGCAATATTCTCGCTGCCAGGGACGACTTTGAACAAAAAGCACTGAGTGATTGTTATGATATTGCTTTTCTGTTGAATATATCGTTTTTGGTTGATTTATATTGGATTTGGGTAAAATGGATTGAAATGTTTTGAGAAAGCCCATCTGAATTGCATTAACCGCCGGTCCAGTAATTAAACATTCAAGATCAAACCAGTCATGAAAGTATTGGTTTTCAAGGTTTCTTCCGCCAACTATGGCAGTTTTACCATCAATAATCATCAATTTTTCATGCACTGCATAATCCAGCAAAGGCATTGAAGGCAACCCGCCCGGGCCTCGGAAAAAGCTTTTCCAGTCTTTGGGCAAGCTCTTCTCGGTAATTTTGGGAAGGCCATCCTTGATTAATTTCTCAAGCCAGAAATCGGCCTTTTTCATACCTGATTCATGGGCTGGCCTCGGGCCTTTTAACAAATCTCCTTTAAGCATCAATACATTTATGCCACCTTTATCAGCAGTTTTTATCCAGGACAAATCCAAAACTTCATGAGAAAGCCATTCCACCAGACCGGTTTCATCTTCCTTGACCAAATCGCCAATCAGTTGATTCAGTTTAATTTGAATCGTACTGATTGGCGATGAAATCTGCGTGTCGGCATTCAGGATAAGATTAATTTCAACACCTTCCGCTCTCTTTTTAAACAATTCGTTTAGAATTTTTCGTCCTGCGCCAGTTTGTCCTAACATGTATGTCTGAATGTTAATTTGAGATTTCGCCTGCCCGATTAGTTGCAATCTTGTTTGTAATGCCTCATCGCCATTTACCAAAAGTTTGCAGGTATTGTTTTCAATAAATTGTGCTTTTGTGAGATTTTCAAGACGTTTTTGAAATATGGGGGATCGTATGTATAATGAATCTGGGCGACGATAATAAATTTCAAATTCTTTAACCGCACGACCTGTTTCATCTTTATCATTTTTTGCGCGAACGATTAACAGGTATTTCCCTGTATCCATCAACCAGGGAATCAAAAAACTGCCAAAATATTCACCCTCTCGGGTTTGTTTAATCCATTGATTGGTATTGGGTTGCAGTGTATAGGTTTGATATAGTTCAGTATGCAGCATATCCACCCATACAGATGTTATAACTGCATGATCTGTTTTAGTAAAAACCATGCAGCGCACATGAATACGTGCGTTACCATCGTTGGGTATTTGATTGGGTGTAATACAAATATTTTTAATTACAATCATTGTACCATATTATCAGGAAATACACAGGTCAGACATGCACCGCCATCCTGTAAATTGCTTGCATGAATTGTCCCGCCATGATGCATCATGATATGTCGGCAAATAGATAGGCTTAATCCCTGACCTGCCTGATGATTCTGAATATTCTTGATGGCAAAGGGATCAAAAATAAATTGCAAATCATTTTCAGGGATGCCTTTGCCTTTGTCAATCACCTGAACCTGGCATGTCTGATCTATTTTCTGGATTGTAATTGTGACAGTTTCATTTTCAGGAGAATATTTCACCGCGTTTTCAATGAGATAATCAAACATTTTGTAAAGCAATGTCCAATCTGCTTGTAATTGTGTTTTACCTGAACTGATATGTTTGATTGTCACATTTTTTTTCATTAATTTTTCCTGATAATGCATAAGAATCTCATCTAAATTATCATCAAGATATTGATTAGATTTTTCAAGTGTATAATCTTTTTTTAGCTCGCATAACAGGATTGTTTTGTCAACAAAAGTCAACAGATGATGTCCTGCTTTGATCATGTTTTCTACGTATTGTTTTTCAGAGTTTGTCAGATTAGGCGAATCTTTTAACAATCCAGAGAAACCAAAGATTGCATTCAAAGGCGTTTTTGTTTCATGAGAGAATAATGTCAGAAGGTCGCTTTTTAATTGATCCAATTCCTCAGATTTTTTTAATTTGATAAACACATTGATTTTGGCTAAAAATTCTTCTTTTTCAATGGGTTTCGTCATGTAATCATCAGCACCTGCCTGATAACCTTGCAATCTTTCATCCAGATCGGTACAGGCAGAAATCATGATAATCTTTGTAAAACGATGTCTTGGCATGTTTCGTACTTTGCGGCAAACTTCATAACCAGTCATGCCAGGCATCATGACATCCATCAGAATCAAATCAGGAAAAAAATATTGTAGCTTTTTCAGGGCCTCTTCGCCATTAAGCGCGGTTTCCAGTTCATAGTTTGTTTGAGATAATATATCTGAATATAAGTGGATATTAATTATTTCATCATCAATGACCAATATTTTGTTATTCATTTTTTCTTTTCCTGATTTTTTGTTTTTTTATACATCTTCTTGAATAGGAAAACGCATAATAAAATGAGCCCCTTGCTTTCGATCTGGATTAACCCGAATCGCACCGCCATGAAGCTCTAATACGTGACGTGTAATGGCAAGGCTTAACCCCTGTCCTTTTTTATGATGCATAATATCTCTGATGGCAAACTCATCAAATATGGTCTCAATCCATTCTGATCGAATACCACACCCATAATCAATAAAAGAAATGCGACATTGGTCGTTGACAATTGAGGCCTGAAGTTCAATATTACCATTGTTTTCAGAATACTTGATTGCATTTTCTAATACATACGTAAATGCTTTTCGCATTAAAGCCCAATCTGCCATGCATTGAATGGATTCCAATTGATCTCTTATGACTGTTAAATTTTTTTCTTTCAGTTGTGTCTGAAAACTTTCAATAATTCCCTGAAAAACATCATCTAAGAGCATGGGTGAATAATGAAGTCTTCTGTCATCCTTTAACGAACATAATAAGGATGTTTTTTCAGCAAATTCAAGTAATTCATGTGCTTTGGTACTGATCATATCAATTCGTGTCTTAATGTCATCGCCAATCGTATTATTCCGCATCAGAATGTCTGACAGGCCAATAATTGCACTTAGAGGCGTTCTTGTTTCATGAGAAAATAAAGTCAGCAGATCATTTTTTAACTGATTGACCTCCTCTTCATGTTTCAGTCGTGCAAACACATTTGTTTTGGCGAGTAATTCTCGTTTGACAAAAGGCTTTGTCACATAATCATCAGCGCCGACTTCATATCCTTTCAAGCGGTCATCAATAAGGGTTCTTGCAGAAACAAGTATTATTTTAATGAATGCATATCGACGTTCACTTCGTATGCGTTTACATACTTCGTATCCATCCATTCCCGGCATCATTATGTCAAGAAGAATAATATCCGGTCGATAGCCCGGTAATATCTCCAAAGCCTCCTCGCCTGATTGCGCAGTTTTTATTGTATAATCTGCTTCCAAAATGCGTTTGATCAACAAAATGTTGGTTGAAACATCATCCACAATCAGTATTTTTCGTTTGGATGTCATAATTAATCCTGTATGTTTATTTTTGTTTTCTCAAACGAATTTTATTTACAGTTACAGAATCAAACAAGTATTCATGTGTATCATGAACGACCATAATCACGCTAATACCTTTTTCTTTTTGTTCTGCCAAAATATTAATAATATCCTTTGCTGTCTCTTGATCCACTGATGCCAATGGTTCATCGGCAAAAATTACCATTGGGTCATGTATGATGGCTCGAATTAATGCGGTACGTTGACGTTGTCCGCCCGAATACGTCGCAGGGCTTCGGTCCATTAAACCATGAAGCATATCATCAAAATGGCAGGCTTTTATAATAGTTTTGGCTTTTTCGATGGCTTCAGCCTTTGAGGCTTCGGGGTACCTTAACAAATAAGATAAGATAACATTTTCCCATCCAGTCATGGCATCAATGAGATGATCCTGTTGAAACATAAATCCAAAATATGCATACCTTACCTGTTCAATACGCTCCGGTGCTTCCTGCATCATATAACGATAACTGATCGGAGGATTGTCCAGTGGATTAAATACAATATCGTCTCCATGATACAATACCATCTCATCCATTAAGCCAAGCAGATTGAGCAAACTTGTTTTTCCTATTCCGGTTTCACCAGTAATCAAAGTTAGCGTGCCGCGCTCAATACGAATATTTTTAAATCGGAGATAGGTAGTATCAGACCGCTTTGTGGTTAAAAATGTTTTTTTCAGGTTATCAACCTTGAAAATCCAATTTGAATTGTCTATCAATGGTGGTGTCCTTTTTTTTTATGTAATCACATTTAGGGAAAGGCCAAATCAGTTTAAAAAATATTTATAGCACAATGGAAATGCGCTTTCAATGATTATATTAAAAATTTGCTGCAATAAGGTGGGATTGTTCGAGTTGATTGTACCGAAAAAAGCGTATCTGATAGGTCGAAAGTATTCGACCTATCATTCTTGTTAACTTGGATAAATATAGATACTGCTTTCTTTGGGAAATCTCAAATCAAAATCAAGATCAAACAAGCGAAGAATTCCTAAGGTTTTTGCTTTGGAACTTGAGGCATCATTCATTGAATCCAGAATTATTTTCATATCTTGAGCAACATAAATATCATATTCGATATCTGGAATACTAACCCTGGCGAAGGTTGTGAATGGCGGTATTTCAAAAGCTTTAGTTCCGCCGATATCCAAACCATTACTACCAGTTGTTTTAACTTCCATTTCCATAATGGATCCACTGGGTACTGTAGCAGTCAATTCTGCAAGCACCTCTGTGGTTTTTCCTGTTGGCCCCATGAAAACAATAAAGCCCGGACTCAACTTTTTGCCATTAATTATGGTTTCGCCTTTTGTAAACTCTATAATTCCACCAAATGATGCTGTTGTAAACTCAACGTTTATCTCAAATGAATTGCTTCCATCTTCAGCCTCTAACATAACCGATACCATATGCTGACCAGTTACAGCATCCATTTCGTTATCAGTGAGCATATCCATATCTGACAATTTTTCATATTTGGATGCTTTTGGCGAAACCTGCCATGATTGTACCTGATCTGACAATTCCATTGCTGATATTGGCAATGAAAAAAATAACATACATAAAAAATATGCCATGTATTGTTTCATAAACTTTTCCTCCCTGTAAAGGATTATAAGTTGATTTTATCACAATTTTATTTTCGTTAAAAGAAAGAAATGATTATTTATCAATCAAACAATCTGTAAAAAAAATACAGGTTGCATTCTTTCTTGAAAAAATGTATATAAAACATTGTTCAATCATGCATTTTTAATGCCACAATAACTTTATAATCAGGAAGAAATTGAATGATTTCAAACGTACTTGATCGGATTCTTTTTTGGCGAAACAATACGCCCAATGAAACCAGTGAGGATATGCTGGAAATTGCCAGAAAAATTGGCCCTCTAATTGATGAAGTGACCAATCAGATATTTATGGACCATAGAGAAACACTAGTGAAAGAGCCAATTACTTATATTGTTCCGGCTGTTTGGGGCGCTATTAAGGATGGTAAATTAACACGGGTTCAAAAAGATATCAACCAGCGTTTTGCGCCAGTGGTTCGTGAGGTAATGTCCATTCTTGTTCCAGAATCTGCATCACCTGCGCAACGTTATGCTATTGCTTACATCCTTCGCGGATTGATGATTTCAAAAATAACATTTATGGTCGAAGGCTTTAAGAACAGGATGAATGAAAACCGAAATGAATAAACAATCACTTATTCTTTTTTTAGCCACTGGTGCTTATTCAGGCAAAATATCATTTGCACCTGGAACATGGGGCACACTTGTTGGCATTCCCTTATGCTATGCTTTGTCATGTTTGGCATGGCCGATTCAGATCTTGATTTTGGTTATTTTTATGCCTGCTGCCGCATGGATTTCCGGTCAGGGAGAACAAATTCTTGATACAAAAGATCCCGGGGCAATTGTAATTGATGAAATTGCTGGCATAATGATAACACTTATTTTTCTTCCTTTTAATGTCATGAATGTCTTTGTCGGTTTTTTGCTATTTCGTTTTTTTGATATCTTAAAGCCCTACCCCATTTCAAAGGCAGAAACTTTTTTTAAGGGCGGCACAGCAGTTCTGATGGATGATATTATTGCTGGCATTTTCGCCCGAGTCATTTTGGAAATTTTAATCAGATGGATATAAATGATACGATCCGAACGTTTATCGCCTGTGCCATTCCAAGGCCGATATTGCAAAAGATATCGCTGCTGCAAGATCAACTCAAGACATATAAATGGAAAGTAAAATGGGTGCCGGTTTCAAACATTCATTTAACACTGTCATTTTTAGGTGACATCCAAAGGTCCATGCCTCAAAAAATCATTCATACAATTGATCCCCTTATTATTGAACAAAAACCATTTATGTTTTCTTTGGGAAATTTAGGCGTTTTTCCAGATGTCAGGCGGCCTAATGTTCTGTGGATAGGTTTGTCTGGTGATATTGAACCGATTGTGAGTTTTCAATCACGTTTACAATATTCGTTAAGGCCGCTTGGATTTTCTGAAGATAAACGTAAATTTAAAGCACATTTGACATTGGGTCGGTTGAAAGGGCCTGTACCAAAAAATGAGTTAGCAAAGGCCCTTTGTATGGATATATCAGGAGAAAAGAATCAGTTTATTTGTGATCGACTTGTATTATATCAAAGTAAATTATCTTCAAAAGGTGCAACATATTTTGTTTTACATGAATGGCGGCTGGCTTTGTAATTACATCCAGCTCCCAATAACAAGAAAAGGTGCCCAATACAGCGGATGCCAATACCGACGTTGACTGATCAGTTTTTTCTGTACATTTTGCATTGCCTGTGCCTTTGTGAGGCCGGGTTTTCTTAACTGACGATAAAATTCTCGAATAGCAATGGATGTGGCTTCGTCATCAACAAACCAGAGCGTCGCAATAACACCTTTTACCCCTGCCTTTACTGCAACGCCTGCAAGACCCATTGCGGCACGTTCATTACCAAGCGCAGTCTGACACGCACTCAATGTCAATAGCTCGACCTTTTGTTTTCTATATTTGCTTAAACCTATGAGTTTTTCCAGAAGGTTCATATTCAATTTGCTTTCATAGGTCAGCAGAAAACTGGTTTCTGGTGCGCCGCCAAAAACACCATGTGTGGCAATATGAACAATAGAATAATCATTGTTTTTGAATGTTTCAGTAATGTTTGGAATTGTATAATCTTTGTCTTTTATCAGGATTTTACTGTTCATGATTTTTTTGATATCCCTGAGTTCAGCAGGCACACTGGGAAGTGGTGAAAAACCCTGACGTCCTTCAGCCAGACCACCCAATAAAATTTCGAAATTTTCTTTATCCATTGGCGTTGCATCAGTTAAACTGATTGCCGGTATTGTCGATATGGCATATTTTTGAATTAGAAATTTTTTGCTGTCATACAAGGTTGAAAAAGGAATCAGGCGTAAAACACCATCAGGGGCAACAACCAATGTTGTCACGTCATTTTCAATGAGTTTGTCTTCAACCGGTTTGATAACCCAATTATATATCTGCATGGAATCATATAAAAAACGATTATTGGGACGTGTCTGTAACTTTTTACGATAGTTAATGATCGTTTCGCTCAATTTTTTAAGCTCCACTGTAACAGCAACATAATGCATTTCATTTGGAAGTGTCAACAATAGGGCCAGTTTTGATGACAGTGTGATGGGGTATAAAATTGCAGTATGTTCAGGTGAGCGAACCAGTTTATTCTCATTTCCGGATTTTGCAGAAACGCACTCATCCTTAAAAAAATCTTCCAACTCAGCAGTTTTTAAAGTTTCCATTGTGTCTCGAGCTTCCATAAGAAATTTTTCTCTTTGAACAGGATCTTGTGCCGCCTCGGCTTTATCCAGTATTAATTCTGCAAGTCCCAGGTAGACAGGTTTGACATTGGTATTAAAAAAGTCTTGTTTTGTGCGGTAGCCGATAAACAACTCCTGACGAATGGGATTAAGTGTTTTAATGGATTTATTATAAGCCTTCTCAGCCTCATCAACTTTTCCCTGGGCTTTAAAAATGCGTCCCAGTTGCCATTGCCACAAGTAGAGTGCTTCAGGTGCGTTACACATTTCCGCGTAAAAAACAGCACTTCGTGTCAAACGAAGGGCTTCTGCATAGCGCTTTTCTGCCTCATACAATTGTGCCATATATCCATAAGCATAAGATACATTACGATGGTCAGATAATTCTGTAGCTATGGCCTGTGCCTCACTTAATGCAACGTACATAGAATTTTGAAGTGTGACGTCATTATCCAGGTTCAGTTCTTTACGCAATGATTTGATAAACAAACTGATACTGATCAGGTTTTTGGTTTTTTGATGAGAATCTTTCATTTGTGCAATTTGAAGAATCACCCCTTCAAGGTTGGCGACAACTGTCTTATAATTCTTTTTGGCATATTCCAGTCTGAGCAGGTTAATTAAGATTGTTGCACGAAGGTCGTCATCAGTAGATTTTTCTAATTGCACCAGGGCTTCCTCAAATAAGAAACTGGCTGTTTTATAGTCTTTGTCAACTGCCAGCGCATTGGCAACATTGTTATATACTGATGCAATCAACTCGGGGTTTTCGGTTTTTTTAGCTTCTTCAACAGCTTTTAAAAAATAATCAATGACTTTGCCCATTTGCCCCAAAGAAAAATGCAAATCGCCCAACTGACTTAACAAACGTACATGTGCCACCTGATTGCCTGATTTTTCGACATCATGAAGAACAGATTCAATGAGATCAATACTGCGTTGATGATATCCCAAATCCTGATAAATATTGCCAAGATAAGTAATAACATCCACATATTTTTCTAAATTGTTATTTATATCCAGTTGCTTGAGTAATTCTTCAAATATGACACCCGATTGTTTCAGCTCACCTTTTTTATAGAGATGCAGTCCTTTATCAAATAAGGCATCATCTGCAATCGAAGAATTTGCACTCAATAAAATGAAAATTGTACAAAACAGATAAAGAAAATTATTGATTATCAATTGTTTTCGCATGATCTCCTCTTCATAAAAATAAATTGTGTGTAACAAAAAAATTAGCTTTCATTTTGGTTACACTCAAATATAAGAAATTAAAAATAATTCTTTAAACACAATCCAGATTCATATATGCAATAAAAAGACCTCGTTGACAAGACATTTTTTTAGATATTCAAATATTTTAGCAATTAGAATTCTGTTTTTCTATCATCGTTAACATCAGCATTGTAATTCCAGCTTTTTTCATAAACATTATAAAATTTTGAATTTGTTTTTCTTGTTGATTTATTTTTTCATCTAAGGAATGTTCTGAAAATAACTTCCTCATTATTGATATTGTTCGTTTTGAGGTAAAGAAATATAACCATCGCTGCTTAGGAATACTCGAAAAGTAATTTCCCCTTTTATCTTTAACATATAATCGTTTGGCACGTAGAGACGTAGCATGCTACGTCTCTACAGAACAAACACCCCGATGAACATTTTTTCAAATGGGGAACTTATTTTCAGAGATTTCCTTATCATTTGCAATCGGATAAACTCAAGAGAAATTGCGCATGTTATTTCCAAAGAACATCTTATTATTTGCATGAAAAAATAAAATTGGCAAGAAATTTTTATCAATTTGTTCCAATCAATGCCACACACTGTGCGGCTATTCCCTCCCCAATGCCAATAAATCCAAGTTTTTCTGTTGTAGTGGCTTTAATATTAATCTGATCTGGCTTTACAGCCATTGTAATTCTCAAATTTTTTTTCATTTCATATATATATGGAGACATACGCGGTGCCTGTGCAATTATTGTACAATCAACATTACCAATTTCAAAATTTTCTAACCGAATTTTTTTAACGCATGCTGTAAGCAGTTTAAGACTTGAAATATCTTTATATTCTGAATCTGTATCTGGAAAATGCATGCCAATATCACCCAATGCAGCAGCGCCAAGAAGTGCATCACAAATGGCATGACATAAGACATCAGCATCAGAATGACCCAATAAGCCTTTATCATATGGAATGGACACGCCGCCAATAATAAGCTTTCTATTGGGAACCAGACGATGCACGTCATATCCCATTCCTACACGAAAGTTCATTTGACTCCCAGAATTTTTTCAACAATAGCCTTTGAAATCATATATGTTGGTTTGATCCCCTCCTGGCCCATGCTGCCGGAAGACAATGTTTGTCCACTGATTAAAGGGTTGTCAGAGGCATAATATGCATATCGAATTTTTATATCCGACGAAATATGTGACTTGATCATCGCTGCTGATATTGCACGCTGATAATGTCCCCCCTCCATTTCGAGTCCAATGGCTTTCCAGTTTGTGTTTTTAAATTTTTCCAGTACATCTTTGTTCTGAAGTGAAGTGCCATAGACTGTAATGATTGGACCTTCAAAAACAGGAATTGAACCATCAAAATCTGATGGTGACAGATCATTATCAAATATATAATTGTCAGGTATTCCCTCAAATACATGAGATGTCGCCAGCATGATATCTCCTTTTTTTCCACATAAAATGCCGGCTTTTCCCATGATAGAAATGGATTGCATATTTAATGGAATATAAGATGTTTCCACGCAGCATGGCTCTAATAATCGATCTAATGTGTCAAAGGCCTGGGTGCCAAAAGCATAGTCCATGACAAAAATGAGCGGGGGATTGTCTTTAAAAAGATTGATATCAATATTTAATAATGGATGAAATGTCATATCATTAAAATACTTCGTATCAATCAGTTGCGCTTCCACCATGATATTTTCATTATCCTGCAATTCCTGGAAACCATGGTTAAGTGCATATTCCCGAATTAACTGATCTTGATCGCGTAATTTTTCGATGGTTTTATAAAAATCGGTTTCATCCATAGAAAGCCCCGAATCAAACGCTGCTGCATATCCATATAAAAGATTTCTAATACTGTGCAAATTGGCGCTAATAATATGTAATGGACGTTTTTCAAGGCCGGATGCAATTATTTTTTGTTTGATAGATTCTGCCCATTTTTCACTATATGGATTATGACCAATCATTTCTATCAGCGCGGGTGTAAAAGAAATAGTCAGCATATTGTTGCGGTCTTCTTTTTCAAGAAGCATTCTTTTGCCGATATGATAAATAATTTGAAACAAACTGTCATTGCTTTGATGGTTAATTCGATTGGATTCCAGGTACTCATATGTTTTTTGAGTTTCCTGAAAGGTTCTTCCCAAAATGATACTCAAGTTCCAGAGGGCTTTATGGATTTCATCAGTAGATAATGTATCCAATTTTTCGACTGTAAGTTCCAAAAATTTCCATTCATTGGTCAGGTCACCGGATTGATTAATAATTTGCTGAAAAATCTTTTGCGCTTCAATGTTCAGAAATGTAACATGGGTCAAAATATCATACACCTGACTGAGTCCTGTACTGATAATAAAGCACATATCGTGTTCACCAACACGATATGAAATACGCCTGCGTTTCAATGGGCAGATTTTTTCAAATGCGGTATGCGCAAATTCATCCTGTGCAGTTAAAATTAAATGACGACAGGATTCTATACCTTTTGGAAGGCGATCTATAACATATTCCAGCCCTTTTAGTTCGATCATTCGGGGATCATTCATTGCACCATAGATCTCAGGGCTGATCATCTTAAGGGCATCTGCCAATGTCTGACCAGACTTGCCTGATGGCTTGTAATAGCCTCTCAGTGCAAGGGCGTCAGCAGTTGTAATGAATGTGCGTATGGCAATTCTTGATTTTTGTGCATTGGTTAATTCTTGCATGGCTCGTTTACTTACTTTGATTTTCTACAGGAAATACCACATGAAATGTGGTGCCTTTTTCAACTTCACTTTCCAGTGAAATGTTTCCACCCAGGGCATCGACCAGGCTTTTAACAATGGGCAGCCCAAGACCTGTACCTGTAATATAGCGGGTATTTTTGTCCTTGACCCGATAAAATCGTTCAAATATTTTATCATGATATCGGGGTTCAATTCCAAAGCCTGTATCCTGAACATCAACACAGATTTTTTGATCCACTAATTTGATTCGGACAGTAATTGTACCATTTTCAGGCGTATAATTAATAGCATTGGTAATCAGATTGCCAAAGATGCTCTCAAGGGACAATGGATCAGCCTTGAAAGATGGAATATTCTCAGATAATTTTTCAAGGGTCAGTTTTTGTTTTTTGCGTCTGGCCTGTGCGCCAAGAAAATCAACAATACTGGCCAATAATTCTTCAATTTGAACCGGTCGCGGATCTTGAGTCGCAGCGCCAGCTTCAATTCGGGACAGGTCAAGCAAGTCACCGATTAACGAAATCAATCCCTTTGTTTTTTGTTGCGCACGAGACAATAAATATTCCTGCTTATCTGATGCTTTTTCCTCGCCCAATTCATTCATGACAACAGTCAATTGTTCATGAATTGTTGAAAGGGGAGATCGCAATTCATGGGAGACTTTTGCAACAAACTCCGATTTAAGCTGATCCAATACTTTCATGGCTGTAATATTAACAAGAATGATCACAACCCCCATGCATTCATTTTCATCACCCAGAACCGGACGACCTCTGGCCATAAAAAACTTTTGGTCTTGCAGTTTCAGTTCATACGTAGAAACTTTGTTTGGTTTCGTTGATGAGATCTGATGTACAAATTCCTGAAAACCGACATCATCAATGATTGCTTCAATTGGAACGCCGGGTTTGGTGCCTTGGGGCAATGACAGTTGTCTGATCAGAGCAGGATTCATCAACACAACCTGTCCTTGCGTATTGGTAACCATGACACCATTGGGAAGTGCTTCGATAATACTTTTCAGGCGGCTCTTTTCTGTTCCCAAATCCAGTAAAGTACGTTGACGTTCCTGGGTCAGTTTTTCGGTTTGCCATGTTAATTTGATTGTTTCTCGCGCGCGATTGACAACCAGTCTGACATGATCCGGTTCAAAAGGCTTGGGAATAAAATCGTATGCACCCTGTTTCATGGCCTGAATGGCTGTTTCCACAGTTGCAAAGCCTGTCATGATAATTACCATAATATCTTTGTATTTTTCTCGAATAATACTGAGAACTTCCATGCCATCAATACCCGGCATCTTCAAATCCAATAACACAATGGAAACATCAGGCATCTTTTCTAGTAATTCCAGGCCTTCTTCACCTCTGCTGGCTGTGCTGACATGACACCCGATACGCGATAGAATTCGCGCAGAGCCCTCTCTTATACTTTTTTCATCATCTATAATGAGTACATGGACATCTTGATCATTGTTGGATTTCACCTTATCCTCCTTGATATATATTGATATAATATCATTCTGTCTCTTCTTTTTTGATGGGTAATTTAATGGTAAATGTTGTTCCTGCCTCACTGGAATTGGCTACAATCGTTCCTCCATGATTTTGAACAATACCATAGACCAGGCTTAAGCCCAGGCCTGTACCTTTGCCTTCCTCCTTGGTGGTATAAAAAGGCTCAAATATATGGGGTAATACATCATCAGGAATACCTGACCCAGTATCTTCAATTTTAATGATTACATGATTGTTATCAGCAGACATTTCTGTGGCAATTGTCAGCGTTCCTTTGCCCTCCATGGCATCAGCCGCATTCAGGACAATATTCATGAAAACATGATTCAATTGTTGTACATCAGAATGAACAGGCGGCAAGGCCGGCGCAAATTGCCGAATAATTTCAATATTATGAAAAATAGTTTGATTTTCGAGCAAAAATAATGTTCTGGATATGGCACGATTGATATCATTGGGTCGCATCATATGTTGTGTCTGACGTGCAAATTCCAATAATTCTTTGACTGTGTCCCTGCATCGTTCGGCATCACGAAGGATTCGACTCAAATCATCGCGAGCAGCTTCTTCAAGCTCATATTCTTCAAGCACGAGTTTGGTAAATAATGTAATACCACCCAGTGGATTATTCAACTGATGTGCTACACCGGCAGCCAGTTTGCCCAATGATGCCATTTTTTCTGACTGAAGAATTTGTACCTGGGCTTTTTCCAATTCTTCTTTAATGCGAATTTCCTCTCGAAGATCTTTGAAAAAACCAATGGATGCCACTTCACGATCACCATCAAAGACCAATGATGCATTGACTGAGATGGGAATAATTTCTTTTGATCGATGAATAATATCCACTTTATAATCTTTGAGTTTGCCAGGGCCGCCATAGTCATCGCTCCGAAGTGCTTTCATAATTTCACGTGCGCCATCTCCAGGGTAAACATCTCGAATATCCACTTTGTTTAACGCATCTTCACTGGAGTAACCTGTTATTTCTGCAGCCGCTTCGTTAAAAATCAGAATGTGTCCTTTTGTATCAACAGCCAGCAAAGCATCCACTGAACTTAAAATTAAATTTTTCAGGAAAGCATTTGATTGCTGAAGTTTTTCTTCCAGGCCTTCAAGGATCGGAATGCCAAAATCTAATAGAACTATGCCATCAATTTTTTCATCAGACATCATGGGACAAAAATATCGACAGGTTTCATTCATCAGGTCCAAATGCAAAGAGTCCTTTAATACCGGTTTGCCAGTTTGCATGACCTCATCAAGGGGGCAGTCTTTGCATGCGTTTGAAAAGCCATGAAATGCTTGATAGCATGTTTTGCCAATAATATTGGAATCAAACTTTTCAAATGTCTGTTGATTGGCGCTTAAAATAATGCGATTGGCATCTATAACGACAATTTTTCGTTGAAATGCATCAATTGCACGAAGCAAGTATGATTGTTCGTTTTGGGATCTTGATATATTCATCATGTCTATCTTTCTATTTTTTTAGCTTTTTAATACATCAATAAATTCAGTTGGATCGGCTCTGATTCCTGTCCACAACGCAAAGGTGCTTTTTGCCTGATGCGCCAATGGAAGCATGCCATCGATGAATGGAATTCCTTTTTTTTCAGCAACCTCTTTCCATACACTATGGGCGCGTCCAACGTTTAAGTCAATCATTAGTTCACAGTCTTGAAGATTCACCTGGTTGACCAATTCTTTCAAGCCGGGGAATTCATCTGCATTGGAAGCTGGCGTTGCATTGACAACAATATTGGCAGGCAACTTGTTTCCACTGACCATGTCATCCAAAGGATGCGATTCACCGCCAATATTTTTGGCAATATCCTGGGTTTTTGTTTCATCCGGATCAGTAATAATGATTGATTTCGCCTTGAGCCAATTCAAAATGAATACTACCGCACGCGCAGCACCACCTGAGCCGACAACCACTGCGGTTTTGTTTTCAGCATCAAATTTTTTTTCCTTGAGCGTATCCATGAAACCAATGGCATTGGTATTATAACCTTTCAAGGATTCACCATCCCTGGCTATTGTATTTATGGAGCCAATGATTGTAGCACCCTCAGATAATACATCCAAATATGGAAGCACCTTTTCCTTGTATGGGATTGTTACATTGGCGCCAACAATATTTAATACTTTGAGGCTATTCACAGCAGCCTCTAAATTTTCTGGTGCCACCATAAATGGAACGTATGCGGCATCCACACCATATCGTTCCATCATGGCTGAAAACAGTCCAGGCGATTTAGAACGATACGCACGCTCATCACCAATTATACAAAAAACCTTTTTTTCAATTTTGGTTTTGGGGTCTCGGATTGGTTTGCGATTGGGCATTTGACTCTCCATTTTTTGGGTTTGTTTGATATAGGCCAAAGCCTACTAAAAACATTTTTCTTGCTTTAAACTTTTATGGCATCCTTCTATAAACGCATTCCCAAAAAGTCGGACTTAGGAATGCTCGGAATATAACATGTCCATTTTTCTTTATCGTACAAAAAAATAAGGTCGTGTAGAGACGTAGCATGCTACGTCTCTACAGTACAAATACCTCAAAACGAACAATATCAATAAATAGGGAAGTTATTTTCAAAGTTTTCCTTAATATAAAGTGCGACACATTATTACAATTATATGGATAAAAGTTGTTTGAGCCGATTAATTTCTTCAAGAGCAGCCTCTTTTTCCAGTCGTTCTTTTTCAGCAGCAACCAGGGCGGCCTCTTTTTCCAGTCGTTCTTTTTCAGCAGCAACCAGGGCGGCCTCTTTTTCCTGTCGTTCTTTCTGAAAGTCTAACATTACATAAGATTGATAGACCGGATCATTTATCAGACTATGAAGAAATGGGCGTTTGTACAAATCCGCAATGCGAAACTGGAATCCAGGCAGAACAGTTGAGCGAATAATACCATTTTGAGGCTTAATTTTTACATAGCGACCATTCGGATCCAGTTTGTAAAAAACAGTATGTTTGTTCTTGTCATCAATTATATAATATTCTTTAACCATTGCCTGACAATATTCACGCTTTCGTTCAACAGTATCTTTTATTACGTATTGTGGTTTTGAATCAGACTCATATTCAATGCATATATCATAGATACCTTCGTATGAACGATCTTTATTATCTGGTTGAACCGGGTTGTCATTTAAAATAATTGCGCAGTCTGGTTTTCGAACCACTGTTTTTCTGGGTAGATTAATTCTAAATCCAAAATCCAGAAAGAAAATGCATTGTGCAATGGGGTGCGACTCTAAAAATTGTGATAAAATAATAAAAAACCATTTTGAACAGTTTCCAATGTCTAATGTGGCCATATCTTTAATCTCCAAAATCCCATCATTCCACTCATAACGATAATTTTTGTTTTCGTAATATATATCCCAGTAAGTGGATTCATCTACATACGCGCCTGCTTTAGATTGTTGTATAAATTCTAAAAGATCGTGATCAATGATATTATCTGGCAACGCTTTATAATACCCGATATCTTCAGCAATTTGCGATGTATTATGTTCAATTGTCGTATCATATGAAAGTTTGCGCATGATCCTTTCCTTAGGAATGCTCTGAAAATAAGTTCCTCATTTCTGAAAGAGTCAATTCTATTCATTTTGAACCTGGATTACGCTGAAGAAGATGAATAAGATGAATTAAAAGTGTTTTATTTCATCTTATTCATCTTCTTCAGCGTAATCCAGGTTCAAAAATAGGAATTCAATATATTAAATGGGGAACTTATTTTCCGAGAATTCCTTATGATTTTGAATTTTGATAACTTTACAATTTTTTTTTGCAATTTCCTCTTTCTTGAACAGAAACCATTCTTTTTTAACTGTACAGCTTGAATCAATGAATTTCTATGACATAACTAGATGATAATGTCAATATGCGAAATAATTCCTAAAAATTAATTTGAATTCATTTCATGAATGGATCATCAAGAAAAAAAATAATGAGGAATCTAAAATGAGATATGGACGATTACAATTATTGTGATTTCAATTCATTTATGATATTTTTATTGGCCATCCTGAAATGAATATAGCGGCCTTAGATTCAAATAATCCAACCTGTCGAATCACTGCGGAAATATAAAAAGGGTTACCGCCGCAGCGATCAGAGATAATACCTGCCATTTCTTGGGAAATATCTGCCTGATAATGCGATGCTGCTTTTAAAGCCAAGGATGCACCATAATAAGATGTCAGAGGTTCTATTTTATTATAAAAAAATCTTCCAAATAACGCCCCGGTGCCAACCAACTCCCTGGCTAAAATGGTCATCGCCGATCCTGTAATAAAATGCGGGCAGGTTGGGGACTCGCAGGCTTCCTGATAAAAGCCGGTCACGCTGAAATCATATTGCGGCATGCGTGAGTTTTGAAACTCGTCGATAAACATGATGATTGTGCTGTCATCCAGATCAGATACTGTGCGGGGCAAGTGAAGCGCCTTTCTTGAAGGATTTATGACGCCCTTTTTGATAATACCTTCCAATAAACTAATGGCAACAGAAAAACCTCGGGTAATTGTGATTTGCTTATGAATCAATGTTAATAATGCATCAATTTCTTCAGGATTAGAGAGAATCTCAACATTACGCAATTTAAAGGCAACATACCATCGAATAAAATTTTCTACATATTCTAATGCAAAACTGTCACGAGTAATGGCTTCATCTGGAAATTGATAGAAAACAGGAATCGCTGCATTGGGATCTTGATGATCTTGTTCAAAAAATAATCGGTTAACCACACGTTTAAAGATTTCTGTTTTTCCCATGCGACGCATTCCCAGCAAAAGAGATGACATGGTGCGTCGTGATTTGGCACGAATCGCGGCATCGTAATAAAAATGGAGAAATTCTTCTCGGTCTGTATAGACTTCCCTGGGAACGATGGTCTTGATAGCAAATTCTTGAGTTGATTTCATTGTGTTTTAATTCCTTTGGAATTCTCGGAAAATAAGTTCCCCATTTAATATATTGAATTCCTATTTTTGAACCTGGATTACGCTGAAGAAAATGAATAAGATGAATTAAAAGTGTTTGATTTCATCTTCTTCAGCGTAATTCAAAATGAATAGAATTGACTCTTTCAGAAATGAGGAACTTATTATTTAAGTATTCCTTTGTTAACGAGCTTTTCTTGAAAGAGCGATATATTGATAATTGACAAGGATGAGGTGCCCAAAAAGCAAAAAGGAAGTACAAGCGGAGAAAAAATGTACAGTAACCAATGCAAAACAAAGAAGGTACAGACGCCCAGCTTTTTGGGCCACCTCGATCCAATTTTCGATTATGAACTTGTCTATGGCAATAACTCTATCTCTTACCGAGAGTTATCAAGGGCTGCACGATTTTTCGTCTTTGTGCCCAAACCATCCAAATTACCAAAATATTACATTTAAATTTAAATACACTATTTCGTGTTTGGTCAAGAATGAAATACAATGAACAGGTGTAACCTGCTTTAAAATCGAAAAAGGGTTTTATTTTAAGCACTTATGTCCTTTGCTAACCTACATACATGGCACAGTTTATTTTGTATAGCCCACGACTTTAACGTTGAATAACCGAGAATTCGAGTGTTGGCAAAAAACATTTTTGGACTTGGCACAAATGAAATCGATTACTGCAAAATTGATGACAGCCATACTTAAGTACACAGATGAACAGTTTACACAGCATTAACAAAGGTTAAAAGCAGTACAGTTTTATAAGCTGGCAACAATTTTGCTTACTTGGATATTTGGCACTGCATACTTTTTATATTGTTGCAGACAGTGGTGCCTTAAGTTCTATATAATTTGAGTATGCTTGTGGATGAGGAATATATTGGTTTCCCAATTGAAGCCCCTCCAAGTGAAATTCCATTGCTTCTTTCATATTAAATTCAGTTTCTTCCTTTGTAGATCCTGTTGCAACACATCCATTAAGATCTGGTGAATAGGCAGAATACCCTGTATTTGTTTTTTCAATAACAATTAGATATTTCATTTGTTAAACCTCGCTTGCTTAAAAATGCTATTTAGAGTTCCAGGAGCAAATTCATCACTTGGTTTACCTGAAACAGTCACTAAACCAGATTTTTTTGAGTGCCGAAATTGCCGATGACTTCCTTTTGTCCGATCTAAATACCATCCATCCTTTTTTAACATCTTTATTATTTGACTAACTTTCATAATATATTTTTTTCGTGATTTGTCTTCTTTTACACCGGAAGAAACCATTTAAAGCATTAACTAACTTTGATTTTGATAAAAAAGTATTTGAATGCAAAATAACTCTTAACTCTTATGGAAAAGTAAATTTACCGAGAATTATCAAGGGCTGCACGATTTTTCGTGTTTGTGCCCCAAACCATCCAAAGTACCAAAATGTTACATATAAATACACAATTTCGTGTTTGGTCAAGAATGAAATACAATGAACAGGTGTAAGCTGCACCAAAAGCTGAAAAAGGTTTAAATTTGTTGAACTAACGTTCTTTTAACTCGGAAAAACGATATTTG
>Ga0272440_1000815_pt1 | contig 26310 bp, 17 predicted proteins | sample SSMMMBAug17_FD_192440 | JGI IMG/M metagenome (GOLD analysis project Ga0272440, IMG submission 192440) | Marine sediment archaeal communities from Little Sippewissett salt marsh, Falmouth, MA, United States - SSM-MMB-Aug17 | ecosystem: Environmental > Aquatic > Marine > Wetlands > Sediment ...
CCGATGCCGGAACAGGCGATGCTATTCGTTGAACAACCCAAAACAAAGGACCGAAAATATGTCATAAAAATCGGCGATACCATTAAAACCGGTCAAAATGTAAGTGTTTTCGATGGCGATGCATCTACAACACTATCCAGTGTGACCGGATCTGTGGCAGATATTCAAACCTATCGCGGTGATTATGGCCAGACATACACGGCCCTCTCCATTAAAACGGCTGATGATGACATGGATGATGCCATCACAGCATTGAACCAGTCTTCAGACTTGGATAACCTGCTGCCATTCAGTGGTAACATTCCTGGCGCACCTGACCTGACAGTCTTTAAACGTTATGAATCCGCTATTCATACAGTGGTAATCAATGTTCTGGACGATGATTTGCTGGTGTCTGTTAATCAATGGTCAGCTCAGTACCAGACTTCATATATTAAACAAGGTGTTGGATTTTTAAAAAATATTCCAGGTGTCAAACGGATACTCTTAATCACACCCGAACGTATGCTGTCTGTTATCAATACAATTGGTGTAGAAGCATCTGTGATTGATGAAATATATCCCAATGTTTTGCCGGCATTGATTATGCGAGACCATCTCGATACCATATTACCTGAGGGAAAAGTCCCTGAAGAATTAGGGGTCACATTTTTTAAGGCTGAAGCAATCGCTGCTATTGGACAAATGATTGCAAACAAAACAATGCCCCTTGAAAAAATCGTTTCAGTTATCAAGCGTGATGGCTCTTGCCAAAATGCAAAAGTAAGATTGGGCACACCTTTAAAAGCTGTCTTTGATCATCTCAATATTACCACCCGATCTGGCGACAGGATTATCGTTGGCGGCCCAATGCGTGGTTCAGCCGTTTATTCTGAAAATATTCCTGTGTTACCAACCACTGACTGCGTGATCATTCAAAGCGAATCGGATATTTGTGGTGTTGCAACAACACCTTGTATTAACTGTGGCGAATGTATCCGAGTTTGTCCGGCTGATTTACCAGTTAATGTGCTGGTGCGGTATCTTGAAAATGGCGCGTACGAGGAAGCAAGAGAAATCTGTGATCTGATGTGCTGTCTGGAATGTGGATTGTGCAGCTATGTGTGTCCTTCAAAAATGCCAATTTTTCAATATATCAAACTGGGAAAATATGAACTTTCCCTGATCGAAACTGCGGAGGAACAAGATGAGTAAGGCTAAAAAGTTCGTTGTCTCCCATGCGCCCTTTTGGCACAATGGAGATAGTATCAAAATTCGTAGTTACCATACCATGATTGCAGCCATACCGGCCTTGATGTTCGGGATTTCTGTCTATGGTGTACCCGCAGCCAGAGTAATTGCATTATCTATTGCCTGCGCCATGTTGTGGGAACTCGGCATGAATTATATTCTGGGTCAGGAATCCACCATTGATAATTGCAGTTCTGCGGTTATTGGTATGTTATTTGGTATGCTTTTACCAGCCACTGCACCCTGGTGGATTGTTGTGATTGGAACATTTCTCGCAATCATTGTGGGGCGAGAAATTTTTGGGGGAGTTGGCGGTAATCCATTCAATCCTGTTCTGACTGCGGTGGCGATTATCATGTTATCGTGGCCTGATATGTACGATTACTATGGCGCGTTGGTGAATTACAATCCTGGATTTCCCATGATTTATCCTCTGGAAACAATCAAATTTCAGGGATTTGGTGCAGTATCAGAAATCAGCATAATTGACTTGTTTCTGGGCAAACAGGCTGGTGGTATTGGCGCAACATGCGGCATTGGATTGGTAATTGGCGGTATATATCTCATCTATAATAAAGTTATCCGATGGGAAATATCATTGTCCTTTATTGTGGGGCTGATGATTACAGCGCATTTGTTCTATGTATCAGATCCCACCAAATATGCATGTCCTGGATTTCATTTGCTGGCAGGGTATTCACTGATTGGTGCTTTCTTTCTTGCAACTGATGATGCCTCATCTCCTGTCAATTTTATTCCCATGCTGATTTATGGGGCGGGTGCGGGCTTTTTGACAGTCCTCATTCGAAATATTGGTGCATATGTTGATGGCGTTGTATTTGCCATTTTATTAATGAATCTGGCCAATCCGTTGATTGATCGGCTCAGAAGCAAATCACTGGGAAAGGGAATAGAAAATGCGTGATATGATAAAAATGGTGGTTGTCATTGTCGTGTTAGCGTCCTTATCAGGGGGATTGCTGGCCGGCATTCGAAATAGTACCCGCGAACGAATTGAGTATCAACAGCTTGTATTTGTCAAAGGCCCGGCCATTCGGACAATTTTGAGTGAATGCAGTAATGATCCAATCACTGATCGTTTGAAAATAAAAGATGGCGATACCGAACGAAGCATCTTTGTTGGCGTTTTGGATGGAAAACCTCAGGTTGTCGCATTTGAAAGTGCTGGGAAAGGTTTTGGCGGTATGATCGGTGTCATGGTTGGGGTCAATCTGAATAATGACAAATTATTGAGCATTGGGGTCACAACCCATTCTGAAACCCCTGGTCTGGGATCCAAAGCCACTGAAAAATCGTTTGGGGCATTATTTTCTGGTCTTCCTGTCATGGAATTGACAAAAGTCAAAAATGATGGCGGGCAAATTGATGCGCTCACCGGTGCAACAATAACAACACGCGGTGTGTGTGAAGCTGTCACCATTGCCGGTGATATTTACAAACGTATCAAGCCAAAAATTCAAGAAAAAATTAAATCTATGAAATTATAGGAGATAACACTCATGGCAAAAACTGTAGTTCAGGAATTTACTAAAGGCTTATGGGCTGAAGTCGCCCCATTTCGGCTTGTGCTCGGTCTTTGCCCGGTCCTGGCTGTAACAAAAACTTTGGAAAATGGTGTGGGCATGGGATTGGCAACAACCTTTGTGTTGGTTGGGTCCAACATGCTTGTGTCATTACTGAGAAATGTAATTCCATCAAAGGTCAGAATTGCGTGTTTTATTTTAATTATTGCGACCTTTGTAACTGTTGTAGAATTGCTTATGCAGGCATTTACCTATCCATTGTTTTTAAAACTGGGAATTTTCATCCCGCTGATAGTTGTAAACTGTATTGTTTTGGGACGAGCAGAAGCTTTTGCCTCAAAAAATGGCGTTGTGAAATCTGTTGCAGATGGATTGGGAATGGGTTTGGGATTTACAATGTCATTGGGCTTATTGGGCGCAGTGAGAGAAATTATTGGCACTGGAACGTTGTCATTGCCATTTTTGTATAATATCCCTGTTATGGGGGATGCTTATCGACCATTTACATTCATGGTTGAAGCACCAGGTGCATTTATTGCGCTGGGATTAATGCTTTGCCTGATGAATCTGGTTCCTCAGAAATCTTAATAATAAATAGGAGAAAATAATGGGCGATATCATAGTTCTGGCAATCAGTTGTATATTTGTAAACAACATTCTGCTGGCCCAATTTTTGGGGAACTGTCCTTTTTTGGGAACCTCCAAAAAAATGGAAACAGCCGTAGGCATGTCAATGGCAGTCGTCTTTGTCATGGTCATGGCCGGCATGATTACCTGGCTGGTGGATAATTATGTTTTAACCCGATTGGGGCTTGATTATTTACGAACCATTGCATTTATTCTGGTAATTGCATCGCTGGTACAATTTGTTGAAATGTTTTTGAAAAAAAGTATTCCAGCTCTGTATGCGGGTTTGGGAATTTTTTTACCATTGATAACAACCAACTGCGCGGTTATGGGTGCCTGTCTGATCAATATCAAAGAAGAATATAATTTTTTAAATACCCTGGTGTCATCATTTAGTTATGCTGTGGGCTTTGGTCTGGCACTGATATTGTTTGCCGGTGTACGAGAACGCGTTATCCTGGGTCGTGTGCCCAGAGTTCTTCAGGATACTTCAATTGGTTTGGTCACAGCGGGCTTGATCGCATTGGCCTTTATGGGTTTTAAAGGAATGGTGTAATTATGACTGAAGCCATATTGTTTATGTTGGGGCTTGGTCTGGCATGCGGTGGCATACTGAGCCTTGCTTCTCGTGTTTTTTACGTATATGAGGATCCACGAATTGCAGCAGTTGAATACTGTTTATCAGGAGCAAATTGTGGGGGATGCGGCTATGCTGGATGTACAGCAGCTGCAGCCGCAGTTGTTGCGGGTAAAGAAAAACCCACAGTTTGTATTGTTGGTGGTTCAGATTGTGCTGAAGCTGTTGCAGCAGTTATGGGTATGGAAGTCGGCGCGGCAGAGCCGCCATCATCACAAAATACATGTACTGGCGGCTTTCGTGCAGAAAATATGTATGAATACCTCGGAGCATTGACTTGTAGTGCTGTCAATGCTCTTTCTGGTGGATATAAGACCTGTGATATTGGATGTCTGGGCTTTGGTGATTGTGTTAAATCATGTATATTTGATGCCATCGTCATTGGTTCAAATGGTATTCCGGTAGTGGATTATGATCGATGTGTCGGTTGTGGTGCCTGTGAAAAGGCCTGTCCAAAAGGTATTATAAGCATATCCACACCATCAGAAAGACTGTTGCATCTCAATGAATCCACCGAGTGTCTCGCACCCTGTCGTCAGGGATGTCCGGCTGAAATCAATATCCCCAAATATATACGTCAAATAAAAGAAGGCGACTATGCGGGTGCTGTATCGACCATTCGTGAGCGGAATCCATTACTGCTTAGTTGTGGTCGGGTATGTCCGCATCCTTGTGAAACCGAATGCCGACGTGCCATTGAGGATGACGCAGTTTCTATTAATCAGCTCAAACGATTTGTTGCTGATTACGAAATGAATTCCGGGGCTCGTCTGCCAATTTCTCAGGCATTGCCTACTGGTAAACGAATTGCCATTGTTGGTGGCGGCCCTGCCGGACTCTCATGTGCATATTTTCTGGCACGTATGGGACATAGTCCTGTGATTTATGAGGCGATGAATAAGCTGGGTGGTATGTTGCGTTATGGTATCCCGGAATATCGTTTGCCCAAGAAAACCCTGGATTGGGAAATTGAAGGCATTTTGAATCTGGGGATAACTGCAAAGACCAACATGCGTTTGGGTAAAGATTTTACAATTGATTCTTTACGTGAAGAAGGTTTTGATGCGATCTTTTTAGGCATCGGCGCATGGGTCGATTATGCCTTGCGCGTTGAGGGTGAAGATCTGGATGGATGTTACAAAGGTATCCATTTTCTATCTCGTCTGGGTGATGATAATCCGCTTCCCATAGGCCGTCGTGTCGGTGTTGTTGGTGGTGGAAACAGTGCCATAGACTGCGTAAGAAATTCTATTCGCATGGGTGCTGATGAAGTCTATATTATTTACCGACGTACCCGTGCTGAAATGCCGGCCAACGAAGTTGAAATTGAGGCTGCCGAGCATGAAGGAATTAAATTTATATTCTTGGCCGCGCCTGTGAGAGTTGTTGCAAACGATCAAGGCAAAGTCACCCATCTGGAGTATTTAAAAATGGAATTGGGAGAGCCTGATGCCAGTGGACGACGTCGGCCTGTTCCCATTGAAGGTTCCGAAACCTTATTACAGTTGGATACAATTATTACAGCCATTGGCCAACAGCCAGATATTGATTTTCTGAAAGATGAAAAAGAAGCCAAAGAGATGGCAACAACCCGATGGAAAACCTTTGATGTCAACCCCAGAACCCTGCAATCAAACATACCCTATATTTTTGCAGCCGGTGATGCCCAGACGGGGCCACAACTTGTTGTGGATGCCATTGGCGGCGGGCGACGTGCAGCACGCTCCATTCATCAATATGTAACCGAACAGAACGTTGATGTACCTTCGGAATCGTTGATTAAAACTTTTATACCCGGTACGCGATTAAAACATCTGGATGGCATTAAAAAATTGCCACGTGCCACAATGGAAGAGTTACCTCCCAAAGTTAGAATTAAATCATTTGATGAAGTGGATATGGTTTTGACCGAAAAGGCGGCCTTTAGAGAAACACAGCGATGCCTGCAATGTGGAAATATTTGTTATAATCCAGATTGTTGATATCTTTTTTGTTAACGCGGGAAATTATTTCCCGCGTTTTTAACCTTTTAAATAAGCGGTTTCATCCACTTGATTGCTGGTTATTGTAAGTTTACATTCATGCTGATATTACTGGTGTAATTAACTCATAACCTGGTTGAATATCCATGCTCTATGGATACGGCGGTTACTATAAAATGAAAAATTTTGTATATTTTGTTATTGGCTTACTCGTGATTTCAAGCATTTCATATGCTGAAACAGTCAGTTCAACACGTGCAGTGAGCATTGCACAAAATTGGTATTACCATTTCAACCCAGCCCCCAAAACAGGAACTCGAATATCTTCTGTCAAAAATGTTCAGACAGAACAATATAAAAAACTGGATACCTTTTATATTATCAATATGACAGACAGAAGTTTTGTGCTGGTATCCGCCCAGGATATTACCTTTCCTGTTTTGGGATATTCATTTGATGCAGAAATGGATCAGGCAACCATCAATCCGGCAGCACGTGCGTGGCTGGATGATTATTCAAGGCAAATTGCTCAAGCGGTTTCTCTTGGAAAAACCAATACATATTTGCGCGATGAATGGCAATCCCTTGAAAATAATATTTTTCCAACAACCAGAGGTTCACTGGACGTCCCTGCCATGCCGCCTCTACTATCCATCAAATGGAATCAATACGCACCATACAATACGTTTACGCCTGAAGACTCAGTTACTGGTTGTGTTGCAACTGCAATGGCCCAAATAATGAAATATCATAATTATCCTGAATTTGGCAGTGGACAGAATTCTTATGTTCACGAAACCTATGGTGCATTATCAGCGGATTTCAACATTGCTTATCAATGGAATCACATGCCGAATAAAATATCTGCCAGTTCAGATCCAGTTGATATTTCTGCTGTTGCAACGATTATGTATCATGCAGGGGTTTCAGTTAATATGGACTATGCCCCGGATGGGTCGTCTGCTTCTGTGATTAATGCCTGTGAATCGCTTCAAAACTATTTTGGATATTCGGCATCAGCCAGTCACATTGATAAATCAAACTATACAGATCAGGAATGGGCAAACATTCTGATTAAAGAAATCAATGCATTTCGACCAGTACTCTATAGTGGAGAGAACCCTTCAGGCGGTGGTCATGCATTTATTTGTGATGGGTATCAGGGGACAGATTATTTCCATTTCAATTGGGGATGGGGCGGCTATTGCGATGGATATTATCGCATTGTATTGTTAGATCCCAGCGACAGAAATTATACGGATAATCAGGACGCAATTATTGGCATTCAGCCCGGAAAAAAATATGAGCGGCCATTAATGCTTTCAAACAGCTTTGAGGACACATTTCCATCAGAAGGTTTCACGCAAGCTGTTGTTATCTCTGGAACAGCATCGCCAAAATGGATACAGGTGTCAGCTGGCAGCAATCCATCATGCACCCCACCTGATGGTGAAAAAATGCTTCAGTTTAACGCAAACACTGCTGCTGATGGTTCAGAGGCACGCCTGATCGTTGAATCAATTGATTTAAGTCATGTCTCTTATCCGAAATTGACTTTCATGATGTACCATGACAATTCATATTCTTCAAAAGAAACAGAAGGCATTCAGATTCAAATATCTGAAAATGGCATTGACTGGACTGACCTTGACTTTTATCCACGATATACTATGTATACAGGATGGAAGGCCTATCATATTGATTTGACATATTATACAGGAAAAATAATTCATATTGGATTTTTAGGGCATAGTGGCTTGGGCAGTAACATATATATTGATAAGATTGAAATCAATTATGCCGGTCCTACAAGCGGCATGATCGCAGAAACACTGGTTTCTTATGTGGGTGCAAATATTTCTTATACAGATGATTCCTTTAACGCCAGCAGTTATTTATGGGATTTTGGGGATTCAACAATAGTAACAACGAAAAATGCAAGCCATATATTTTCGAGTCCCGGCATTTATACCATAACTCATACAGTTGACAACACATCATCGACCAGTCAACGTATTCATGTTTTACCAGTTGTTATTCCGCCATATTTACCTGAAGATGGCGGAAATTTTGAAAATAATTTTTTAGATTTCGAAACAGTGCGTCTTGAAGGGGATTTAAACATCTGGGAGCTGGGTAAACCTGGAAATACCATTTCAACAACTCATTCTGGATTTAATGTATGGAAAACTGATTTGGATAGTAATATTGATGAGGGTAATTACACCTGTGCTTTGTATACTCCTGGATTTGATCTCACAAAAATTGGCAATTTCTACCTTAAATTCTATTATCGTATGGAAACCAATTATTCGAACAGCCCCGGTGCTGCATGGTTAGAATATTCAACCGACCTGGGCAAGCAATGGCATCGATTGGGAGATATTACAGACAATCCATCAGGAACAGAAAACTGGTATAATAAAGATAATAATGGTGTTGCTCTTGATGGTATCTGCTGGTGGAAAACAAAAACAGAATATACACAGGCTGTTTATAATTTAAGCAATTTTTTGGGCACATCGGCCATTTGTTTCAGATTTATTTATAAGGTAGAATCTGGCTGGAATGATATTGCATATGAGATTGATGGCTTTGCAATTGATGATTTCACATTGGAGTATGTTGGGCCAGAGGCAGATTTCCAAACCCCTTCAAATATTATTTATACGGATGAACCCATTCAGTTTATTGACAAGTCTACTTTTACCCAAAACTGGACATGGCATTTTGGGGACAAAAAATTTTCCACTGATCAACATCCTGTACATGCTTACAGTGTGCCTGGAGAATATACTGTGACACTTTCAATTAATGACAATTCGTCAATAAAAAGCAGACAAATTTTTGTTTTGCCTACACTAAAACCTCCTTATACATCCGATGATGGCGGCAATTTTGAAAGTAATCCGCTTCATTTTACTTCCACTGTCATAGCAGGTGATAGTAATCTGTGGGAACGCGGCGTCCCATCAAATATTATCTCAGATACGGCATCCGGAACAACTGTATGGAAAACTGATCTTGATGCAAATATTCAAAAAGCAGATTATACCTGTGTGTTATATACACCGAATTTCAATTTTTCCAAATCTGGCGACTATTACCTTAAGTTTAAATTTCGCATGAACAGATACTACAATAATGCGCCCGCTGCTGCATGGCTTGAATATTCTACCGATCAGGGAGAAATATGGCAAAAGCTGGGATCGTCAACAGGAAATCCTTCAGGAACAGAAAACTGGTATGACAATGATGATAATGATGTTGCACCAGATGGTATTTGCTGGTGGCAAAACAAATCTCAATATACACAGGCTGTTTATAATTTATCGGAATTTGCCAAGACAAAAAACATTTCGTTTCGATTTGTGTTTATGGTTCAAGGAAACTGGCAAGGCGGTTACGATATCGATGGCTGGGCAATTGATGATTTTGAGATTGAACATCCCACCAAGGAATTATATAAGGTTGATTTGAAATATGTCATTAAAGTGTTGCAAAAAATTTCTGAATAGTTTGTTTGAGGCACCATTCCCAAAAAGCCGGGCATTCGTTTCCTGGCCCTGAAAAGATCATTAACATACCAGCCCAGGGCAACACCCTGGGTGAATCCCCTGAATTTAATCTTCATATTTATCTTGTAATCCTTGCCGGAAAAGTATATAAGAAAAGTATAAATATTCAATTTAATCAATTACATACAATCAGTTGAAAGAATATTATTACGACAAATAAGTAACTTGAATGTACAAACTATAATAATGCATTCTCACCAATGTTTTTTCCCTGATTTATTCAATAATAAAAATAAATTAAATAGATGCAGACGAAATTTTTTAATCAAATTATCAGCCATTCCATTTTTATATGTTTTTTCTTGTGTCAAATATCATTCACAGATGCCAGTTCTGACATGTACGAAAAGGATTGTGATACACTCATTCTCAAAATGAAGAAATGTTCAACAAGTGGTCATCACGTTCAATCAATTGTTTATTCAAAACAAGTATTAAAAATGCTTGATATGCGTGATAATGCATATTGGGAAGCTTTAAGTATTTTGACAAATGCATATCAATCCACAGGTCAACATACCAAAGCATTTTCTGTTTTTGAAAAATTACATCCCCATGTGAAACAAAGCAAATCTTTCGATCATCAAGCGCAATTCTATAATACTTATGGAGACCTTTATCTTTCTATTGGCAATGTGTCTGAGGCTGTTAAATATTTTGAAACCGCTGTTCATCAGGCATGTCAATCAAAAAATATTTTCCTTCATGCGATGATTTTAAATAATATTGGTAATGCTTACATCTCCTATGCGCAATACCAGCAGAATACTCAATCTACAAAATATTATCAAAAGGCAATGGCCGCTTACAGGCAATGTATTGATGTTTTACATCATACCTCTGGAAATATTGCTTTGAAATCCAATGTAACTACAAACATGGTTCTGGCAGAATTTCAACATGACAATTTAATGTCGATATTAGACTTATTACCAAAAGCTTATAATCAAAATCTTCTCTTGCCAGATATTTCTCAAAAAGCGGACAATTTATTATCACTGGTCTGGATAACCATCCAGTTATTAAAAAAAGAAACATGGCCGGAACCGGCCAATCTGTCAAAACAAGATGTATTTCTTATGGCTTATCAGATGATACAATTAACAGAGCAAATTTCAGAAAAGCTGAATGTGTTAAGGTACAAATCTGAAGTGAATGGATATCTTGCCCAACTCTATGAAATGGAAAAACGCTATAGAGAAGCATTAAGCTTAACGCGAAAAGCAATCTTTTTTTCAGAACAAGCCAACCATAAGGATATTCTTTATTTATGGCAGAGTCAACTGGGGCGATTGTTTAAAGAGCTTGGCAATATTGATCAGGCAGTTTTATCATATCAGACGAGCATGAATACCTTAAAACCCATAAAAAAAGCGTTGTTGACTGGATTACGCAGTAATGCAACCATATTTGAAGATAAAATAAAACCGGTGTATCTTGGTCTTTCAAAGATCTATTTTGAAAAAGCGACAAAAGAGACAGATCATGAAAGCAGGCAAAGGTTATTAAAGCTGGCATGGAAAATCATGGAAGAAATGAAACTTGACGAGCTGCAAAATTTTTTTCAAGATGACTGTGTGAAAGAAACAAAGGCGGATGATAATGCTATTGAAAAAACACTGCAAAATACGGCAATTATCTATCCTGTCCTGTATAGTGACCACCCGGTTATTTTGATGAAATTGCCCGATGGACTTAAGCACGTTGTTGTTTCAGAAGACTCAAAAAAAATTAAAGAATCCCTTTATCGGTTGTCAAATAATTTGCGCCATTGGGAATCCTTTGAAGATGACGCCATCTTTCTTTATGAATCCCTGATTCATCCAATTAAACCTGATCTGGATCATAACAAAATAGACACGCTTGTTGTTGCTGCTGATGGTGGTTTTTGTTTAATTCCTTTTGCGGCTTTATTTGATGGCGACCAGTTTCTTATTGAAAAATATGCAATCGTAACCATTCCCTCCCTGGGCCTTACCAATACCGGGGATGTTTCAATTAAAAATAACAGTGCATTACTTGCTGGTTTTTCAAAAACAAAAAATAAGAAAAAGAATTATGACATACTTCCCAATGTCAAGACAGAAATTAAAACAGTCAAAAGTTATGTTGGTGGAAAAAAACTGATGGGTGAATCCTTTAATCAGTCAAATATTCAGTATGAATTTGAAAATAATTCCTTTTCCATTATTCATATGGCAACCCATGGAAAATTTGGCAGGCTGCCAGAGCAAACTTTTCTGGTGACCTATGATGACATTATCACCTTAAATGACCTTCAACGCTTACTGGGGATTTATACATATAATAAACTGCCAGTTGAGTTGCTGACGTTAAGTGCCTGTGAAACTGCTGCAGGAAACGAGCGAATTGCATTTGGTATGGCAGGTATTGCGGTTAAAACCGGTGTGAAAAGTGTTGTCGCTACATTATGGCCGGTTGATGATCTTTTATCTTTAAATTTAATGACTGAATTTTATCGTCAATTAAGCAGTCAAAAAATAACAAAAGCAAAGGCAATGCAGATTGCCCAAAAAAAAATGCTGGGCCAGCTTTTATTTGCGAATCCCTCAAAATGGGCCACATTTTTGTTAATTGGAAACTGGCGTTAATCAATCAAGGAGAAAAAATTGATTAAACACAAATTTTTAACGTTTACAATGATCGTGTGCATCTGTTCCATGATGCCAACATCAGCCATTTTAAATGCAAAAAAAATTGAGCAGGAGCTTACTGCTTTTGATGCATCACCAGGTGATTACTTTGGCTGTGCAGTTGCCATTTCTGACAGATTTGCTGTTATTGGGGCTTATGGAAATGATTATTCACCAGAGTCTTCTGATTACACACTTGTTGATGTTGGCTCAGTTTATGTTTACCAGTTCAATGGGAATACCTGGGAACTTCAACAAAAAATAATTCCGGAAAAACCAAAAAATGATATGAATTTTGGTTCTTCAGTGGCACTTGACAATGAATATATTGCTGTGGGGGCAAATTATGAAAATGGTGATGAATTGTCAGGATCTGATGCGAGTGAACTCACTTATTCAGGAGCAGCCTATATTTATAAGTATAATGGTATCAGGTGGGTTCAGGAAGCCAGACTGCTTCCAGATGATGTGGGTGCAAAATATAGTTTTGGCACCAGTATCTCACTTTCTGGAAATTATGTGATTGTGGGATGTAATGCCAAGAAACCCTTTGGAGCGGCGTATATTTTTATAAATAATCAAGGAAACTGGACCCAGCAGCAAATGTTGACATCAGGTCAGGAAGATACCTATGTACGCTTTGGTTTTTCAGTATCCATTTCCGGTGATTATGCATGCGTTGGGGCGGATCAGGATTATAATGATGATAAAGTTAAAACTGGTGCTGCGTATATTTATAAACGTGAATATGACACATGGACATTTCAGAAAAGATTGATTGACAAGGAAGGTAAACGTAGTGATGGCTTTGGCAAAAGTGTCTCGATTTCAGGTGATTATATCCTTGTTGGCGCATCAGGGCATGATGGATTAGGACGTTCTGCCGGGATGGCCTATTACTCTATAAGAGATGAAACTGGATGGTCTGACCCTTTAAAACTCTCCGGTGATGCCGGACATGTTGCTGGAATAAAGTTTGGTCAATCTGTTTCAATTTCTGAAAATGGTGCTGTTATTGGTGCTTCATTGTGGAATGGCACTTTCGGAGAAAGATTAGGCGCTGTATTTACTTATGTTAATAAAGATGGCACATTGATAAAATCAAACTTGTTATATATAAATGATGGTCAAGATCTGGATAGTTTTGGAAAAAGAGTTGCCATGCATAACAAACATATCGTTGTTGGTGCTCCAGGAAGAATCTACCAAGTCGAATCAGGGGCGGCATATATTTTTACTGAAACAGATGGCATACATGGGGATATCAATAATAATAACGTCATTGATATAATGGATGCTGTTTTATTATTGAAAAAATTAATAAAATAAATGTAATTATTTAGATAGATTATAATCTTAATCTTATTTATAATTTAAGGATATATATTTGTATATATTGAAAAAAAATATTTTTGCCATTATTCAAAGTATTTTTGTTAAATACTTGCTATTAATAAGTGCTATTATTGTAATACCTCTTATTGATTGCGTTTGCCCGATTTATGCGCAAGAAGTTATCTCAGATAATACAACAAATACCAGGGTTCAATTTTCAGATAAAACATATACTGTATCAGGCGGTAAAATTATCGAAGATGTCAATCAATTTCACAGTTTTGAAAAATTTAATGTATATGCTGGTGAAACAGTACATTTTACCGGTCCAAATTCAATCAAGAATATTATCAATCGTGTTACTGGTGGAGAATCATGGATCAATGGCCTATTGAAATCAAGTATTGAAGGAGCGGACTTATTTTTTTTGAATCCAGATGGCGTAATTTTCGGGCCAGAAGCGCGACTTGATGTGAAAGGATCTTTTTATGTCAGCACGGCTGATTACCTTAAAATGCAAGACAACTCTATATTCTATGCATCGCCGCTACAATCATCTTTACTGACATCTTCTCCTCCTGTATCATTTGGTTTTCTGGACAACACAATTGCGTCAATTCAATTTGAAGGCGGAAAAAGCCTTGAAAGTGAATACCCTGGATTAGTTGTGACTGAATCGAAAACAATTGCTGTTGTTGGCGGTGATATTGAATTGCAACAGGCTTCATTTATTAATTCTCAATCCATTAAAAAAGCAAGTACCACATCCAGTCTATATGCACCTTCCGGACAAATTTATCTGTTAAGCACAGCATCAGAAGGGGTAATTGATTTTACTGAAAAACATCCAGATATTTCTTATTTAAACAAACTGGGAACCATTACACTTTCAAATCGTTCATCATTAGATATCAGCGGCGATGGTGCTGGTAATATTCATATTCAAGCCAATCAAATCACCTTTGATAATAGCCGGATAATATCAGAATCATATGGCGTTGCGCGTGAAGATGGCATTGCGCTTATTGCTGAAAAAATTCATTTTAAAAATGGTTCAAACATTATAGGGCGTACAAGAGGCAATGGCTCTGGGGGATACGTATCTTTAAAAGGAGATACGATTTTGTTTGATGGCATTAACTCTTCCACTGTGAGCAGTTATATCAGTATTGATGGTTTTGTAAAAGCAACATCTGGACAACTGATCCTTGATGCAAAAGATATTACCTTTTTAGATGGTGCCTATCTTTCTGCATCTACTTTTGGGAGTGGTGAATCAGGTCAGATAACCCTTCTTGCTTCTGAAACCATACTGTTTAAAGGAAAAAATAATCTTAATGATAACATATATAGTGGCAGTAGAATTTATGTAAGGACATATTCTAAGGAGGATGATGCCGGTAATGGTGGATCGTTAACAATGGAAGCAAAAAATATTAGAATCGAGGATGGTGCCTTTGTCACTGCATCAACAACCAGCAAAGGTGATGGTGGGGAAATCAAGCTGAACGCGAAAGAATCTGTCATTTTATCCGGTGATAATACATGCATAAAGGCAACTGTCATGCGTCACGAAGCGAATACAGGCAATGGCGGATCAATTCAGATTGACGCAAAAAATATTCAAATCAAAAATGGCGCGTACATTGAAAGCAGTACTTATAGTAAGGGGAAGGCTGGAAACATCTCACTGAATGCGACCCATTCCATTAACATTTCTGGTGTAAAGGATAACGCAATCAACATTGTCAGTGCAAATGCTTTCGGACAGTACGAGAATTCCGGTGACAGCGGCGAAATTAATATCCATGCCAATCGATTAAACATATTCCATTCTGGAAATGTTTCAACATCAACAACTGGTAAGGCAAAAGCAGGAAATATCAAAATTATAGTGAACGATCTGGTCATGGATCAACAGTCTTTTGTTAGCTCATCCAGCGGATCAATTGGTTCAAATAATGAAGGCGGATCCATTACAATTGAATCCATTAATAATATCCATCTCAACAATCAGAGTTATATTTCTACATCGACCAGGGGTACAGACAGAGCTGGTATAATTAATCTTCGCACAACAAATTTATTGCTGGATAATGCCACTGTTAAATCATCAAGTAGTTCTGATCAAATGGCAGGTGATGCTGGTTTTATTCATATCAATACTCTGGGAAAAACAAAATTAACCCATAACAGTTCAATTCTTACGGAATCTGTCAGCAGTGGCGGCGGTTTGGTTTCTGTGAATACGCCTGATTTGTTGCTAATTAACAGCAGATTAAGTACAAGCGTAAAAGATTTTAGTGGCGATGGGGGAAAAATTAATATCAACGCCGTGCTTGTTACCTTGATGCATAGCAGCATCAATGCTGATGCCTACGAAGGAAGTGGCGGGGAAATAAATATTAAAACAGATCATTTTCTTGAATACCCAATTAATTCAGTAACTGCCATATCCATTTATGGGAATCATGGGACAGTCTCAATTACGTCATTTAATAATACGGAGAAGATTAACATTTTTGACCTGAACACTGATTTCCTCTTAGCAGATAAATGGTTAACAACACCTTGTAAAAAAAGGAGCAAAGCGGATACCAGTTATTTAATTGTTTCAGAATTGTTGGCTTCACCATCAGCCATTACTGATTTCAAAGCAAGTCCATATCTAGGCTGTTCATTAATGAAGAATACCAAAGAATCCATCGCATTCAATCACACAATACTATCTGATTACCTTCAATTAAAAAAAGATTTTGATGAATAAAGTTACTGCAAACTTGCGTTTGTATCATGTCATCATTGTGCTGCCTTTTCCAACGCAGCTATACTTTGCCCTGCCTTATTTTGCAGCTCTTTATATTCATTGGCAGGCACTGAATCCGCCACAATGCCGGCACCAACCTGAATGGTAAATTCGTCATTTTGAAACAAAACTGTTCGTATGGCAATACACATATCCATGCTGTCATTTGGCCCGAAATATCCAACCGCTCCGGCATATGGGCCGCGTGCTGCACTTTCAAGTTCATCAATTATTTCCATGGCTCTTACTTTGGGTGCGCCGGAAACAGTTCCTGCTGGAAAACCAGCTTTTAGCGCGTCAATAGCATCCTTGTCATCTTGAAGGCTGCCCTCGACCTGTGAAACAATATGCATTACATGACTGTATCGTGATACAGACATATAAGGTTTGACCATAACTGTTCCATATTGGGCAACACGACTGATATCATTTCTGGCCAAATCTACAAGCATGATATGTTCGGCAGTTTCTTTTTCACAAGCCAGCAACTCTTTTTCAAGTGCCTGATCTTTTTCAGGATTGTCCGAACGACCGCGCGTTCCGGCGATGGCCATGATAAATGCTTTGCGGTTGTTGACTTTAACCAGGGTTTCCGGAGATGATCCCACCAGATGATACGCGCCAAAATCCAGAAAAAACATATAGGGCGATGGACTTCTCAGTCTGAGATGTCTGTAAACCTCAAAAGGATGCAGATCCATTTTGCCATTGAATTGATCTGACAAGACCACCTGAAATATATCACCTGCACGAATATATTCTTTGGCTTTTGTTACTGCTGAACAATAGCGATCTTTTTCTGGCTGTGTGATTTGAATGGATGACGAAGTTGATGGCAATATCAGTGGTGAAGCCAGTTTTTTCTCCATTTCTGTGAGTTTTTCTCTACAGTTTTTTTCATCCTTGTCCAGAACAAACAGGGTCATCATTCGGCGAATATGATCAAAGATAACATATCGTGAAGGAAAAACCAGTCTGGCAATGGGCATATTGTTCTGATGACATGATGGCAGTTTTTCAATTAATCGGACAGCATCAAACCCGACATATCCCATTAATGAACCCAGCGTTGGAAGTGGCAGGTTTTGCTGGCATTGAAACCGCTTTAACGTGCTTCTGATGAGATCAAAAAATTGTTCTCGTGGTGTAAAGCTCTGAATGTCATTTTCTTGACAACATATCTGGTTGTCATCCATTTCCATGGAAAACACAGGGTCGTATGCAATAATTGAGTATCGTCCTGTAATTTCTTTTTTTTCAACACTTTCCAGTAAAAAAGAATCTTTGTGTTTGTAACACAGTTTTAAATACACCGAAACAGGTGTTTCAATATCTGCCAGCTTTTCTTTTTGCATGACATTGAGATGCCCCATAATTCACTCCTTTAGCCCCGCAAAAGTTGAAGCATTCTCGGACAGGTCATCCGAGAATGCAATCTAAATTAAAGCATTTCAATGACACACGCCATAGAAACACCACCACCACCACAAAGGGTAGCCATGCCAACATTTTTATTTTGTTTTTTCAATGCATGCATGAGAGTGACCATAACTCTGGCACCGGTGGCCCCAACTGGATGTCCCAGGCCAATTCCCGAACCATTAATATTTGTCTTTTCCCGATCTAAACCCAATTCTATTTCACATCCAAGATATTGTGATGCAAAGGCTTCATTTAGTTCAATGAGGTCAAAATCTTTCAGCGAAAAGGAACTGTTTTTCAGAAGGTTATTGACTGCAGGCACTGGAGATAAACCCATCACTGATGGATGACACGCCCCGCGTCCAACTGCTGAGATCTTTGCAATGGGTGTCAATCCAAGTTCTTTGGCTTTTTCTTCAGCCATAATCAACATACCGGCAGAACCATCATTGATACCACTGGAGTTGCCCGCAGTGACCTTTCCAGTTTTTGGAACAAATGCAGGGGGCAGACTTTGAAGTTTTTCAAGGGTCATGCCCGGACGAAAATGCTCATCCTTTTCAAATATCAGCGGCGGTTTTTTTCGTTGCGGTACTTCAATGGGTACAATTTCATCTTTAAAAGAACCATCATTGGTGGCTCTTTCGGCATTGTTGTGGCTTCGCAATGCAACTTCATCCATTTGTTCACGTGTGATATTATGATGTTGGGCAATAAATTCGGCAGTATGTCCCATAATATAAGGCTTGCCAACAAAATAACTGAGTGGTGCCTGTGTTTCATCCACAGGCCCATCTTCTGGATGCGGAATCAGGTGTGAACCGCAATGCAGTGCATGAATCATCGAATCAACAAATGTCTGATCCTGAAGACGACATCCCCATCGTGCCCCAGGAACTGTGTATGGCACACCAGACATATGTTCTACGCCACCAGCAAGAATAACATCAGCCATACCCGCCTGAATCATGGCCATGCCAGATAACACGGCTTCCATGCCGGAAATACAAACGCGATTAATTGTTACAGCCGTAACGTGATCAGGAATACCTGCCATCAAAGCACCGACTCTTGTGACATTCAATGCATCGTGGGGTTCCATACAACATCCATACCGGATATCGTCAATAATGCCGGGATCAATCCCTGCGCGTTTAATTGTTTCTTTTAAAGTAACCGATGCAATTCTTGCACCATCAAGGTCTCGAAGTGTTCCGCCAAACGCACCGATTGCTGTTCGACATGCGGATACAATAACTACGTTTCTCATATATGTATTCTCCTTAATTTTGTAATCTTATATTATCCAGTTTCGCATGGAAAGCTTACAAGGATATGCAGCAACTACAAACTGGCAAATGATTTTTCATGGATTTGAATGGTTGCATCATTACTGGCTTTGATTGCTTCAATGCGTCCAAGTGTTTCTGGTAAAAGTGCCAGGATATAATGTTCCGCCGCTTTAACAACACCCGCATAATAAGATGCATCTTTATTCTTCTCGATCAGGGCATTTAAGTCATCGCCTGATTTATCACCACACAATTTTATCAGTTTCGGCATGGCTGTATTGGCGCGCCATAAAAGCATCCATCCCATGATCACATCGCCCATCGCACGTAAAAATGGTGAAGCAAATGCAAATGCGGTTCGAAGTTTTTCAGACATGGCTGTTGTGCCCATGTGCATGGCTGCTTCACCAAGTTTGTTTAAAGCATTGTCAAGTTTTTCAGCCAATGGTTTGAGTTGTTCATGTTCCCTGGCAGTTGCAGTGGTCTTTTGGACATCCTGCATGAATCCCATAAAAACCTGACCTTTTTTCATTCCCAGCTTTCTTGCCAGTAAATCCATAGCCTGTATGCCATTGGTGCCTTCATAAATGGAGGCGATTTTGCAATCCCTGGCCAGTTGTTCAACAGGATATTCCTGTGTATATCCATAGCCGCCATAAACCTGCATGGCATCAACACAAACCTGATATCCCAGATCTGTACAATAGGATTTGATTAAAGGAATCAGCAGTTCAATCTGATCTTTCGCATGGGTGCGGATTTCTTCAGTATCGCCAACTTTTTCAATATCAAACAAACTGGTGACATAATAAAGAAAGCTGCGCATACCATCAACATAAGCTTTCATATTTAATAACATGCGACGCACATCGGGATGATTAATAATTGAAACAGATGGTGCCTCGGGATCGAACGTTTTTTCCAGTTCCTTCCCTTGAAGTCGTTCACGCGCATAGTTTACAGCCAGTTGATAGGCACATGATGCATGATAAAATCCTTGCGCACCAACTCCCAGGCGGGCTTCATTCATCATGTTAAACATGATTTTCATGCCCTTGTTTGGTTCACCCAGTAAGAACCCTTTGCACTGGCCTTTTCCACCCAGTGTCAGGCTGCATGTTGCACTGCCTTTGATACCCATTTTATGCTCAATACCCGTACACACAACATCGTTATGTTCACCAATTTTACCATTGTCATCTACCCAGTATTTTGGCACAATGAACAATGAAATGCCTTTCGTACCTTTGGGTGCGCCCTCAATTCTGGCAAGAACCGGATGAATAATATTTTTTGACAAATCATGATCACCATTGGTGATAAATATTTTGTTACCAACAATACTGTATGTTCCATCATCATTGGGCGTTGCTGTTGTTGCCAATGCACCAACATCAGAGCCAGCATCCGGTTCAGTCAAAAGCATGGTACCGCCCCATTCACCGGTGTACAGTTTTTTAAGAAATAATTTTTTGATCTGATCAGTACCAAACATCTCAATCATTTTTCCTGTACCATGTCCCATCAGTGCATATGCTGTCATGGCAAAATTGGCACCAACGATATATTCGAGAGCTGCTGCCGCGACAACATTTGGCAAGCCTTGACCGCCAAGTTCAGGATCTTCTGTCAAGCTGGTCCATTCCCCCTCAAGAATGAGTTTATGCGCACGATGATAACATTTTGGGACTTTCACTTCACCCTGATCAAATTGAACTTCCTCTTTGTCACCTTCAGAATAAGTCGGCAAAATTTCTTTTACCGCAAGATTTCGAGCTTCATTGACCAATAAATCGATCATTTTGCGATTCATGTTGTCAAATGCATCGGTTTTGGTGATTTTTTCAACGTCGAGCTGCTCATATAAAATAAAATCAATATCTCGACGATCGCTAATTAATTGTGCCATTAATTTAATACTCCTTTATTCATAAATTTTTTCATCAACATCAAAAGCACCGGCAGCATCCGGTTCTGAGTCACGCGTAAATCTTGCTTCTTTTGATGTCCAATATTCTTTATACCATTCATTGGCAATAATCATCGACATGATTTCACTGGTGCCGGTCCAAATTGAGGCCAGTCGCAAATCTCTGAATATCCGCTCCACAGAAAATACATTGGTATAACCAATACCGCCCATAACCTGCATGGCATTATGCACAGCCTTCTGACAGGATTCTGTGACAAACTTTTTTGCTTCTGAAATCATTCGTCTGACACGCCTGCTGTCAATATCGCGATCAACAGCTTCGGCAGTAACATATATCATCGCACGACAGGCATCCAAAAGCATGGCTGCTTCAGCAACCTGAAAATTGACCCCTTGAAATTGATTGATTGGCTGTCCAAATGCCTTGCGTCGTGTGGTATATCCGGTAGCAATTTCCAGAGCTGGTCGGGCCGCACCAATAGTCATGGCAGCAGTGCCAAGACGTTCAGGAATCATCATGGTTTTGAATACGGCAAATCCTCCATTTTTAGCACCCAGCAAATTTTCTTTTGACACCTTGACATCTTTAAATACCAGACGACTGGTACCACCGCCCCGACACCCCATCAAACCATATATATAAGGTGTTTCAACACCTTCTGTTCGGTCAACAATAAAGCACGAGATTCCTTTATGCGGTTCAGCATCCGGGTCAGTACGTGCATAAACCAAAAAGTAATCTGCGCCTTTTCCACCAACAATAAATCGTTTTTGACCAGTAATATAATAAAAGTCCCCTTTTTCTTCAGCAATAGTAGTTGTTCCAAAAAAATCCGAACCACCGCGCGGTTCTGTAAGGCATTCTGCAGCAAAGATATCTCCTTTAAGCAAAGGGCGCACATACTTTTCTTTTTGTTCATCTGTGCCATGTTTAACAATGGCATCACAGACCAGTTCGGCCCCCACACCATAAGTACAGGCAAAGATATATCCCAAAACGCCAATCTCTTCAATACCTGCTGTACTGGATACCCAGTTTAATTCACGCCCTCCCCATTTTTTAGGATACCGGCATCCCAAAAGATTTCGCTGCCCGGCAGCTTTCAAAAATTCTTTGGGGAATTGAATCTTTTCACTGTCCATGTCAAGAATCATTTGACGTGGTATGGTTTTTACAAAATCACGAATTTCATTTCGAAATGCAATGGTTTTATTATCAAGCAAATAATCAAACATAATTTCCTCATTCTTTACTTAATCTGATTTTTTTTTACCCAACTCTAAGCAAAAAATGAGAAAATATGCAATATAAAAATGTTGGTTGGGCAGATTTGAGCAAGCAATTGCATGGAATTGTGTTGAATCGGTGCAACCCGGTTCAGACCTGATTGTAGTTTGGAGAATTCCATTAAATGACAATTGCAAAAACAGATAATGAGTGATATTTAAAAGTAAGGATCTACTTTGTCCCCTGCTAAAAGAACTATCTTTATAAGAATATGTGTCAGGCACAGAATGGCGTTGTTTGGGACATTCCTTAACATAGTAATAATTATATTTAGATAAATTGATAATCAATCATAAAGGAAGGATATTTTATTTCTAATGAAAATAATATCACCATCAAAAACAAAAACAGTCAAAATTATTTGTCCTTCATGTAAAAGACGATTTTATGCAACTTTTTCTTTAATTCAACCCAATGCCATTGGAATTGGTAAAGTAGTCACGCGATGTCTTTATTGCAAAGGTTTGAGTCTTATTGAAGTTCCTAATAAATACATCAATGAAGCCCGATTTAAAAAACAAATCCAACGTATTAGAAAACAATTTAATATTGTATAAAAGAATTGGTGATAATGTATGATCGCAGAAGGCTGGGCATAACAACTGGGAAATATTATTTGAAGTTACCCCCAGACGCCGGGTATTGTTTCACCACAAAATACACATTTATTGTTTTTAATATGATAATTGCCAATATAATAGCCGCGTCTTTCAATGATTTGCTTATGACAATGATGACAATAGGTATGATTGCCTTTATGATTAACAACATTACCTGTATAAACATATCGAATTCCAATTTGCATAGCAATCTTTCTAAATTCAGTTAAGGTGGCGATTGGGGTGGGTGGTAAACGTGTCAGTTTGTATTTGGGAAAAAAGCGTGTGACATGAAGCGGATAATTGGGGCCCAAGTGATCCATAATCCATTGACACATTGTCTTGAACAATTCAGGACGATCAACATATTCAGGCACAACCAGATGGGTCATTTCAAAATGTACTTTTTCTTGATGCATTGTTTTAAATGTATTTAATACCGGTTGCAACCGCCCACCATTCAGTTTGCGATAAATGGCATCATCAAAGGATTTTAGATTGACATTGGCCGCATCAATGAATTGACATAATTTTATCAATGGATCGGTATTGATATATCCATTTGAAATCCATAAGTTCTTAATGCCTTTATTTTTAGCAATACGAGCTGTATCTATCATATATTCAAAATAGGTTGTGGCCTCAGAATACGTGTATGCAATAGATTTACAATTATTATTGATACATGTTTCTACAACAGATGCTGGAAATAGTTCGTAATGGCGAACGTCACTGGGCTTGACTTGAGAAATCTCCCAATTCTGACAATTCAGGCATCTGAGATTACATCCAGTAGTAGCAATAGAAAAGGCCTTGCTCTGTGGTAAAAAATGATACAATGGCTTTTTTTCTATGGGATCGACATTAACTGAGCAAGGATTACCATAAGTCAATGAATATAATTTGCCACCAATATTTACTTTTGATCGACATACGCTCCGATCCCCTGGAGATAACACACAATGATTTGGACAAACCCCACAAATAACTTTATTATTTTTCAGCTTTTTATAAATGTGTGCCTCAGTAGACCATTTCCATAACTTATCCGGCACGTCATTTTTAATTATTTTCCCCCGAATATCGTTAGGCCCCGCATTTTTCAAGCTTTGAATACCAGGCCATGAAAAAACTGGAGATGCCCCAATAATGCTGGCCGCACTACTTATTAAAAATGATCTGCGCGTTAACGTCTTTTTTTGTGTCGTCTTTCTTTTTTCCATGAAATTTCCTTTTTGGATCGATTTTTTCGGGATGTTTTTTCAGGTACTTTATCCTCAAATTGTGGAAAAAAGGAGCCATAATTTTCATGCGGTTTGATTACAGGTTCTTTGGCCTTTTTCTCGATTTTTTCTTTTTTACCTTTGCGCTGATCTTCAGGCAGCGGCGGCCCATAGAAGCAATCTTGCGGAATATAAGGTGTAACAAATAAGTCATTGCCATATTTTTCAATTTGACCGCCGGTGGCAATAAAATTATTTGTGTGTATGGATAATGTAACAGGTTTTTGATCAATACGTTTGCCAATACGTTGTGCCAGGTGCTGCTCATCAGTCATGATAACATAATGTTTACCACCCAACGGGGAAATGCCTTTTTTTAAAACATGTGCATATGCACGTTGGCGTACGCAGGTATAAAGTAATTTGGGTAATTGAGTAATTGCTTGCGGTTGAGGCAACTGTGAACGATCCATGCATCGAATACAATCATTTTCCATTTCCAGACCATGATTGTGAATGAGCATAAAGATCTCACGAATATTTCCCAAACGAATATGTTTCCATCCATCTTCTTCAGATAAAACCTGTAATACCTGCTTTCTTTTACACCATCCATCATGATCCAGATACAATCCAAATTCATCTGGTGAACGACCCAGAAGATATTGTAAAAATCGGCTCAGTTTTTCACTTTGTTTTTCAGGTTTCATTATTGACTCCACTGGTTATACCCTTTAAGGGTAAAAGTTATTTTTTTTTCCTGATAAAGCAATTTTTTGGAATAACATTAAGGAGAATATTATCAAATGCATTGTATGGAATCAAACGAATTTTTTAAATAAATCCAATGTTGTGGTCACCATATTTATTCTTGACATAAATAAAAATAAGAATATATATTAAAAGATGAATTTAATTTTTGAGATTTACTTAATTAAAACAATTACATTACTTGATAATAGCAATACCCAAAAAAAATTATTTTAAAGGAGAAAAAAAGTGAAAACCCCTGAATACAAAGAATTGTTTCCCGCAGCAAAGAAATTACCATCAATTTTTTCCGAAAAAACATGGCATATAATCAGAATCTTTACCCTTCTGATATTAATTTCAGAAATAACTGTTTTATACCTTTACCCTGATAAAGGCCTGTTTATTTTTTGGCGAATTGTAATTCCAATGCTTCCCCTTGTATTGTTTCTATCAACAGGATTCTGGAGAAATATGTGTCCCCTGTCTGAAATCAATCAGATTTCATTCTATCTAGGCTTTTCTAAAGAACAAAAATTACCCGAATGGATGAAAAAATATGGTATTGCCGTAGCGATTTCTTTATTAATTATTTTTGTGACTGCCCGAAAATTTCTATTTAACACAAATGCTTACGCGCTGATAACGCTTCTGATCGTTTTGGCTGTGAGTGCCTTTATTATGGGGTTTTTATATAAAGGAAAAAGTGGATGGTGCAGTACGTTTTGTCCGGTGATGACAGTTGAAAGATTATATGGTCACAGCCCTTTTTTAAGTGTGCGGAATTGTTATCAGGACTGTGTTGGATGTACCAAAAATTGCTTTGATGTCGCACCGGATGTTTCATTTCTAAAGAATTTATATGATAAAGATACTTTTTTCTTTAATTCCTATAGGTTTTTTGCAGGGATTTTTCCCGGCTTTGTAATTGGTTTTTACATGATTCCTGACCCACCTCAAATTCCAATATATATGATGTATGGTTATTTTTTTATATATTGTTTTGTCAGTGCTGCCTCATTATATCTTTTGAGTTTTCTTTTTTTCAGTCAGCATGTGGAATTTCTTATATCCATATATGGGGCCTTGGCTATAAACAGTTATTACTGGTTTAACGCTGAAATGTTTGTGGATATATTTACACCTTCAGATAACATTTATGCCATACTATCTACATGGTTTATTCGTATCCTTGTTCTTGTTCTTTCAATTTTCTGGATAAAAAAAGCATTTATAAAAGAACAGGCGTATATTATTAAAAAATTAAAACGATAATTGTTCTAAGGAATTCTCGGAAAATAAGTTCCCCATTTAATATATTGAATTCCAATTTTTGAACCTGGATTACGCTGAAGAAGATGAATAAGATGAATTAAAAGTGTTTGATTTCATCTTATTCATCTTCTTCAG
>Ga0272440_1000816_pt1 | contig 26201 bp, 7 predicted proteins | sample SSMMMBAug17_FD_192440 | JGI IMG/M metagenome (GOLD analysis project Ga0272440, IMG submission 192440) | Marine sediment archaeal communities from Little Sippewissett salt marsh, Falmouth, MA, United States - SSM-MMB-Aug17 | ecosystem: Environmental > Aquatic > Marine > Wetlands > Sediment ...
CTTTTTAACCTACTATTTTTTTTGAGCTTACTTGTAATTTTTACATAATTTACCAATATCTAAACTTTTTGTCTATTCTTTTTATTGAGCTTTTTTGTATTTCTGTTCAAATCTGGGAGTATAACGACTAAATCAGCGGCGTTAGCCCGCTGGATTGATTGGTTATTAAGAGTTGGCAATTTGTATATTTCTGGAATTATTGATGTAATAACGTTTAGTGAGTTTATAACATTCAGCTTTTAACAATTTGTTCTACGGCATGGCATAATCTTCTAAAGGAACGAGATCTTTGTTGAGCAACATTTATATCAATCAAGTTTGTTAGTCTTGCCTGATCAACTGTTGGTTTATATGAGTAACCAGATGGAAGTTGACTTGACAGCCATTCTTTAACTCCCCTTTTTGATTCAACATCTTTTGTGAAGACTAAATTGTGCGGAAATTTATTGTTTTGATCTCTTGCAATTGCTTCGATACTTGCTAAAAACCAAGCTTCATATTCTCGATGTGCAAAAACTATAGTGACAGGGCAATGCAAATATAAACGATTGATCAGTTCTGTTAAATTTTTATTTTCTATTGCCGGACATCCATCATCTAAATCTAAAAGAATGAGAATACCTGCACAATCTTTATATTTTAGCGCATACTTGATAAATGATGAGAGCTTCATTTTTAATTTAATTAAATTTCCAACCTGAATTGGTCTTGCTACAGACCAATTCCATTTTTCGTATAAAGCAAGAATTCGTCTTAATAATAATGGAACAGCGTCTTTTTCTCCATGACCTTCAACAATTGGGACAATACATGGCATGATTATAATGCCTCCTCATCTATTGTAAAACCTTCCATCCGCATAATCTCACCAGCAGAAAAGAGTTTTTCGTCAATGGCTTCACGCTGTCTTTTGATGATATTTCCAACAATTGTTTCATCTCTATTTTTTTGGACAACTTTTAGCGCATCTACAGGAAAAATATCTATTAAATCAGGACTATGACTTGTAATTACAACTTGATTATACAGGCTTAATTCTTTAATAGCTTCTCCAATAATGCTTGTTGTTTCTGGATATATATTTAATTCAGGTTCTTCAACCACGAAAAGAGAATCAGGTTTTGTAACAAACGGGTTCATTGCAGTTAACAGCCCCAGGAGTTTAAGTGTACCCTCAGATTCTTGAGATAACTCAAATGATCTATCTGGCAAGTAATGTATGCGTGTAAGCAGATACTCTCCAATTAATTCAGTTGAATAATTATTGAAATTATGAATGGCTGCTTTTAATGAATTGAGCAAAGAAGTATTATCAGCTTTTTCTTGTAAATATCTTAATGTAGAGCATAAATTTTTCCCCTGTTCCTCTAAAGGGTGTGGTTCAGCCAATATTTGAGGTACGCGTAAATGGCCAGGAATAATGTTGTAAAAACTGATATTGGTCAGAAGTTGAAAAACGTCATTTAGTTCTGTTGAAATTGATCTTAATGCCGGAAGGGCCAAATCTTGGCTATTGATAATAGTATCAGGATAAATGATTGGCTTGATTTTTCCATTCTGTTCTGCTGTTAACGTTTTTTGTGTACTATCAAAATGAATAGATTTATAATCCTTAGTATTCTTATTTGCTTGAATGGATAATTTTTCATTTTTAAGATTAAAATGAATTTCTTGTATTTCAATAGAAAATGAGTAAAATCCAGTCAATTGAGATTTGCTGAACTCGAAAAAAAATTGAATTTCATTTTCATTACTTGCTTTACAAAGAATATCTTTAATGCCTCCTCTCTTTGCAATTGCCTCCTTTAAACCAAATCTGAGAGCGTCTTTTAAAAATCGAATAGAGTCAACAATATTACTCTTACCAGCCCCATTTAAGCCACATAAAATATTCAGTGCGTTTAATGGTAGATTGATATGTTTCAGGCTTCGGAAACTTTTTATGCGCAGTCTTGTAATCATATTGTTACTTTCCTGGTTCATAGTTTTTAGTACACAGAGAGTATAAACTATCAACTTAATGAATTATATATAATAATGCATCAATAAAGCACCCACCTCCACCGCCACCGTCATTATGGGGTGTAGATTGAGCAATTGATCCAAGTCCGGAAGGATCTATTATTTCCCCATTAACCATACCATCGTCATCACCAGTACCACCATCAACAATAGTTATGACAACTTGTTTTCTGTCTGCACTGAACTCAATATGATCTTTAAAGTCATACCAACCATTCTGTCCATATTTGAACCAGCTATAACCTTCTGGTGCGGGTTCTGGTAGGTGATAAATGACTTTGATGACCCCACCTGAAATATCGGTTTTGAATTTCATATCAAACAGACCATAAATTAAATTTTCTGGTCTGTTTAAATTATCGGGTATTTCAGAAGGCGCCAAATTGAACTGACTTGTGCAGGTCCCACCGCTATTTAACTCTAAACCAACAGGTTTACCATTTAAACATGTAATGGGAAGTACATTATCTGAAAATAGCGTTATTCCATTATCTTTTATTTGAATATTGACAATATCACTTGATTTAAACCCATTATTGTCTTCAATGATAAGTTCGAAAAGTAACATAGACCCGTCAACGCCAATTGAGGGTGTAACGAAGCTTGGTTTTGGGTTTGTTGGATTCGATAATGTTGCCGGTTTTCCACTGATTTGTCTCCAAAGATAGGTTACAATGGAGCCATCTGAATCAGAAGATCCAGTTGCATCAAGAGTAACTGTTGTCCCTTCAAATAAGCTTTGATCCAATCCTGCATCAGCTATTGGTGGAACGTTATTGCAGCTTATGCTTATCATACATGTATCTTGATCTTTCAGTCCGGCAGAGTCTGTAACAGTTAATCTAAAAGTTAATATAGCACCATCAGGGCATATATTTGGAGCTAAAAATGCTGTCGTAATTGCATCAGGGTCTGAAAGTATAACGTTTGATCCAAAAATTTGTTTCCATTCATAGGTAAAGATATTATTATCAGGATCAGATGATTTGGTGGCATTTAAAATTACTGTCTCGCCTTCATCAACGTATTGATCAACTCCAGCATCAGCAATTGGTGGTTTATTTCCTTCAGAACTATCAATAATATTAATAATACAGTAATCAATGGACTCCTGTTCATCAATGTCTTTAACTGATAATTTAAAATCAAGTGATGCACCATTAATTTCGACATCTGGTGAACTAAAAAAAGGTTTAACAGCAGTTGTATCAGACAGGGTTATTTCAGGGCCGCTGATCTGAGTCCATTGATAAGAAACAATGCCATTATCAGGGTCAAATGAATTAGAACCATTCAGGTTGACCATATTTCCTTCAATAACATTTTGATCAATACCTGCGTTTGCTGTTGGCGGTATTTTGACCCATATAACATTAATAATACATGTATCAGTTGACTGTAACCCTTCATTGTCAGTTATCGTTAATAGAAATTCCAATGAAACATCATCGGATATAACATCCGGTGCTATAAAAGTTGATGTCACTGAAGTTGAATTTGATAATGTTACCATAATATCAGCATCTTTTTGAGTCCATAGATAAGATATAATATTTCCATCAATGTCATAAGAATCAGATGCATCAAGAATGACTTTAATTCCTTCATTAACTGTTTGTTCATCACCTGCATTTGCTGTTGGAGGTAAGTTCACATCTGGTTTATTGAAAACATAAATCGTACAGGTATCAATAGCCTTTAAACCGCTATCATCAGTTATATTTAATTGAAAAATTAAAGTGTCACCTTCATCATCCACCTCAGGAGCAGTAAAATCTGGCTTAATTGCGTTAATATCTGAAAGTTCAACAGCAGTCCCTTGAGTTTGAACCCATTCGTAAGAAATAATGATTCCATCTAAATCTGAAGATTGGTAAGCATCAAGAGAAACTCTTTTACTTTCCATAATGTTTTGATCATTTCCGGCATTGGCAATTGGAGGGCTGCTTTCACTTCGAACGTTAACCTTACAGACACTTTTTGAGGTCAATCCACCCTGATCTTTTACAGCAACTTGAAAAGCAAGTATTTCTTCACTTTCTACATCAGGGCTTGTAAAATTAGGCTGAAATGATGATAAATCAGAAAGTATAACCTCTGTACCTTCAGTTTGAATCCATTCATAAGAAACGATTCCATCGTCAAGGTCAGATGATTTTGAAGCATCAAGAACAACAATTGTATTTTCAAGAACATTTTGATCGGTTCCTGCATCAGCAGATGGCGGTGTGTTGATCCAGAAGATGTTTACTGAGCAAGTATCATGAGATTTAAGGCCGCCATTATCGGTTACAGTTAATTGAAATTTTAATACTGAACCTTTTGTATCGACATTTGGGGCAGTAAATGTTGGTGTAGGTGAACTTGTATCAGAAAACGTAATTGGAATCCCTTGAGTCTGTGTCCAATGATAAGAAACAATTCCATCCTCAGAATCAACTGAATTTGAAGCATTCAGAGTAACAGTTTCTCCTTCATTAGCGGTTTGATCAATACCGGCATTGGCTGAGGGAGGAAAATTCTGTTTAATAACATTAACGACGCATGTATCTTGAGACTTCAAACCGCCATCATCAATAACAGTTAATTGGAAAGTCAGGGAGGATCCATTATCTCCCACTTCTGGTATTGCAAAAGAGGGAGTAATAGATGATGGATTGTTAAGTTCAACCGCCAGACCATCAGTTTGACGCCAATGGTAAGTAACGATTGCATTCTCAATATCTGAAGAATTAGAAGCATCCAGAGTAATTGATTGAATTCCTTCAGTTATGGTCAAATCTTTGCCGGCATCAGCTATTGGTGATGTGTTATCCCAGCTTACATTTACGATACAAGTATCAGTGGATTGTAAACCTTTTTCATCAGTAACTGTTAATTGAAAAATTAAGGACTCACCATTTGAATCAACTTCTGGTGAAATAAATGTTGTCGTAATTGAAGTTGGATTTGATAAAAGAACATTCGACCCTTCTGCTTGATTCCAATTATAAGACACAATAGAATCATCTAAATCAGTTGAATTGCTGGCATCCAGTACAACATGTATCCCGCTTTGAACGTTTTGATCAGGTCCTGCATCAGCTAATGGTGGCTGTAGTATAGATTCAGCGTCTTTAGGATCAGTTCCTTTTAAATATTCTTCAAAATCAGAAATGCCATCTCCATCGAAGTCTCCAGTGCCATCTCTATCCAAAGAACCAAAATATTCAATTTCCCATTCATCAGAAATTCCATCATTATCAGTATCTGTTTGAGAACTGATTGTAATAGTTGTGACTTTACTGGCAGATAACTCTCCATCCGATGCCGAAAAGGTAACTTTATAAACACCAGCCTGACTTTTTGCTGGTGTCCAGTCAAATATTCCTATGCCATTACCTTTATCAATAAATATGGCTCCAACAGGCATATTATTGGCAGAAAGTATTGGGATTGTTCCATTAGGGTCGCTTGCTTCTACAATAAAAGATAGTTGCTGACCTTCTTTTCTTGAACGATCAGGTATAAATTGAAGTATTGGTGGTACGGGGGACTCACTTATATCTTCGTATATTATTGTGTATGTATCTGTTGTATCACCATCAAAAAGATTAAAAAAATGCTTCCAGCTATGATCATCTTCTTGTATTTTAGATAACCATGCATTTTCTTTTCTGATTTGTTTTCCATCAGACCTGATGACTTCTTTGAGAAGCATCTGACCATTCTTGGGATCAGGAAGCTGGATATAAAGAAAACCGTTTGTTATCTTTGTTAACAGAGTAAGCTCATTTCCAGAACCATTTATGTTTGAAATTGAAGATATATCCAAAACTTTTGTATCAATATTGTCTGACTCATAAACTTTGTAACTATCGCCGTCAATTGCAAGAAAATCTTTAATGTTATCCCTGCCGGGTAGGTCAACAATCACATCCTGCACAAGAAAATGAGTATAAATTTCTTCCAACAGTGAAGTAAGCTCGCCACCAAGTTCATTTGAGTGGGAATATTCCGCTTCAAATTTAACAAATTTTCCTGAAAGAGAGCAGGTCATAATCCAACGGGCTGTACCGGCTGTATTTGGATCAATATCTCCAAACTCTACCAGAAGGCTTTTGATAGCCTCCTCACCATTTACTTCACTGCCCTCAATTAAAAAGCCAATGAGAAGACCTTGTTCATTTTCAACAATTTTAGGTTGTGCTGAATCTATTTTAAGATTTTTTGCGACACCAAATCCGTTATTACGAACTCTGACACCCAGTGAAAATGGAATAACAGGCTCTATTTGAGAGGTAAAAGGATCATCACCATAAACATTTACAGGTAAAAAATAATCCAGAATAAGTTCAGGCATGGGTTTAACATAAATAGAATCAGGTGTTACTTCAGTAACGTGTTCTTCTCCACCTATGGTATAGCTAAGCGTTGCCCCCACATAATAAAGCGTACCCAGTTCAAGACCATTTGATGCTCCGATAGAAGGGATTATTAGCCAATGAATATCAGAAGAAGTTGATGGGTTTACTGTTCCATAGCCATCAACACTTTCAATATTTTCCATTGAATCAACACGTATGAAAAACAATGCATCACTATTATTGGTATTGGAAGTGGCAATAACACTATTTCCGTTTTCATCAGTAAAGTTGACATCCACGCTAACATTTTCAAGGGATATGCTATCAAAGCCATTGTTAATGCGCATGTGGGCATCAAAAGCCTGTCTTTCTAAGGTCATTTCCTGTCGTATTTCAATTTTTACCCTTGCACATATGGAGTCTTCGGCAAATGAGTTGCTTGATAAAACTAAAGACAGGAGTAGGAAACACAAATAAAATTTCAATATAATAATTATTTTCATTTTCAACCTATATATAATGGTTTTATATGTTTTAATAAAAAGTAACAGTTAAACATGCGCTTATATTGCATTGCGGAAGCCCTGAAGGCCCTTCATTATCAAGAATACTTTGCAGGCTATCTAAGTAAGGTTTAACACTACTATCGCATGAACATTCAAAGCCACTTTTAAGAGGAGGAGCAGAAAGAAATGCTTTGCAATTACAAGGACCAACGCCACAGCCCCCTTCAACTTTAGCTTGAACACTTGGAGGACAGCATGATCCGCTTGCAAAAGATATATCTATACCAGGAATCCAACTTGTTGGTGAAACAGTTATGCAGCCATGTACACATGCCTTAAGCGCTGTGATTGTTTTGATTTTCATAGTATCGCAATCACAACATTCCCCATCTTCGACATTTGAACTAACCTTTATCCCTATTGGCCCGAGAATTGGAACGCACGGGCTGGTACCCCCTATACTTACAGTGCCAAACGGATCCAAAAATCTGATTGAATTATTATTTGCATAAACATAAAGATTGATATCAATATCATTAAAACCTGCCATACAATTATTAGCTGTTGAGAGTTGCATCCTTTCAGGTTTATTTCCCATACCCAAGGGGTCAACTTCAAGATATCTGCCTAAACTCGGATCGTATGTTCTATTGAAATTGTAATGTAAACCTGTCTCAAAATCATAATATTGACCTGGAAATCTTAAATTATTCTCAATTGTTGATATACTGACTTTTGATTCTCCAAAAGCATTATAGTTAGAACTCCAAACAGTACAACCATTTGCATCAATGAGAAACTGAGGGGTTCCAAGATGGTCATTTATATAAAAATAATACCTACCATTAATTTGAATAAATAATGGATCCGTTAGCCAAACTGAACCTGGTTTATAACCATAACTTTTTATCTCTTCGCCATTTTCATTATATTCACCGACAATACCTTGAGTACAGTTGAAAAAATAAGTTTTTGTTCCTTTGGTTTCTTTCCATAACCTTCTGCCAAAAGGGTCATAAGCATACTCTGCTACTATTGAATTATTATGATCCTCAACTCTAATCAATCGATTATCCATATCGAATAATAGTCTATACCTTGTTTTATCAAGAGCATGATAAATTGTATTGCCATTTTTATCATATTCAAACGTATGGTCATCAATGTTAGTTAGTTCATTGTTATCATTATAATTCCAATCTCCATCTATCATATTATCAGATTTTCTATTTCCAGTAGCATCGTAGGTAAATGTTTGATCGGGATGATCAAAATGTTCTGTTTCAACTATCCTATCTAAATCATCATAGTGATATGTCATTATTCCTTTTTCTGTTTCTATTTTTCGAATATTTCCCTTGTTATCAAAAGTATAATCATAATTCATCAAAATATTTTGGGCTGGATCGTTAACTCTTATTGATTGTAATCTCATTATTGAATTATATGAAAGTTTCTTTTTACTTCCACCAGGATAAGTCACGCTTTCTGGTAAATTCCACTTATACGAGTTGTATTCAATATGTCCTTTGTCTGGTATAGCTACATTCTTAAGATTATTATTACCGTCATAATTATATTGATAAGTAATATTATTGGGTCCTGTAAAACTCTTTTCTAATCCATTATGGTAGTATTCTTTTGAATATGACAGCACAAATGAACCGTAATTTAACGTTTCTGAAATTTTCCTATATGCCTTATCATAACAATAGTGGGCAGACATAATACCATCAGTATAGCCTGTAATTCTGTTGGAAGCATTAAAAGAAAATGTAATTACTTTTTCAGGTTCAGATTGATCTGATGTATTATAATATTGCCTTTCTTTAATACGTCCGGCATCATCATATACATATTTTATTGTCTGATTTTTGTTATCAGTTTTCTTTATAAGATGATTTACTTCATCATATTCATATTCTATAGTCTCTTCCATGGGTCTGATTTCTTTAACTAAATTATCATTTCCGTCATATTCGAACTTAGTAATATTCCCATTTTTATCTCTAATTCTAATGATATTGTTTCTATCATCATAAATGTATTGTATATAATTACCATAGTTATCTATTTCCTTAGACTTTCTATTTAGATTATCATATTCATAGTAAGTGTTTACTCCATTCTCATCATTTTTCAATATTAAGTTACCAACGAGATCGTATTTATATTCAATTACAGATTCATTAGAATTGTCTGGAATAATATGCTCTTCAATTTTTCGCCCCATGGAGTCATACAAATATTCAACTTTAAAAGTTGGAAATGTTACTTGAACAGGTTGATCTCCTGCTGCCCCTGTGCATGATGAGCAATACGAGCCTTGTGTATTCGAATAATCAAAAAGAACTTCGTTACCATTACCATCTATAGCTTTGACAGTGCGTCCATCAAGATCATATTCATTTGTAATTTTATTACCTTCCGGATCAATTTTAAGGATTCTTTTTCCATCTGTATTATATTGATAATATGTGGTAGCACCTGATGAATCCATAAGCTTTTCTATATTGTTATTAGAATTATATATGTACGTTTTGGTATATAGCATTGGATCAGTAGTCGTTACCGTATTATTGCCAGCATCATAATCAAACCTATGAATATTTCCGAGAGGATCTTTTGTTGAAATTAATCTGCCCACATTATCATAAATCTCATACCAGAATTTTCCTCTTGCATCTTCTTTTTGCACTGTATACCCCTTTTCACCATAAGCATAAGTATAATATGTTGTGTATGATTCAGCATCAGTAATTGTTTTAATACTTCCATATTTGTCATAAGAATAAGTGATATTCGTTTCTAATGTATTTTCATCGCCAACATTTGTTTCTTTCAATTTTCTGCCAAACTCGTCATAAACATATGTGGTTGTCCTTTCATCTGATGTTCCATAGGCTTCTATCATTTTTTTCATATTCCCGTGATCGTCATACTCATATTTAGTAATTACGCCCAATCGGTCAGTTTTCTCGATAAGATTATTGAATTCAGGGTCATATGTAAAGAATTCCGTTGAATCGTCTGGATATGTTTTTTGGGTAAGATTATTCCATTCATCAAACTCATAATATGTTTTGTATCCATAAGGGTCTATCTTGATTTTTTTTCTGTTCTCCCAGATAAGTCTTTCAATCGTTCTGTTATTAATATCCGTACGGACTTTTCTTCCAAATTGGTCATACCAGACCTCTTTAATTTTTCCACTGGTTGAAGTAAGCATAACATAGTAAGAACGATCACCAGTTCCCTGGCCATATTCAAAGAAAGTCCCAACGCCCTTTTCATCTGTAACACTTAAAACCCACCCATAATCATTATAAGAAATCAAGGTTTTCTGTTTTTCAGCGTTAATTTTCCATTCGAGCCTTCCCTGGTCATCATAGCCATATAATATTTCATTTCCCAGGATATCAGTTACTTTAGATAATTTGCCATCTGTATAATCATATTTGACTTTTCTTTCCCAAAGGTCTTGAATATAAAAGAATTCTCCATTTTCATTATACTCATACCAGATGACCTGGTTACCAGAGCTATCAAACACTCCTTTCAATTTATTATCTTCATAAGTATAACTAATTTTTACGCCATTTTTGTCTCCATCTGAAATTAGCTGACCCGAAGAATTAAAAGTACTCCACTTACCTGCTCCATCTTCCCATCTAAATCCTTCGGGTGTAGTATGGATATATTTATTTTTATGCGAAAAAACAGATTTTTGTATATCAACACTTTTATATGATACCCCATCTTTATTAATAAAATCTGGTTTGTTATCACTGTCATAATATATTTCAAGGTTCAATGTGTCTTCGCTGAAATGCCAGGCATTATTATAATAATACCGTTTGACAGAAAAATTATATCCAAAAATTTGAAAAGACAAATCAACAACATCGTCTTCATATTCTCCTCTTAATAAATCAACACGACTTTTTAATGCTTCTTTTGCAAGTGCCTGACAACATGTATCAAATATTTCACAATACCGCTTTGGCGTACAAACGATGCCCTCAATTTTTTCATGAACTGGAGTCCATTGAGAAGATCCACCACCTCCAGGATTTATATTTGCCGTTCCTCCAGATGATGATATTTCACATTTTCCTATAACCTTAGTAAAAATAAAGCATTCAATGCCTTCGTATATCATACCATTTGAACATTTAAATATATACCATAGACAGTGTATATTTGAATATGTTGTACATCCTCCACCTGATCCATCGTTTTCACCAGACATATCAGTCAAGCATGTAACACGATATGGAACTGTAACTGATTCTTTTGCTTCTATAGCGTCGGGAAGAGACGATAAAATTTCATACTCATAATATTGGTCACTTTCTGGAAATTTGAATTGTAAATTTTCAGCTCTTATCAGACCATAATTTGTATACCTTACTTCTCCAGTAAAGACATCACCTTTCTTCATATCGGGAAAGTTAATGGATTTAGGTTCTGCTACGACAACTGCTGCTGGAACATCAGTCTCATATGTTGCAGTAAGAATTATTTCATATTTATCTTCAATTGTTGTTTCCGTGACTTCCCACTCAACAGTCACCAGACTATTCTTTAGAAAAACATCATGTATCGATGATATTCCAGGTTTGATTGTAATTCGACCAACATATTCCTGATGATTGTTTGCAGTAACTCTGCACCTATATCTGCCCGAAGGTAAATCTTTAAATAAAACTTCACCAATATTATCAGTCAATTGAGTTTGTTCAACAGTTAAAACCTTTTCATTTTGCAGCGTGATTTTAGCACCTTCTAATCCTTGAATAATTTCATTGCTGTCTTTATCAATTGTTCCTGTATAGATATCTGAAACTTTGAACAAAACAGAGCCTAAGCCCGACTGCGTTACAGAAACAAACAAGGTTATATTTTTTTCTTCATGATTTGAACTGGTTATTCTCAAATAAAATGTATACATACCTTCAGAAATATCATCTCCGGGGTTGAATGCCACACTGACATCACGCCTTTCTCCAACTTCAATGTTTCCTTGATCAGAAGACGCATTCAAAATTACCCATTCTGGAGCCTCATTTCCATTCTCTAAAACAATCGATAGTTTTGTATCATTAAGGGGAGCCGTTCCTTTGTTTTCCAGAACAATTGTTTCTGTCACAGTTTCCTTCAATGCCAACCCGGTTTCCACATGATTTGGTGTAAAATGCAGCGATGGCGTTGCTTCGGAAAAACTTGTATTTAAAGTTATTTTTCCCCAGTCATCATCACCGGATTCATCACTTTTTATGGCAAGAACAACCTTGCCTGATGCTTCGGCATTATTATCAGCCCATATATTGAACTGAAGCATTCCTGTCTGACCTGAAGCAATTTTTCCAATAGAAGAAGTTTGCACAATATGAATGCCATTAGGTAATGTGGCATCCGGCTGATTCTGTGCTTCATATACAATTTTTACATTATTAACTTCAGTGGCATCACCTGTTTTAACCTTAATATTAACAGATTGTTTATAATTTTTGGGTAAGCTTAAATTAATCATTTCGGGGCTAAAAGAGACTCTTTTTATTACAAATTGGCCCTGAGCGTTACGATCCATTAAGTCGGGATGAACGACATAAACGTTATAAGTTCCGGCTTCTTTTTGAAGTGGGGTGAAAGTATATGAAAAGGTACCTGCATTACTGGTGAACATTTTGTATGTACGCTCAAAACCCCTTACAGAAATTATAAGATTCAAAGGGACATTTGGAAGGGGGGCGCCATCAACACGTTTTATTGCTTTACCAGTGATGATAATATCTTCATCTCCAAAAGAGCTTTTAGGTGTAATATCAATAATCTCTCCATAATAGCTTGTATCAATTAGTGAAACCTGTTTAGTGGAATTTAAACCCTGCATGCTAACATGTTCTTCTTCGCCAGTATGATAATGAACATTGGAAATTGATAGTCTCAGCGTTGCTTCCTCAGGGATATTTTCAGGAATGGAAATATTCATAGGCTCAGATTGAAACATTTCTCCCGGTGCGATACGGGCAACCGTCATTCCATTGGCAAGGGTTATTACATTATTACCAAGATATTGCTTAAACGATCCTGTAGATAAAACATTGCCATCGCTGTCTTCAAGATAAAGAAAAATTTCATTAGATTCTGTTTGTCCGCTATTTGTAGCCGTAACAATTTCAATTTCTTCTTCGCTGGTATTTTCAAGTGTAAATTTTACGTTTCCTTTGGTTCCACGCTTGAATTCATCATTTAATATGCCCATGACCATCATTCCATCGCCAACCGATATTTGATTGCTGCGGGCGATTTTAACTATCTCTCCAGCATTTGGCGTTATCTCAATTGTTGTTAATAGTAACTCAACATCCTCTAAATCAGAATAGCCTCCCACAATAACCGGAACAATTTTAAATTCACCAGGTTCAAGGCTAAACTTTTGAGATACATGATCGACACCTCCAAGATTTACGATTAAACGAGTATTTATGACCTTTGATTCTGATTTATTTTTTAATAGATACTCAAGTCGGTTCATGATGCCTCTTTTGACAAGAGACAAGCCTGAAAGTCTTGACTCAAAATCTGAGATGAAGGGTAAAATTTGAGAAAGATCCTGTTCAAAATCAACAAGTTCAGAACCATTTAACAGTGTTGCGTTAAGTTGTGGAAGTGTAATTGTGCGGCCAATGCTGTTTGCAGCATTTATATCAACGGCAATAACTGTGTAAGTCCGTTCATCATTTTTATATCCACTATCTGTTAAATTTGTACCTGTCAGCAGATATTTATTGAGCTTTGTACCTTCTGCCTCAGTTCCAAGGTAAATATCATAGCCTGTTGCGCCTGTTGATGTTGACCATGATATAACGGGTAATTCACTATCCTTTTGAAAGACTTCAAGGACAGGAACCGGAAGAAGACCAAAATTTAAATAAAATGAATTGGATGGCTCTGATTCATTGCCAGCACTGTCAACAGCTGTAATCAGATAGCAATGATCTGTAATTGAAGGTGTTGGGTCAATAACAAGGGTTTGTGGGATATCGGTTGCCAGAGGGGACAAACCGTTAACAGTAAGAATCTGGGTTGTATTTGAACGATACAGTGAATAAGATATTTTTTCTGCATATGGGGGAGCGTCCCACTTTGCTTTTATACCTGCTCCTGTTAGCTCAAGTACAAAATTCTGAGGCTTTCCAGGAGTAATAGAATCAGAATTGACCTCAACAGTGGAACTGATACCGCTTATGGATTCCTGATTGTTTTTACTTCGGATACTGGCTATCCCATAGTAATATTTTCCATCTGTTGATGGTTCATCAATAAATTCAACAACATTTCCAGGTCTTTTATAATGTGTAAGTTCTGTCTCTCCAGGGGCTTTTCTAAAAATCTGATAATCAAAAACATCATCAACAGTCCTCCAGGTCAGTTTTATTTTACCTTCAGGCAATGATTCAGCTTTTAAATTGATTGGAATTTCAAGAGGGGGTAAATCACCCTGGTAAACCTGAAAATGATTTTTACAAAGAATGCGTGTACTTGTATTTTCTAAATCATCAATAGCCGTAGCGATAAATTTTAGAGTTTCTACCTCATTAAGACCAGCGTCAAAAGGAAGTTGGAATGTCGCCTGAAAAGCCTGTACGTCATCCTCTTCAGGGGGAATCTCATCAAGAAGCCTGATTTCAGTTTTGCTGCGCCCATCTGCTGAAAGAAAATAAAAGAGTTCAGGCTTATCATTTTGTTTTAGTTTTTCATTAAAACCTATTTTTACTGTCAGATTGACCGGATTTTGAGAATCGTTTTTTATGGGGTCTTCAGGTTGGATAGAAATTCTTGTTATTGAAGGGCCATCTGTATCAATCTCAATGGATTTTCCAAGATCAATTTCAGTTCCACGATTGCCAACCATATCCCTTGCCGAAAAAACAGCATATGCAGTTCCATCAGGTGTGGTATCAGAAATTACGAAAAAGCCTGTATATTCTGTATATGATTTTTTGTTGAGTTCAACAAAAAGTGGAACGGTTGCCAAAGGATTTATACTGAGAAATGGATCAAGTTCAAGAGGCTCACTGACAGTCAATGTCAGATTTACAATGCCAGGAGCCATTTTACCTGTGACTGAGTCATATTGTCCTGTTGGTGAATATTGTATGGAAAGTGCTTTTGGAGGTGTTCTGTCAATTGTTGCAAAAGATTCATTGGATAGATGACTCTCGTTGTTTGCACGACTTACCAATGTGATCCTGTAATAATATGTGCCATCTTCAGGTAGCAAATCATTGTAAGAAGTTCCTGCAATTAATGTAGAATTAAGTTTATCAGCTTCTTCAGGCAATGTAAAACTATTGTCAGATCGATATATATTATAACCGGAAATGGATGTATTCAAAGGCACATTCCAGTCCAATCTGATCACACCGCCTTCTTTAGCCTGAGCTGATAAATGTGTTGGGCTTTTAGGAATACTGGTATCTAATGTAACAATAATTCTTTCGCTTAGAGAACTTATTCCTGAACGATTTCCAGCAGCAACTTGTATTTTATTTTCACCTTCTGATAGAACCAAAGGCATAGAAAATTTTTTATCTGAATCAATTGCTATCCAGCTATCAATAGAACCATTTAAATAGAGACTGATCTCCGATGCATTACTTTCTGCAATTCCTTTTATTGTTATATCTGGGATATTGACAAGTAAATCACTGACCGGATCAATAATTGTTGGTGCAGAAGGCGTTTGTAGTGCCACCATCAAGGTATAGTTCTTAATAGTAGCATTTCCAAGTGTATCATATGCTTTAAGTGTAAGGATATGACTTCCATCTTCGACAGCAAGAATATCCCACAAATATTTATACTCAGATGATCCATTACTATCAGAAAAATACAGGATATCGTCAAAATGAAATTCAACACGACCAACGCCAACAGGGTCATTTGCATTTAGTGTTATTTTTGATGAACCCGTTATATTAATATTCTCAACAAGCAGTGCATTATTAATTTTTACATTACTAAGTTCTGGCCCTTCATTGTCTGGAACAGGAGTTGCTGATACTGCGGATATGTCCTTTCTTTCACCACTCGAAATATTTACAGTAGTTACAGCAAAATAATATTTTAAATTGTTGGTCAGGCCTGCGATTTTTGCTGAAGTATTTGTTACTTGTATTTTTGATGTCATACTCTCTATGCTTTCAAAATCTGTTTCACTGACATACACTGCAAAGTGTTTAATAAGAGCGGAAGGGGTAACATTGTCCCATGAGATATCTACATATCCATTGTGAGGTATTACAGATATATTTTGAGGATTTTCCATTAGCGTTACGCCAGCAATAGATGTACCGGAATTCTCATTCCCTTTAGTATCAAAAGCGGTAACCGTTAAAGAATAAGCTGTGGCAGGGAGCAAACCAGTCAGTTCATAACGATTTTGTGTGAATGTTATAGGTATTCCATTTGCAGTATCAGCGTAAATTTTATAGCCTTCAAGATCGTTCTCTGAATTAGCCGATTGATCCCAGGTTAAAACTAATTTGTTATCAAAAGATTGAACATTAAGATTGGTAATGTTTTCAGGTGGGGTTTTATCTGGAATTTCAGCTAAATATTTGGAAAGAATGTTGTTGTTTTCGTTGAATTCTAAAATATCATCAGCACTATCAACAACAACTGAAATTGTGTGACTGCCAGCTCTGGCAACCCAGGCTTTCTCGACCTGAATAGATTCACCAGCAGAAATTGTTTGATTAACAGTTTGTTTACCAATGCTTTTACTATTAATAAGAAAATCTACAATGAAAGGGTTTGAAATAGTTAATCTACCGGAATTTGATATTCCTATATTGAACATAATTATATCACCTGACACAAAATCTGTCTCAGGTGCCCAGTTAATTTTATTTGCAGTTAAGTCAGGAATATCATCAATTATTAATTTTATTTGTTCTGTATCAGCACCACCGCCAGCATCTTCTCCACTTACTGTAATAGTATGTATTCCTACAGAAAGTGTTGAAATTTCTAAGATTTCTCCTGATCCCAAAATTCCGTCAATACTTGAGTGCCAGGAATAACTAACTGGTGGAATAGTGTTTGCGCTTTCACCCTGAAAATTTACAGTTTGTCCCAAATAATAATGAGAGTTTGGTTCGGGAGATGCTATTTTAACATGATAACCAGCAACACTTCCGCTTTTTATTGTGGATGATATTCCTGGCGTATGTTGGTTCCCACTATGCCATGCTAAAGAATATAATATTTTACCATTAGGTTGAAGCCCATATGGTGTTTGCCCTGGTGATGAATCATCACGTAATTCCTCTCCCATTGTATTTGGAAAAGTCATTAATGAATGTTTTGTATCTACCGGAATAGTATTTAAGGAAAAATTACCACTAAAACGCTCCAACTGTATTAAGTCATTTATAGAATTGATACCACTGTGAAAAGCATTATGATCTGTTCCTAACAAAAGCCCACCACCATGAAGTTTCATGTTTTCGTAATAATTTTCAGTAAGCTTTTGCCCCTCACTTTTCCACATTTGTCCCCAATATGAGGAAATCATTCTGCCATCACAAATAATGGTTCTATTAATATCAGCGTTAAACCAATCTGCAATTGCCTGCCATGCCAAAGGATAATTATCATCCCATGAAGACAAATCAAATATCCACACCTGATCAAAATGGTTACTGTTTAGAGTGTTTGTGAGTTCACTTTCGGTGCTACTGGAAAGATTTATAAATGTTGTATTTGCACCAGCATTAATAAGAGTTTCGTAGATGCTTTTTCCATCATTATCATAACTCGAACCATGAACATTAATCATAAGAACTACATGTTCATTTGCAAGGCTTAATTGAAAGGTAGTCTCGTATTTATCATCGTCATTACCACAGGTCCCATTTTTATTTTGATCTATTTCGTTTCCTGCCAGATCTTCAACATGAGGCCCGATTGTTAAGTAATAATGTCCTTGTTCTGTCTGCTCTTGGAAACCTATCCGCCAAACATTTTCTCCTTGATTAACAGGTGTATTCACTGGAATATTTCGATCATAGGGTCCTGTTAGAATAATGTCGTTTGCTGAAAATGAGCTATCTTTGATAAATTCACTGAATTTAACTTCAATATAGTTTACTGCATACTTAATTAAACCTGATGGACTATGATCCACAATAAAGGGGCAGGATAAATCTGTAGTAATTGTTATGGAATGATCAGAAAGTTTAACATTATTATTATCATAAGAAAATTCTTGAACTTCATTATTTGCATCAGTGCAGATAATTACCCAATAGTCTCCATCAAACCCATCGGGTATTATACCACTCTCACTATGTGTATAGGTATCGCCTGAAGCCAGTGATGTAGAATGTTCAATTGATTGTATACGAACATCTTCTTCATCCCATTTATCATCTAAAGAAATATATATATTATCATGCCAGGGGGATTGAGCTGTATGTGTGCCGAAATTTTTCACACTCCAAGTCAATGACACCTCTTTCCCTGAATATGCTGTTTCAGGAATTTTTATTTCTGTAACTTGCAGATCAGGTATTGGCAGGATTGTAGGTGTTATCCAGCATAAATTATCCAGTGCTGAAGTATCGTTATCTTTTCCCAGTGAGATTTCAATTCGGCGAATTCCTGATAAGACAAATTCAACTTTTTTTTGGCTTGCTCCTCCGGCATTGACTTTAATAGTTTTTAGAACTTCATCTTTTGCATTGTAAGCAGTTAATGTCGTGCCAATGGATTCCGAGTCTAATACAAAACATGAAAAATAATTTGTAATTGCTGGTAAAGATTGGGATGGGTCAACAAATAATAGTTCAACCTTACATTCTTCAGTTGACGGGTTTTCTGGCGATGCAAAAACTAAATCACCGCTGACTGGCACAAACTTTTGAGGAAATGCATTTGTAACTTGTAAATTACCACTGAGAACATTAAAAATAATCCCTTTGTTTGTATATTGGTCACTCAGAGTTGTTCCAGAAGGATATTCTTCAAAAAATATTTTTTTATCACATTCTTCAGATGAATCATACATGCTTGACTGAGGAATAGTTGTCCAGACAGCAGAACCAACACGCCATTGTAGTTCAAGTCCACTTTGTCCTGTTCTGTTTGCTGCAAACAAAAGATAGAGTTGGTAAAGTCCTTCATTTTCAAAGAATAGTTGAAATTCAGACCAACTAAAAGCACGGTCACCGCAATTACCAATAAATTGGCTTCCCATCATCAAATAAAACCCATCATCACTACCTATCCGAATATCAATATCAATTTCCGGTGTTGATTTTTCACGATCTAAGTCTTTAGTAATTTTAAGTAAAGTACTACATCGAAGAATAAATCCGCTTGGATTCAGTTCTCTGACTGTATCCGGAGCATAGATTGTATCAGAAAAAAAATTTTGGAAATTTTGTCCTATCTGAACTACATTTCCAGGATGTGGGAAATCAATTTGTGGGCTGAAAAGATTAGCGTCAGGGGTTAAAGATTCAATATCATCCGGGACTGGTGCTTTTCCACCACCAATACCTAAAAATAATTCGCAAAATATGCCATCACCATTTACGCCAGGGATTATTGTAGAAACAGCATCAGATAATGGAATAATTGTCCCTGCGGAAGTTTTAGAAAATGGAATCATACAAAATGATGTAGCCAAAGTAATTATAAGTATACGGATATAAATTTTTTTACCGAACATACTTTTCTCCTAAATCTTTTTAACTTATTTCAAGCATGTATATATATTTAAAAAATCTCGACAATATTAACACAATCAATTCATATTCACTTTTAAACCTTCACCTAAAAATCTAAATCTGTGATATTGTCCCATTGGATTTTCAGACGACTCGCTAATTATCCTCATGGCAATATAATGAGAATAGTTTTCCATAAAAAGCTTTTTTTGAGGATCTGCTATCCTCCAAAAGCCATCAATATAAAATTCAGCCCAGTTGTGATAGTCAACGGGATGAAGGATACTATTTTTGTCATAGACATAACCACCGATTCCTCTGGCAGGAATGTCGCTTGCTCTGCATAGAGCAACAAAAAGATACATAAATTCTGTACAGTCACCTTTTTGGTTTTTTAAAGCCCATAAGGCACCTCTGTCATTTTTGATATAGCCTGTGTAATTCAGATTAAGCGATACCCACTTAAATATATTTTCCGCAGTTTTTAAGTAGTCATTTACTTGAAGTTTTTTAGCCAGATTGATTATTTCTCTTGAATTAGATTCAATATTTTTTTCATGTTTTAGAAATATTTCAAGTTTTTCAGAAACGATTGATTCAGGTGATGAATACATACGGAGCTTTGCCTGTATGTTTATTATTTTTGTTCCAAATGGAGGTATATTATTAAAGGTGAAATGTAATATTTGATTTCCCAGATTATCAGAAGTTATTTGATAGGGGAAGTTGGCTTGAGTACTAAGACTATCCTGTGATGATGATTTTTTTACAGGAGCGTATGCCCATAGTTCAGCCTCAGGCAATAATACGTTACTTGTATTTTGAAGAAAAAAACTATACTGAATATGGCGTTTTAAAGCAGAAAATTCTGATGCTTCAATATTATCATTAATTAAATTAATCAGGATAATAACACAGAAAAAGCTAATGTATATCAATCGCAAACGTTGCATCTTTTACCTGTTTTAATCTGTTTTTTGGGGTCCCATATGAGAGCCTGTTTTTTTAAAAACTGTTTGTATTCTTGTATACCACCTTTAAAATAAAAAATTGTATCACTAATGTTTTTGTCTATCTCTTTTATATGATTAGAAATAAGATTGTATCCATCGGAAATCATAATATAAATAAGATCGTCATTTGTGTTGAATAATATTGTTTCTTTTAAATCTTCAATGAACCTGGAAGTATCGCCTGAAAACTTAATGTTTATTGTATCAGGAATTAACGTTTTAGGTTCTGGAGAATCTGGTCTATAAATATTTATAACGATAATATTTTCGTAATTTTTATCCTGAAAAAATGAATGAGGCTTTATAATATTTAAATCCTTTTTTGCAAAATAATCGCCCTCAATATTTCCACCTGACTTCTGCCAGGCATTTAGACCACCCTTTAAAATTTGTACAGATTTAAATCCATTTTTTCTAAGACGTCTGCACTCTTGTATCAAATTTTTATACCCAAAGCCTTCATTCACCAAAATAAGTTGTTTTGTTTTTAAAAATACTTTTGTTTTAATAGCAAATAATTGTATATTTATTGAATTAGGAATTCTAACCTTTTGAAATAAATCAGATTTTCTAATATCAATAAATATAAAATCTTTCTGCCCTTCAAACTTTTTATGGTTTTGAATATCTGATGCTGAAATCAGAAAACCGGAATCAATAGGTTTAGATTCTTTTGTTAATAAAGATTGTAATGGAAGAATCTCTGATGCGATCAGCAAAGGTATATTAAAAATATATACAATATTTAATATAAGCGCAATAAAGAATGAACTATATTTAATCATGATACTTAACCATATTATAAAAAATTAAAACATACAACATTATTATGATAATAACAATAATTATATATGAACCTTAAGTATTTATTAGAATTATATTTCTGTTTACGTTTCCAATTTCTTGTGTAGTTATTCAAAATGTTACCAATTCTATCTTCAAACCATTTGCATAGATTTCGTGGATACTTAGAATCTAAAACACTTAGGTCGTTGACCCTAAAAAACCGATTGCGTTATAGTATTTTGCCCCAACGTGCTTGGAGCAATGTCTGAAAATTTAGCGATTGCGTGTACGTTCAGCGTTTTGTCTCAACACACTAAGTTCTATTTCAGAAATTTAGCCGATTGTGTTATTGCACAGCCTTTAGTTGCGCACTTGGGTGACCTTAAAAAAAAATAAAACCGCCTGCGTGGCTGTTCAGCGAATCAACATCGTTCTTTGGTATACATACAATACATAACCGAATGCATTATTGCTCAGCGATTCAACTTCGTTCTTGGGTGTACATCAAATGTAAAACCGCATGCGTTGAGGCTCAGCATTTCAAACTTCGTACTTGGCTGGATGTCCGAACTCTAAACCGATTTCGTGATTACTCAGCTTTATGCTTTGAAGCACTATGATTGATATCTGAAAATTAACCGATTGCGTGGAGGCTCAGAAATTCACTCCTCGCACTTTAATGGATGCACTTGCTCTTAACCGGTTGCACGCTTGCTCAGCGGCATACTCATCATGGTCATCATTTATATCAGACGAATCATAGTTCATCTTGCGTGTATAAACTAACAATAACCGGATACGTGGATTTCAGTTTTCAAACCTATGTGGAAAAAATTTAAACAAACACAATAAAAATAAATACAAAATGTAACTGGATTCCACGCCCAAGTTTACGAGTATAACGCAGAAATAAGCGGCGACAGCCCGCTTGATTGAATGGTTATTAATAAATAAGCTATTTAATAATATAGAAAATACTGGTGTAATTGAATTTTGCAGTTGTTTTTCAAAATTAAGCCGACTGTATAGTTGCTCTGCGTTTTGCCTCAACGTGCTTGGGTCGATTTCAAAAATTAAACCTATTGTTTCGTTGGTTACGCGATTGCCCTATCATAGTCCAATATTTAAACCAGACGAATAATAGTTCTTTTCGTTCTTTATTATTGTATTATTACTTATAGTTATAATAATCATCGTGGCTACAGTTTTAATCCTTTTTCAAAATAATGAAATACAAATTAATATAAATAATAAACATTTTTTGTTTTATGAATTATAGAAAAAAATGAACACAATTGCATTGTGTAATTACATCCCAAATATTTGTATGCAATTTATCATTTTCTCATCTTACAAAAAAAGGAAAATCTACTCCTACAGGTATAACTAGATTAGGTGTTTGATTCTTGTTCAAGAGCCTTACTTCACCTTTTACGTATGCTGCCAGTTCTGTTATATCAATTTCGCCGTCTTTGTACATATCTGCTGGTAAATTTTTTTCTCTATTCAAACCTTTACAGATTGCATAAGTGAAAATGCCATTTTGAAGACTTTCTCTTTCTTCGGATGTTTCTGATCCTGTGCTCGATGAAAATATTATTATGTTGCTATCTGAGCCCGTTTTCAACATTTGTGTTATATCAAGATTGCCTGAATAGCAGGTATCCAGAAATATTATACGTCTAGCATTGACTTTCCTAAATACATCTACAATTTGCGACCATTTCAGAACACTGCTTATACGATATTTGCCGTTTGCTTTTAGCTCTGCATTTTGTGTCAAAAAAATATGTTCACCGTCTGATGTTTTTACTCCATGGCCAGCGATAAACAGCATTACTGTATCATTTTTGTCTTTGCTTTTCAGTTCTTCAAGTGAATCCAATATGTTATAAGAAATAGGTTTATTTTCTGTAAAATCGCTAAAAATAGTCGAATAAATTTTTTTAAACAATTTGCCCTCCAGTGTTTTCATCACATTCACTATATCTTGAGCATCCTTTGAAGGAAAGTCTAAATTGTTGTATTTGATATTTTTGAGTTTATTCACTCCTATGCTTATAATATTAAGGTTTCCTCTGGCAATATTCATGTTGGGAATTTTATTCTTTAATTCTCTTATAACATTTATCACTGCGGATGACACAGCATTCTTTCGATTTCTGACTTCGACCTCTATTATATTTTCACCTAATTCCAATGGCACAGGATAACGTTTTTTTATTCCACCTTTAGGATTGATGATGCGTCTTTGTGGAGATGCAAGTATCTGGCGGTTGTTCACAAAAATGGCTATATCATTGATCTCTGCACTTACCTTATCTATACTTATCTCCATGTCAATCATATCTGAAGTTGTTTTGTATCCATTTTCAGGTAATAATATACGAACATCAGGTGGTGCAAAATCCTGCATTTTTGTCAAAGTGAAATCAGCTCTTATTTGCGTTAAAGCCTTTTTTTCAGAAGCATTGGATAGGGTTGAAGATACAATATCAGACCTATAAAGTATTTCAGCGAATTGTGATGCACCATAATATTTCGGATTTTTGTCATTCCCCTGATTTATCTGCCATCCAATATATTTATCTCCATACAGGCTACAAGTATAATAACCCGAAATTGTCCATGCAACCCATTCCTCATCCGACCCAACAAAGAGAGTAATCAAATTTTCACCTGATTCAATATTCCACAACTTTATTGTTTGGTCACCAGAACCTGATATCAAACGTTTTCCATCGGGAGAAACTGCCACTGACCAAATAGTGCCTGTATGGCCAATAAATTCATTAACTTTATAACCTGTTTGGGTGTCGTATAGAGTAAGGATTCCCTGCATTCCCCCGCTTACAACATATTTTTGATTTGGCGTGAAAGTGTAACATGTATGACAAAAACCTGATTTTGAATCTCTTCCAATACTTGCAATGATAGTTTCGTTTTTTTTTATTTCAAGAATAGAATCATATCCATAATTTTCGTCATGTACTGGTAGATGGTAGTTACCTGCGCTTTTCTCTTCACGAATAAATGTATCTTTGTCTATAACATCTCCTTTATATTCTAAATTGAAGTTATTTATAGATGATGGAATTTTCATCCATTTTTGTAATTCGTGTTTATTATTACCCCACGAAATAGACATATTATCTTTGCCAAAGCCAACGTTCCAAATGTTTCTGCCATTGCCAACTAGTTTGTGACGAACCTTTCCTGTTTTAATTTCCCAAATATAAATTTCATTGTTTTCTCCACCGCAAGTTGCTGCCAATTTGCTGTCCGGAGATATGGCTGTTGCCATAACAATATTACTGTTCTTTGGAAAAGTATAACTTTTCTTTCCGGATGGAAACTCATATAAGTTGCATACAAAAGGTTGAGAAACCATTCCAACAAGAATATATTTTCCATTGGGTGAAAAAGAGCAACCAGAAACCTCTGATTTTTGTTTTGCAAATTTTCGAATGTAATTTCCATTTCTACCATCCCAAAGTCGAATTGTTTTATCCGTACTTCCGGAGACAATATATTTACCATCTGGAGAAACAGCTACGGAAGTGACTTCACCTGTATGACCAGTCATTTTTTTTATTAGACTCCCATCATTGATGTCCCATAGTATAAGTTTATTATCAATAGCCCCTGAAACCAATCTGCGGTTGTTAGGCAGAAAAGACAAAGCGTAAACGCTTCTTGAATGACCGCTAAGAATATGTAATTGTTTTTGGGTATTAATATTCCATATTATAACAGTATCATCAGCACTTCCTGATGCTAAGAACCTACTGTCCTTTGAAAAAGCAAGAGAAGTAACAACATTTGTATGACCTTTGAGTAAAGCTGTAAGCTGGCCTGTTTTAAAATCATATATTCGAATTTCACTAGTTATTTTAAAGTCATTCGAAGAAGCAAACATATATGCAGAAATTTTTCCCATCCAATAACTTGGCAATGTTCCCATCCACCCTCCAACGGCTAACCATTTATTATCTGGTGAAAGTGCAGCTGCATAGATTGTGCCTTCAGGCCCTTTACCAATCTGCCCTCGAATAATTCGACTCATTTTACCTGTATTTACATCCCATATACGAACGGTCCTATCGTTTGAAGCTGAAACTAAGTATTGACCTTCATCGGTAAAAAAAGCATCCATTATCTCTATCTGATGTCCTCCTGAGTCAATGATTAAAATCGGATTGTCACCATTTCCGAATGCGGAGGAGATAGCAATAAATAAAGTAGAAAAAAAATAAAAAAATTTAAAAAATGAGAAAAGAGATGAAAAATGTTTTTTCACTTGAACTCTCCTTACAGATAGTTGCGTTTTATTGTTCGAAATTTTTAATTATTTTAAAGGAATAAACTGAGAATAATAAAAAACATCCCTGATTTTTTCAATTAAAATATTTTTTCAGTACATCTTAATAAAAATAGGCGTGTCAAGAATCAGCATCTATCCCCATCATAGTCATTATTTGCATCAAACGAATCATAGTTCTTTTTATGTGCTTTATTTTAATTACATCAAATCAAATAACCGGTTGCGTGGTTACTCAGTGTTCCAAACGCATGTGGAAAGAAATGTAAACAAGTATGATATGATAGCAATAATTAAAAATTGTAACGGGGCTCAACGCCCCGAGTTTACGCAGATAACAATGAGGTCAGCGGTGAGCGATAGCGAATCCGCTGGACCGATTGGTTATATAAAATAGGTATCTATCAATAAATCTTAACCTTTCAATTTCAGTTATAATCACAAATCAAAGAGAGACCCCA
>Ga0272440_1000817_pt1 | contig 26194 bp, 10 predicted proteins | sample SSMMMBAug17_FD_192440 | JGI IMG/M metagenome (GOLD analysis project Ga0272440, IMG submission 192440) | Marine sediment archaeal communities from Little Sippewissett salt marsh, Falmouth, MA, United States - SSM-MMB-Aug17 | ecosystem: Environmental > Aquatic > Marine > Wetlands > Sediment ...
TTTTTTTTGAATTTCAGATCAATAACCATTGTCAATAGATTTCAAAATAGTCCTTTTAAATTTGTTTACAATCAAACTTTTAACACAATCTATATTTTGTTACACGGTCTAAACGTACAAAATTGGGCGTATAACGCTGTAAGTAAACGGCTTGTCCGCTTGACTGTTTGGTTATTAATAAATTAGCAATTTAATCATGACGTAATTACTGGTGTTATAAAATTTTTGAGTTTTATAGGCAAGCAAAATTGAGCCAGTTTCGTGACTGCACAGCACATGCCCAATGCACTTGGGTGAATATCCAAAAATTTAGCTAAGTGCTTTATTGCTCATCCTCTTGCATAAGGAACTTGGTTGGATTTTTGACCTTTACTTTTATAAACAGGAAAACAGGAGCAATTTTTGAAATTAAAAAAATATGGTGAAATTAAAATTATTTACTGGAAACTTTGTTCTTGATATTTTGAAAATTTTCATTTTTATAATAGAGTATTTTTGCCTCGCACTGATCATTACTTACATTTATTGTTTCAGCATTTTTAATTACAACAGTGTCTGCACCAAAAGATTCACCGGTAATATTGTTAATTTTTTCTTCTTGTAGTTGATAAATAAATAATTCATTGCCAGGTAAAACATTTCCTTTTTCAAATCTGACAATTAATTGATCTTTTATTTGGTCAATTATATCGCCCTGGATAAATGGATACTTTTCAATAATGTCTCTTATTAAATTTTCTGAAAGGGAATATAGATCATTGTTATTTTTATTATATTCATCAACAAAGATAAGTGAACGTTCGTCTTTAGTATTTATTAAATTAATGACAACTTCAATGCCCATTGACATTACAAATATCTCTCCCATCAAGACAAGATGTGCTGGTGTTGTTTTTAAAAACTTACTATTTGTAGTATTGTTTCTGCTTATTGTTCTAAAACGTTGTAAATTTATAAGATTATTATAAAATATATGTTCGAATAATTCTAACTTTTTAATATCGTAGTTTTCACACATTCTGTTTATTGTAAAAGGAGTCATAGATACACCAATACGATGTTTTAACTGAAATGCCTGAGAAGTAGCTCGATTAACATATATCGTCTTTTTTACTTGATTGTTCATGCAATCTCTTGCACTTATATTTATTTTATTCAATCCTTTTTTTAAAGGAAGTTTGTGGCTAAAAAAAGATATGATTGCCTTATTTTTTATTATATTTTTTCCATTTACGATTAACGCTATGAAACTGTTCTTTGATTTAGCAAATCCACTTAACACGATACTGTCTTTATCAAATACAGTTACATGTTTTTTAATACCATATAAAAATAATTCAGGATGATCACCATTGTTCTGATTAAATACATCACTATTAATAATAGCCCATGTTTTATTTCCCGCTCTATCTTCTGCAATTATTGTTAAGTTTTCATTTAAATATGGTAATGGAATAGGATAATTGACGATATTATCATTTAATATAGGGATAGATTCACCATTAACAGTTAAAGAAATCTGCTTTGAATGATCATGCAATAAAATTTTTAACTTACCGGCATTATCAATTTCCTGAATAAATATTTCAGGCCCTGTTCTGTCAAAATGAACTGTAAAATAGTAATCAGATGTTAAACCTGCAAGGTTTTGAGCTGAAATATTAATATCATTTTTGCCATCAGATAGATGGATGTTTGTACGAAACGTTATCTTTTTTTTAGAATATTTATCCCAAACTGGTTTTCCTGATGCAAAAATGTGCGAGATATAACAATTGTCAAATGTATATCCAGATACTGGTATATCAAAGTCATTTATCCAAATCTCTTTATCAACAGGGTAATTTATTGATAAATAAGGTTTCGTTTTTTGATTGATTAGTCTTTTACGTACTTGATCAAGATAAAAACGTGCTTTTTTTGTCGGCTCTTGCTTAATTGATAATTCTAACTCAGATTGTGCTAATTCGAATTTTTCCAATTTATAATAAGCCAACCCACTTTCTCTATGAGGGAAATAATGTAATAAATGCATTCCTGCTGATCTTGCAAGTCTTTTATCCTCAAATCGCCTTTGTTGAGCACTTTGAAAATCAGACAAAGCCAGTTCATAACACTCAAGGTCAAGATAATACAAACCTCGCTCATAAAATTTGAACCATCTTTTTTTAATGGGAGGATATTTGTATTCCTCGCCATTTTGATGACAAACTGGAGATGGAGACAATGTACATGATAAAATTCCTGCATATAATAAAATAATTACAATTATTTTATGCACTGAACTCTCCAACCATTTTTATAAACAAGAGATTTATTTACGGGGTTTGCAGAACTTGTTGTTAATCCTATGGACTCAATCGAAATTTGGCAATCTTGGTCTATTACTTCAAATAATTGATCTATCCTAACTCCCATTTCACTTCCTATATTTAGATATATTTTATTATCTTTAATCCTTGTAATAATACCTCTAAGAGGATATTTCTTATCCAAAAGCTCAACAACTGAGTGACTTATTTTTCTTCTTTGCTCATTATGTAAATATCCTGAGCTTAGTTTTTCTATAAAATAATGTTTACCTATCTCGTTTTCAGAATCTATAAGATAAAAAAGGGCATAGGATTCTTCTGGAACATGAATGACCTCAACATAAAGGATCAAATCTACGGGTTTTATATCCGGTGATAATCTTTCCTCTTGATTGATCAGGTTTGAGCTTGAATGAATTAATTCTTCCAAAACAATCTCTCTTCCAATTCTATTCAATACCTTAAAACGAGTATGTTCATTTATTTGTTTTCCTATTGTTAACGCAATTATTTTCTCCTCTTTATTATTTACAAACCTGTTTTCAGGATCAAAATAAATGGCTAAATGCATCGGTTTTGATGTCCACCCATCATCAATTTTTAATTCTGTTCCCGACTGGTCATTATTAAATATTTTTTTTCTTTTCGTTAGTATATCAAGTAGATTATGGATGCGTTTTGATAATTCTTTTTTGTTTACTGATAATATTTTATATAGTTCTGGTGATATTGTTTTGTTTTCGGGCGACATTTTGTTTAACTCAGAAGGTATCGTTTTTTCAATATTTTTCACATTATCTGTAGCCCTTTTAAAAAATAGTTTGCTTGAAAAAATGAATAATGAGGTAAATAAAAAAATAGTAATAACGAATAGAATTAAGTATCTATAAAAAAGATTAACATTAATTGCTTTTGAAGATTTTGCAAATGATCTTCTTTCATTACTTAAAAATTTGTCTTTATCAAAAATGATATTTTCAGTATTTACATTCTTATTTTTAACGTAAACAATTGAAGGATCACCATATAAAACATAACTGGCCCAAATTTCCGGTTTATCTATTAAGGCTATTCTTGTTTTTTTTAATGCTTCACCAATTGAAAGACCTGAAAACAAATATTTATAAAATTCAATTGCAAATTGACTTCCAGGTGCATCCAGAATTTTCCATATTGTCCCTAAATAGTGCTTGACACCGGATAACATAAATGCGTTTGCAAGATCAAAAGGTGTGTCAGTATCAATATTTTTTTTTAATTCCCAATTTTTGATTAATGCAGATTGACACGCATTTGAAACAACTAAAGCAGGAACCGTTTCCCCTCCTTTTAGTTTTGCTACACTTTCAGCAGTAAAATTGTATTCTGGAAATTTCCAGCCACTATTTATTGGATTATCATGATCATAAAAAGCATGTCCTGCAAAATGTACAATATCATATTTTCTTATTTGTGATATGATATCTTCATGCAATACATGAGAATCAAGATTTGCTCGTATGATTGACGTATTCATATTTTCATTGATCTGATCCATCATTTCAATGATGTTATTTCCTTCAGTTTTCGCGTTTTCAAGATTTTGTTCAGGATTTGCAATAATCCACATTTTATATGGTTCATTAAATTCTCGATCAGGACTTTCTGGAATTTTTTGTTGAGTACCAACTGTTCTGCCAATGCTAAACTTCAAACAAAGAAAGCTGTCTCCAACATAAAGGTATTCCCAGGGTATTTGAACGAGATTATCTTCTATTTTCAGCTTGAGAAATTCAGCGTCTGAATTTGTTAGAATATCCTTTATTTTATCAGGTAATAAAATATCTGCTAAAAGAGCGCCTGTATCTTTAATTTCATCTAATATATTTGATTGTCCCTTATCTTTATTCAAAGTTTCAATAAGTTCGAAAGAATGTTTTTCGACTATATCTAATGATATTTCATTTTCAGCAAGAGTATGCATTGTTTCTAATGGCTTCTCTACTATTATCTTAATCTTGTTTAGACTACGACTTACATGCATTGAAATTGATTTTTTGATAGATTCCATAAAAATTAACCTTTTGTTAAAAATAACTCTTTATTCACACTAAATTTTTTCTGTCCTATTTTATTTGTGTGCTGCTTTAAAAAAATGTGATATCTTCCAAAAAATAAGCCTTTAAATTTATTTGGATTCTCTTCATTTAAATATGATAATGTCCTTCCTGACTCATGAAGAAGTATATATCTCAGATTTTCTGCAAACATGCCATTTCTGAAAACCTTTATCTGACAATTAAATGAATCATCTCCTTTTTTTTCACAATAAATGTTTGTTTCAAAATCATTAATTTTAAAATTTGTAGAAATTTCTGGATAACTTGAATTTCGTTCCGAGCTTCTCTTTGAGTATTTAACAAATTCAAGTTCTGGCTCATTGAATGATAATCTTAAAGCGTCTATTAAATCATTTCTAACCTCATTCAGCTTATTTTTATACTCATTAAGTTCTGCAAGAAATTTTCTATATTTACTGTTTTGATATCTATCTTGTTCTATTCTTGAAAGTATACTTCTGGATTCTTTTCTTGATATCTTTTTCCATTCCATAAGTTCTGGAGCTGTTAACAGTTCAGATAAATCCACAAACTTTTTCATACATCTTTCACATTTTAATATATGCTTTTCAAATCGAACTCTTTTTTTTTCTGAAAGAGTTTTTTCAACATACCTTATTATTGTATTAGTTGAAAAAAAAATGCACATCATAATTGACCTCTTTCTCCTAATTCTATTAACTTTTTTTGAGCTCTGCTTAAATGTTCAGAAACTCGTTGTTTATCTATACCCAAGATATTTGATGTCTTTTCTACCGATTTCTCTTGAAATATTCTAAGATTAAAAACTAATTGCTGCATAGAAGAACAATGTTTCTTTAGTGCTTTTTTTACTTTTTTAACTTGTTTTCTTTTTTCTTTAGTTTTTTCATTAGTTTCTTCTATATCAATTAGTATACTTTCTGGTGTAGTATTATCTATAGCATCATTAATAGCATCATCAATAGGTCCAGGTTTGTCATCTATCTTATTTTCTATTCGTAATAAGTCAATGACCTTGTTTTTTATCACGATCTTTAACCAGGCATCTATTGATATACCTGGCTTAGGTTTATATTTTCCAAATTTTTTGTAAATGTGAGAGTTTATTTTTCTTATGTATTTCCTTGACGAATCTGTGTTATTTACATACCTTTTCAAGGTGTAATCAACTGTGTTTTTTATTAATTCAGAAAATTCTTGAAAAAATTCATCTTGACCTTTCTTTTTAGAAAAAGAATCTTTAAATTTTTGATTTCTATCATTAATCTGCTTATTTCTTTCTACAGTTTTCTCTGAAGAAGTATTCTTTTTTAAATTATTAGATTTTAATTTTGTGTTATTCATATTATTAACATAATAAAAGTGACTATGATTACTTTTCAAAGGATTTTTTATTAATTTAATATATATAAATGTCCGATCAAGAATAAAATCATTCCTTTAGTTCCATCAACATATATAAAACATCCGGTATATCCAATAAATCATTACCAATATCAAAAACAGGAAAATATCCGATTCCGGCCAAAGATTTTAAAACAAGAATAGCACCATATAAATCAGGTTCTGGCAAATCTTTTAAAGTCATATCGGGTCTGAAAGTAGTCGCATTTTTGCTGTGTACTGCTTCTGTTATCATCCAGGCAACACCATCTATCCCTGATTCAACCTCTATGATAATCTTGCTTTCTCCACATGAATATAGAAATTTTTTGTCAAGATTTAAGGTCTTAAAGTTCATCAAGTCAAAATGCCAGATATAATCTTCATTTGTTACCAGGGTTGATTTTGTTTCTGAAAAATCTCCATTTTCAAAAATTGTAAGATAAACAATAGCACTGTTTGACAACGATTCTTGAGGTTTAATTATTCTACCTGAAGGCTTGCATAGCTCTACAGGAAGCATAATTGTTTTAGAAGTTTTTGCAAAGTAGTATCTGCCGTGATTATTGTCTGTTGTAGTGCCTGAAATTATTTCAAAATGATAAAGTGTTTCAGGGGATAAAGACTTAAGCTTTATATAATGAATATAATCTGAAATATCCCCACGAACATCTTTTGCAATTGATATATTCTGATCTGATTTTAAGTAGTTGACTGAACCTGTTTCTTTATGATCTGTTGTCCAGGATATAACAAATTCTGTTGCTGTTACATCTGTAATTCGGATGTTTTTTGGAGTACTTGCCCACACAGTTTGGAATAAAAAACTAAATAAAATGTTAATCATTATGCATATGCTAACCCATTTTTTTTTCATAATCTTTCTCCAGTAAAGAGTATATAAATATGACCATGCGCTGTTCGCGCATGGTCAAAATTACTATTATTGTGTTATTTCAAACTCAAACGAGTTATCTGAATGTATAAAATAGGCTTCAATTGGACTGATATTGAAATCATCAAATTCAGAGCCAATTTCATGAGAAACCCATTCACTTCCATTTCTACGATATATTACACGAATATTTCCACTCTTGGTATTCATAAGTTCAGCCAGGGTAGATGCTTTATAAGAATGATTAAAGGGAAATCCGAATAAATTGAGCCCTTCAGCAAAGGAATAATTCAAACTTGATATAGATTCACCTGAATTTACCCACTTACTTGCTTTTTCGGACAAGAGGAAATATCCTTCTCCTATTTTAATGTCGATTGGTTCTATTGTATCATCAATAGCATATGTTTTTGGACAATCACCTTCATTATCCCAATACCAGATTTTTGTAATCTGACCACTACTTGCATTTATAGCTTGCATGAGCGTTTTAGAATTGTAAGGGGTTTGGGGACTGAATCTCAGGCTGAATCCATTCCATCCTTCTATAAAATGATATACAGCACCAAAATTTACCGAAATTTCATGTGGTTGATCCACATTTTCAAAGATATATTCTGACCTGGCTCCAAGATCTTGTCCATCAACAATAAGGCTTACAATTTCATATCCATCATTTGGCGTAATTTTGAATATTTTGCTTGTTGAACATAGCACTTGTGAATCTGAAGGCGTTATTATTCCACCATCCATTCCTGTTGAAATAATTTCAAATCTCTTTTTAGTATACTCAACCTCAATATACCGATCAGAATTTATATTTGTTAATTCATATTGATCTAAAGGTCCAACAGACTCTCCATCAATAATAAGATCACTTACGTCATAGCAAGAATCAGGCACAATATGAATCATTTCATTTGAACCACATGATACTTTACTCGAATGAGTGATGGTGCCTTTTTCATTTGGTACAGAAATAATTGAATACTCATTTATCGCAAAACTTGCTTTTATTGTATGCGAATCAGATATTTCGCTAAAAATATATGATTCAACTTTCCCAACAGATTCTCCATTCACAATAACGTCTTTTATACTGTAACAGTCATCAGCCTTAATTTCAATTGATTGTGACTCTCCACAAAAAAGAGTTCTGGAAGGTGAAATATTCCCATTTGGCCCGGATTCTGTTTGTATACTAAACTTGGAAGGTGCAAACTTGACCTCAATTGAATGATCAAACATTACACCTGTAAACGTATATGAATGGACAGGGCCAACAGAAAGGCCATCTATAAAAACATCATCAATAAAATAGCATCCTTCTTGTTCAATTGCAAAGCTTTGATTGTTCCCATGATTCACACTAACTAAGCCGGATGGATTGACAGAACCATTTCCACTTGAATTAACATTAATCGTATGTACTTTGCTTAATACGATATCGTTTATCTTTGAATCAGCAGCTGTAATTGTTTTTCGAAATGTACCTTCACTGCCAGCATGTATCTTAATGGACAATTGATCCACACCACATGTAAAAGGATACAGAGATTGATTGTCGAGTGTTCTTATCGAATCAAGAATAATTTTCCAATTGCCTTCATCTTCAGGTTCAACCAGTTCTGACCAAATATTTGATTTTTGAGAATTATCTGCTCCAATAAAAGAGACAGTTACAATGGCATTATCAACTATTTGCGTTTGTTCCTGATCTGAATATACGATACCGCTCAATTCACATGTATCAAAAGAACCAGGCATAATCATTGAACCTGTTGTTACTGTATAATACTGCCCATTATTATTATCTTTTATTGTTCCAAAGATAACTTCAAAAAAATATTTAGTTTCATAGCTTAAATTTTTGACAGTAATATGATGAATCTGATCAATTGTGTCGCTGCCTCGATCATCATCAACACGTATCCATTCATCTTTATCATCAATACTTGTGCCATATATCAAATATGCATTACATTCTTGAGGTGTTACATTAATAACAGAAAACTGTTTTCCTGTATTATTTGTAATACGAATATCATTTGTCTGATTGCTGATAAGATTACTTTTTACATTAACATCAAAAGTGTCGCTGATGGATAAACTACCAGATGTTGCAAGAATTTGAATATTTGCAGAACCAGTTTTGCCTTTAAAAAATTCAATAATCAACACGTTGTTTTCAATATGTGGATTAATTAATGCCGGGTTGTCATTTGAAAAAATTGATGTCATAATAGTTTCATTGTCTGGGACAGTAAAAACAGTTTCAAGGTCTATGCGTTTAGGCAATGAATTTTCATAAACAGTAATATCCTGAATTGGATTTTTTATTATCAGATCTTGAGTATTTTCACTATTTTTCAACTGAACAATTATATCACTTTTTCCCTGAAAAACAGGGTTTTCAATCGTCAAACCAGATAAATCAGAAAATGTTGATTCAAAATCATCAATTTCTTTATTCTCGCTTGCATCCCAGAATTTAATTGAAATATTATTTCCTTGAGTAAAACCATTACTATCATTATCTTCACTTTCAGAAGTTGATATCGTGATCATATTATCCCAGGATATATCTCCATTGATAATGCCAACACCTACACAGTTATCACCATCATAAATACCGATTTCATCACCTTGCTCAATTGAGTATTGGCTTATTTCAACAATATAAAAATTCATACTATTAAGAGGGTTTCCATCCCAAACAGGAATGAAATGCCTTGGATCAACACTCTCTCTGACTCTACTGGAAGATCGTTTCCGTCTTACAGGCGATTGATTGTCAATTGCTAAACTGCAATCATCTTTTACTTTAATCATATAACCTTTACCTGGCTCAAAGGTGTTAATCTGGTCAATCCAATTTCCTGTTGCTGCAAAATAGATAATTCTGTTGCCTTGTTCATCAATAACTTTTGTAAGAAGGTCATCTGTCATAAGATTTTTCATCATAACGTTTGCGTTCTGTGGTGTATCACAAGGATATCCTATAATATTCCAACCTTTTACAAGTTGTATATCAAATGGTAATGTTTGTTTCATTCCAGAAATAGGCAAGACGCTATCTTCTTTTAGCTTAATTTGATATCCCCTTGAAATGTTTAGATTTCCAATATCATTTCTCCAATCATTTGTAATTGTAAAATAGATGATTCTATTACCAGCCTCATCAATGACTTTATCTAATATGCCATCTGAAATAAGAGGCTCAATAATTGATAAAAAATCTGAATTTTCAGGCATTACATATGAAGAACAAATATTCCATCCAGACAGCAACGCAATATTTTGTTGAACGAAACCAATATCTAATAATACAGCCCTTTCATCATTTGCTTTATAAGTATTATCATTGACAAGATCACCCGTATTTATATCAAAATATTGGGCAGAAATATAATGATTCTCATTATTTTCGCTTTTATCCCAAATTTTAAAAGATATTATTTCACCATCCTGAAAACCATTTCCTGTATCATCATCCTGAGATGCTGTAATAACCAGAATTTCATTATCACCAGGATAAATGCTTGAGCCAACACAAATATCACCAGCAATCAAGCAAATTTCATCCCCCTGTTCAAGATTTAAGTTAATAAAAGATTGCGACATGATAAAAAGCTGCATGCTATTATAAGGATTACCTTCCCATACAGGCTTGCAATGAGGAATATACTGATCTACAGTAACTTTTACTGATGATTTCTCGCTTTCACATATTTCATTGGAAATTGAAACATAGTACGTTGTTGTTTCATTTGGAGATACCTTGAAATCATTGCCAGTATAAACGGGCTGTTCATCTGTCATATTGGCATACCATTTAATTGTGTTGTTATCATTTACATGTAATACTGCTTCCTCTCCTTTAAGAATGCTTTTTGACTCAACATTGGGCGCATCTAACGGATCAAACACTTCTACTAAGCCAGTTTGACAATTATCACTCCAATAGAATGGTGCTTCATTCATGCGAGCTCGAATAAAGTATGTACTATTTTTAGTAAATGTTTTTGATTGTAATGAATCAGACGTATCGGCTCCATCAATTGTAGATTGCCAATACCATGTTGTATTTGCAGGTGGTGTTGATATAGAGGCGACTGTATTTCCACAATTATATGTAAATTGGGGTTTATCTGGAATTTCAGGTGGTGGAGGATCTTTATCCTGAGAAACTTGTATTGTCGCCTGGGGTATTTTTGCATCAGGAGCTGTCACTGTTATAGTTCCTGAACGGCTTGCACCTGAATTTTTTTCAAATCGGACAACCATCGTTCCATTGTCAATGCCATTTTGTCCGCTTTGGAATGACATCCATGATTCATTTGATTCAGCACTCCAGGTCATATTATTTTGAACGCCGGTGTTTGAAATATCAAAAGATATTGTGCTCCCAACTGAGGGAACATTTATGCTTAATGGGCTTACTGTTAATACAGGCCGGTTGTCTCTTACTGTTATCGTTATAATTTCAGAAGTATTGTTGGAAAAGTTAGTTTCTTCAAGTTTGTTATCCGATGAATTATTTATTTCTGCCCACAGTTTATATATTCCTGGCTTATTGGGTAGCATAATAGATGGCTTTATTTCAAATTCATCACTTGAAAATATTATATGAGCATATGTATTATAAACAACACTTTTATTCCCTTCATGTTCTAAATAAAAGAGAACTTTAGCTAGCCCCCCAAAGCCAGGATTTTTACTTTTTGCATAAAAACGACATTGAAATTCATAACCAGGATCTACAGGAAAAGCTTTGTTACATTGATGAAAAATATAAAAATCTGGTTTTTGATCGTTCTTTATACTAATCGTATTTGTCGCTAAAAATTTATTCTCACCATTTTGAATTCCAATGATTTTTAAATAATACTTTCCAGGCAACATGTACTTATTAGGACGAAATTCAGTATCACATAGGTTCATATCATTATTACGAATATTATATACTGTACATTCTTTTGGATACATGTCAATTTTAGGGTAACCGAGAGTTGTTATTTGTAGTTTAATACTATTTAAGTGAGAACCTGAAAAATTCGTGACCCAAAAATCAACGTCCCTTTCTGTCTCAACATCCATTTCATCTATGACTGTTCTAACATATCTTATATCTCCAGAGTTTTCCTCTTCATTATCAATAATTCTTATTTTTGTTTCATTTGAACTATTATTAAAACTTGCTGATATAGATGCATCAAGAGTTCCAGAGCCATTCACACTATAATCATTTTCTAAAACATAGTTATTCCTTGTTTTTACATTAAACTCAACTTTGTTTTCATTTGCAGGAATTGTCACCTCCCATTGGCTGAATGAATCAAAAAGTTTTGATGGGCTTACCTTAATAACGACTGTACGACTTTCGCTGGGAATCACCCCTCCAACCCAGACAGTAACTTTTGTGCTTTGCCCTTCAACAACATTAATAGGCCAGCTCGATATGTTGATATCAGCAGCATAAATGTTTGATGAAATACCCAATGTCAAAATAAAACACAGTAAAAAAGATACAAAGATGTTAACATTCATTAACTTTTTCATTTTTTCTCCTTTAATTAAATTGATATTATTTCAAATATTTATCATGTATTTTGTTATTTCTTTGAAATTACAAGAATTATGATATTTGAAAATGCTTGAAAATAAACAAATAAAAGACAGAAAAGAAATCTATTACAAAAACTATTCATTTTGTATACCCCTATTGACATTGCTACTATTAAAGTATAAACTCTCAATTTTCTGATAGCTATGTACAGAAAATTTTGTAAGCAAAGAAACAGGAATAAGATTTTTCTGCCCAACTTTTTCAATTCAAATTTTTCATCAAATATTTTTCATATACCTCCTTTTGATTTTTATTTATTATCTGTATGTAAACTTTAACGTGGTTAATGTAGAAAATCTTGCAAAAAAATTTTTTTTGTATTCTTAATCAATAAAGCAAAGTGAGCTAAAAAATTAATTATTAAAATAACTTATAATTTTTCAAATGTTTGAATAATTATTTTTATAAATTTATTTTTGGCAAGATTTCATATTTTTATACGTTAATATAATAAGGTATAACAATAAAAGGGGTTATAATGAAATACACTTCACTGACATTAATAATATACATTACTATGAGCTATCCGTGTATGGGTATAGCAGATATTGGTATAGCAGATATTGACATTACAACATATCCTGATATATCCGGCGCAAGAAATGTTGGGATGGGATATGCATCTAAAGGACTTGCAGATGATTCCACATCAATGATAATTAATCCGGGAGGTATTATTGATTGTGAAACAAACGAGTTCTCTGCTGTGTATAATTTTAAGTTTGTTTCACAAAATATATCTTATAAGGTCTATCCTGAATCTGACTCAAAAAATAATTGCTTTGATTCGAATTTAAAACAATTAAGTCTGGTATTTCCAATTAAATGGAATCAAACAAACATGTCGCTTGGTTTTTCATATCTGCATGTTTTTGATTTTCTTAATGAATGGAAATTTCCATTGTTAGATTCAAATAACATTTTATCAACACAAGAAAAATGGGTGTATCGTCAAAGTGGACAAATTACGACCATTAGTATTACGTTGGGAATTGAAGTATTAGAATATTTATCAATGGGTGTAACATGCAATTTTTGGCAAAATTCAATTATGAAAAACACATGGGAACAAAAATATCAGATGAAAGGGAATGGAACATTTAAAATAGATAACAGCAACATGACTTATCGATTGGACAAAATAATGAAATACAATTTTAAAGGTTTTAATGCAAATTTTGGACTTTTATATAAATTAAACTATCAATTTTCTCTTGGAATGGTTTTAAAGACGCCTTTTACAGCAGATATTAGCTATCAATACCAAAGACAAGACTGGTTTGATTCAGAAAAATATAAACCATCTTTAAAAATGAGAAATGATAAACTTCGGATGCCGTTATCGTATGGAATTGGTTTTCTTTATAGATATTCTGACAATTTTTTTATTACAGGAGATTTTTACCAGGTTCTATGGAATGATTTTATATATAAAGAAAACAATGTAAAAGAGATTTCGCCCATTAACAAACTTCCTGTAAGTGAGTCCAATATTGGCCGAACGAATCATGTCAGGTTAGGCTGTGAATATTTATTGTATAATGAATTACAGAATGAAAAAGGTTATTCAATCCCTGCACGATTTGGTATTTTTTATGATCCTGCTCCTGATGAAAATCACCCGGATGATCGTTATGGCTTTAGTATTGGTGTGGGTTTTACAAAACTAAATAAATATTCTATAGACTGTGCATATCAGTTTACCTATGCAAATAATATTAGTGAATCAAAAGATAAAGTTTTCGGTTTTTCAGAGGATTTGAATGAGCATCAGTTATTTTTATCAATTATTTATTATTTTGATCTTTTTAAAAAACAATAAATGGAGGAAATATGACGAAGCTGTTTATTTTGGTGATTTATATCTTATTATTATTAACGTGTAGTCCAACTTTTTTAAACGCTTTACATGCTGAAATTGAACCAGATTTTTTTGAAAATGATAATACAATGGAAACATCTACAAACTTAATATACTTTATAACTCAAACCCATAATTTTCATGATACAAATGACGTTGATTGGTTTGTGTTTTATCTTGATGATGAAGAAACATTAAAGGTTGAAATAATTTCCGTTCAAGAAAATTGCAGCCCCAATATTTACTGGCAGAACAGAAATAAAACAACTTATTCGAATGGTAAAGGAAAAGACATTAGTATTGAAGTTACATCTGATTATGGTGATCTTCAATACATTCGAATTGAAAATAGTGATAATGAAGAATATACCATTAATACAGGGTATTCAATACGAATTAACAAATCAATAGCAGCGGCTGGACGGTTAAGTGGTTATATATATGATTATAATAACACATTAGAATATCCTGTTAAACTTAGCAGCATTAATAAGATGAAACCTATTGAAGAAGTTGAAATTAAAACTCCTGGTTTTCCATGCAAATATTACAATATGAATCATACCTATTTTTGTTATGGAATTTTTCAAGATAATAAAACAGGAATCTTAACAGCAAAAGCTCCCTGGTATTATACGAATACATTAAATTATGATATTCAAAAAACAACAGAACTAAATATTCCCTTAAAACCAATTACTATTATGGCCAGAGTAATTATTATTTTACAATATATTGCTGGAGATAAAAAATGACTAAATTTATGAAAAGAATTATCTGTACAAAAATTTTATTTCTAATTTTTACAATAAGCGCATATGGCAAATTAAATATTGAGCATATTGAGCCAACTATTGGTATAATTGGAGAACCTGTATCAATAACGATACACGGAAATGATTTTAATAGAAATACAAGAGTATTACTATCTATGAATGGAACCGGAAATAATATTGAGTTAAGCTCAATATCTCTTCCTGGTGAGCCAGGGAAACTATTCATAAAAAAAGATATGGCTTATATCTCGCTTGAAGAAGGAGGATTAGTTGTCGTTGACGTTAATAATCCATATCTACCTGAATTAAAAGGTAAGGTTAAAACAAGTGGTTATGGAGATAAACTAATCGTTAAGGATAACAAAGCGTTTCTACTTGAATACTATGAAGACCTTCAGCTGATTGATATTTTTGATCCTTTATTACCAGAATGGGAAGGGACATTGTGTAAAGATGTAAGAGGAATGGATATTCAAGATAATTATCTTTATATTACAACAGAAGAGAATTTGCTCATTATGGATATTACAGATCCATTACAGCCTGATTTTATAGGTTTCTTGAATAATTTAAATGAAGCTTCAAATATTAATGTTCAAGGTAACATCGCTTACATTATAGAATCAGGAACAATTTTACTGGTTGATATCAGCAAACCAAAAGCCCCTCATAAAATAGCTTACCTGGATGTCGCCTTAAATCCTCGGGGAGAAATATCGTTTTACAAGGACATCGCTTTTGTTAAGGATTATGGTGAATATTTTACTGGATTTTTCATGGTGGATGTATCCGAATCTGATGCTCCTAAATTCATGAATTATACTGACTTTAGTAATATTCTTATTAAAAATAATCTTCTTTATGATTTAAAGTCATATATTTTGGATGTTTGGGATATTAAAAACGTTGATAGTTTTAAAAAGATCAAATCAATTGTCCTAAATGATTATTTCGATCATATAGAGGTCAATAATGAGATAGGTTACCTCATAAATAATAAAGGCTTTCATATGATAAGTGTCCCTGCAGAAATATATGCTGAAGCAATAGTTAATCAATCGTGCATCCAACTAAATATACCACCTTTAAAAACATATGGGAACTACTCAATAACAATTTTTAACGAGGAAGAAAGCTATGTACTTGAAGATGCAATCACTATTTCAGAAAGATTACCTGAAATATGGGCTTATCCCCAGGAATTAAACTTTGAAAGCATTGATACTTACAAACCTTCTTCACATCAATCCGTTTCTTTATCAAATTTAAGCGATCATAATATTGATTTTGGCACTGCAATTATTGAAGGTTCATCAGATTTTTCGATATATACAGATACCTGTTCAAATAAAACAATTTCTAAATCTGAATCTTGTACAGTGCATATTGGATTTCTACCTGAGTCTGATTCTTTTTCCCAGGCTATTATTAATGTGCCTGTTCATCAATCAGATATATCTGAAAAAAGGATCAGCCTGAATGGACTTCTGTCTAAGGAAAAAAATTATATATTTGATCGGTTGTGGCCAATTGTATCTTTCAAATGGGATTTTCGTTCAATTTATGACTTAACAGTTGATTCAGAAGGTTTTGTATATGTTACAGACTCACAAATTAAAAAATTTACACCCTATGGACAATTGATACAGCAATGGGGAGATGAATATTTTTTGGGTATTGCAACAGATCGGCAAAACAATGTTTATTCAGTAGCAAAAGGTTTCATCCATAAATATAATACAAATGGCAAATTCATTAGCAGGTGGGGAATTAAAGGGGTGAAAAATTCTGAATATTATGACCCTTCTTTCTTGCCAAATCGTATTGCAGTAAAAGATAATATTATTTATGTTACAGACTTACAAAACTGCAGGGTTGTCATGTTTAATACAGAAGGTAATTATCTACGAGAATGGGGAAGCAGGGGATCTGAAGATGGACAATTTTTATCATTTGAAGGTATTGCAATTGATGATGATGGTTTTGTATATATTATTGATTCCACTAATAAAAGAATTCAAAAATTTACAAATAACGGAGAATTTCATTCCAAATGGGGATCAAGAGGTTTTGGTGAAGGCCAATTCATTAATCCTTCTGATATTGAGATATATAACAATGAAATTTATGTACTCGAATATCTTAGGATTCAAGTGTTTAATTTAAATGGTAATTTTCATTATAGTTTTGTCAACAGAGGTAATAGAGGATTAGGAATTCATCCTGATGGTTGGATATTTGCTTCGCATTCAAATAAAATTAATAAGTATTTTCTTAATGGAGAGAAAATGCAAGAATGGGGAGTAAAAGGCTCGTCCTTAAATGGAGAATTTAATTATCCTACTGAAGTTGTTGTTGACGATAATGATAATATTTATGTTCTTGATCCTCAGAATTACAGAATTCAAAAATTTAATTCAAAAGGGAAATTTATAACAAAATTGGGTAGATATGGTGAAGAAAATGATTGTTTCTTAAATCCAACCGCAATGGCTATTGATTCTGACTCAAAAATCTATGTTATCGATAATAGCCTTAAATGTTTAAAAAAATTTGATAGTGAAGGAAATTTTATAGATCAATGGGCATTGGATACAAGCTACTATCCAACAGGCATTGATGTTGATTCATATGGCAATATTTATATACTGGACGATGATATTGTTTATAAATATGATCAGCATGGAAATCTTGTTAATAAATGGGGCGGTTATGGTAAAAAAGATGGATTATTATCTGGTTCAAGTAAAATAGCAATTGATAATGACAACAATGTATATATAACCGATAAATCTAATTATCGAATACAAAAATTTACTTCTGAAGGTATGTTTTTAAAAAAATGGGGAACAAAAGGCGCAGGTAATGGTGAATTTCAATATTTAAATTGTATGACGATTGATCACAATAATTTTATTTATGTTTCAGAAGCAGATAATAATCGCATTCAAAAATTTACACCAAATGGCGAGTTTATAATGTCTTTGGGGTCTACAGGTAACCATTCAGGCTTGTTTAATAACCCAAACGGATTATGTGTTAATTCAACCGGACAACTTTTTGTTGTAGATACAAACAATCATCGTTTACAGTCATTTCAACCCTACAAAGAAACTTATGAGTTATTCAAAGCAATTATAGTCGCAGGCGCTTCTGAGGGTATAGAAACATCTGTTTCTGGCAACATTAATTATGCAAATACGATACTGCTACAAAAAGGATTTACAAAAGAAACAATATACGTTTTAGATTCTTATCAAAGTATTAACAGATTCTTTAATTATGCTGTAACGTCAGAAGCTAACCTTGAATATGCAATTACAGAATGGGCTTCAGATGCAGATCATTTACTTTTTTATTTTGTGGGGCATGGTCTGCCTGAAATGTTTTCAATTAATAATTCTTTATACCTGCCAATCAAAACATTAAATCAATGGTTGAATCAAGCTTATGAAACAATTGATGGAGATTTAATTGTTATATATGAAGCTTGTTTTTCAGGCAGTTTTATACAAGCCGAAAATAGAATACCAGGAAAAAACAAAGTATACATAACAAGTACAAACGGAATAAAATCTGCCATTATGAATGAAAATAGAAACTTCACGTTTAGTTTATGGGGAAAAATACAATCTGGTTATAGTTTAGGCGAGGCTTTTCAGGAAGTTCAAATCGCAATGGATTATGCTAAATATCAGGTTCCATTAATGGATGCTGATGGAATTTTCAATAATACTACGTTTTTGACTGACTCAGATATCGAAATATCTTATAAAATTTATATTGGAAACAGTATTGACACAGTTGTTGAAGCACCTGTCCATATTTCACCTGATCAAATAATATCAGAAGGAAATTCAGCAAGTTTTTATGCTACTTTAACAAAAAATGAACAAACGATAAATGTTTGGGGCGAAGTAGCTTTGCCTGAAAATGACAATTTACTTGTGACACTAACAAAAATGAACAGATTTGATTTTTTATGGTCTGAAGAAAATCAAAGATATGAAGCTGTTTTTGATGGTTTTAATTCTCCAGGAGAATATACAATATATATTTATAAGCAAAATAGAAATGATGTTAATAAACAAATAGGTACGACCCGTGTTACGATTGAAAACCCAAATAAACACAAAGCTATAATAATAGCAGGTGTTTCAAAGCATATGGAGCCGATAATACAAAATTTGGTATCAAAAATATATAAGGCATTATCTTTTCAGCAATACTCAGATGATGATATTATGATTATTGCATCCCAGGATTCAAGTATTCCAGATGTCCCAATTGAACTTTTTAAAGAAGCAAATATACAAAACATTGATTATGCAATTAACGAATGGTCAAAAACAAATCTAAAAGATCTGAGCATTATTATGCTTGGGGTAGGAACAAAAGATAAATTTTATATTGATTATCATGAAAACATTTTTTTAAGTAATAAAGAATTGGATAGTTGGATAGATAAAATAAATGTGCCAGTTAGAATTATATATGATGGTGGATGTTCAATGCAATTTTTAAATGAAATTAAACCACCAGAAGGCAACAATCTTTTGCTCATATCAAGCTCTTCAAGTGCTGCATTTTTTTTATCTAATGGAGATATTTCTTTTTCTAAGTATTTCTGGGACAGTATTTTTTTAAGTGGTAACTCAAATAGAGCTTATGAAATAACGAAAAATTCTGTTCAGGGAGTTACATTATCAGAACAACAAGTCTTTAAAAAAAGCTATGGAAGTTTAAATTGGGACAATGATATTATCGGTTCAGGTATTGGAAAGGCAGATAGTAATAATATAATTATCGAAACATCCTATGCTGAAACAATATATACTCAAACATCAGTAGTAATTACAGTTAAAGCAAATGAAGTTACTGAAAAAGTTTGGGGGGTTGACTTTAGCTCTGATTATTCAGAAGAGTATACGAATACAGTAATTCAAACAACAAGTTTTATTTTGGAAAAAAAAGAAAATAATATTTTTGAAGGACGTTATTATGGATGTATTGATTATAAAACATATAATATTGCATTGCTTGCAATGACAAAATCTAAAGCAGTATCCCTCCCCCAGATAATACAAATAAAAAAGGAATTGCCCGTAAATAATTTTATGCTTTCCATAAATACAAAAGGTACTGGTACTGTAGAAATAAAACCATATGGAATTACATGTTCTTCAATCTGCCATGAAGAATTCAATGAGTATTCACAGATCACACTTTCAGCAAGCACTAATTCAGATTGGGAATTTACCGGATGGGAAGGAGATTGCTCTGGCGCTGAACCATGTACTCTGACAATGAATAGAAATAAGAATATTACAGCTGTCTTTAAAGATAGATACAGGATAGAACCAGATAAAGGTGTCATTAATAAAGATATAATAATATCTGTATCTGGAGAAAGATTTGATGATAATGTGAGGGTATTATTTGAAAAAAATGTCACGAATAAAATTATTAAACAAATGGAATTTGACAGCTTTGTCTGGGATTATTCCATAGAAAATAATTATATTTATCTATTAATTAATCGCACAGGATTAAAAGCTTTAGATATTACAAATCCTTTAGAACCAGTTGATTGTGGTCAAATAGAAATAAATAATAATCGAAATTTACGAGCGATTGAAGTCGTTAATGGAAAGGCTTATGTAATACATGGTTCCAGTACTAAAGACAGTAAATTACAATTAGTAGATTTATCAAAACCAACAGCAATGAAAATTTTAGGAAATGTTGAATTGCCTGATATGCCAGATGATATATTTGTCTCAAAGAATAGTGCATATATTATTGTAAACAATCAGTTATTTATTATTGATATAAAAAATGAAAACAACCCAACAATAACAGATACCATTGATTTTTCAGAAGATATTAAATTTATAAAAATTTTAGAAAATAAAGCATATATAGTTGCAGGAAATGAATTGAATATTTATTCAGTTGAAGAAGATTGTTCCATAACAAAAATTACCTCTTATGAGCTAAATTACAAATCAGAATATGAACTTACAGGGATGTATATAACAGATACGCAGGCTTATTTTACCTGGGGCAAAATTTCAACCAATGATGGAGCCTTTGTGGTTATAGATATTTTATCTGATAGCGATCCTGAGATGATTACGTCTTTGAATACTTCTGGATTTGTAAGGGATATTTATATTCAGGGAACTTGTGCATACTTAGCCTGTGATCTGAATGGAATAAGAATCATTGATATTAATAATCCTGATTCCCCAAAATTGTTGACAACAATACAAACAAATCAGGATACACCCGCATATAAAGTAAAAATTTATAATAATATTGCATATGTCAGCAGCTCGTATAAGAATTTTTGTATGATAACAGTTCCTACATATTTACAACCGGATATTATTGATGAGAAGACTTTGAACTTAACAATACCAGGACCGGCATTGACAGGTGAATATAATATTGTCATTCAATATCCAGATAAAAATGAATTTATCGAGAAGATGATGTTTTTACCCCAATCTATATTTTTACATGCTTCGGTTTATCCAAAAAGTTTGGATTTTTATCAGGTATCTCCAAATGTTACCTCTCCATATCAACTTATTACGATATCAAACACAAAAGAATCTGATTTAACATTCGGATCTTTATCATTAACAGGAAATAATAATACTTCATTTAAAATCGAAACAGATTCATGCTCTAATAGAATATTATCAGCAACAGAATTCTGCTCTGTCAATGTAACTTTTAAACCGGAAAAAACAGGAGATCATTTTGCAGAATTATTAATTCCTTTATCTAATCAAGAAGAATCAATTTCTTATGTGCCACTTACAGGAAAAGGCTATCTTTCTTTAAATCTTAATTCCATAATCCCGAATCATAGCTCTGTTAGCTGTTCAACACGGTATACGATTTCAGGCTCTGGATTTGATGATAGCACTCAAGTTAAAATTTATAGAAATAATTGGGAAGATGATTCTCTTATTAGCCAGGTAGACTGGCTTGAAGGATGGGTCATTGAAGTTTCGGGCAATCAGGCATTTCTGATTGATAGAAAAGGTATTCATATTGTCAATGTTGAAAACCCGGAACAGCCGAGGCTTTCAGGTACCATAAAAACACCAACAACAGTTTATAATCTTGAAGTTATAGACAATATAATTTATGCAGCGGGTTCATCTAATGGTCTTCTCATCTATGATGTTAAAACTCCGGAAAATCCAATAATAATGGCTCAATTAGATTTACCTGGTACTGCAAGAGATGTAGAAGTTAGCAATAATAATGCATATATAGCTTCAACGAGCGGATTGCATATTATAGATGTTACCAATTTATCTGAACCCCACTTAATAACTACTATCTTTTCAACCAAAAATATATTTTGTGTTAAAGTAGTAAATAATTTCGCATATTTAGGAATTTTTGGTAATGATTTAAAAATAATTGATATCATTGATCCATATAACCCGATAATGGAAGGTTCTTTTGAAAGCAATATAAAGATCACGTTTAACGATATAGAAATTGTTAACAATATATTTTATGGCGTATATATTGAAGAATACCTGGGAAGCGATCTTGAAAATGGATTGTATATTATTGATGTCAATAAACCTTCTTCACCAGAATTGATAAGCAAGTTACTATTTAGTGATAGACCCGGCAGCCTTTCATTAACTAAAAATAAAGCATATTTAGCGGCTTCTGAAGGAATTCATATTGTTGATATACAGGATATTGATAATCCGAAGGTTATAAAGACAATACAGGATATTAACAGCCCCAGCTCCATTGAAGTGGTTAATGACATAATATATGCAGTTAATGGGAAACTAAATATTATTTATCTTCCAATGAATATCAAGCCTGAGGTAATTAATGACAACAAAATATCATTTTCTTTACCAGAAGGTATGGTTCCAGATATTTATAATGTAAGAGTATTTACCAGCAGTTTATATGAAACAATGCTTGATGCTTTATCCTTATATGATGAGAAAATAATGTTATCAAGCTTCATTAAGCCAGAAAGCAAAGATTTTGGTATTACCGATATTAATTCAGTCTCGCCGTTCCAGTTATTTACAATCATGAATAAAGCAAATGAGCCAATTAAAATAACACCCTTTTCTATTATAGGAGATAACAAAACCCTATTTCATATAGATAATGATAAATGTTCTGATAACGTATTAACGCCTTTATCTCAATGCGATTTTCAAATTCATTTTTTTCCTGAAACATCAGGTGCTAAAACTGCAAGTTTGTTATTTCAGTTAGAAGATTCATCTTCATCCTTAGACATTCCTTTAAAGGGGTGGGGATTTGAAGAACTAAAAATAGAGTCATTTAAATATAAAAAAGGTATAAATGAACCCATTAAATTTTACATGAATGGTTCAGGAGTTAATAAAGATACAAAAATATTCATGACATACAGTCAAGATAATTCAAAACCCTGGATCGGAATATATGATACGCATGGTTTTGCTAATTCTGTTGAGGTTTTTGATAATGTTGCTTTTGTTGCAGATCTTGAGAAAGGTTTACAAATTATAGACGTGTCTGATTTAACCCAGCCTGAACTTATTAGTTGCTATACTATGGTAAACGCATTTTCAGTTAAGGTTAAGAATTCTATAGCCTACATTACAGATTTGGACAAAGGTCTTGTATTAATTGATATTAGTGAATTATCGAATCCTTATTTAATAACATCCGTATCTACACCAGGACAGCCCAATGATGTAGTGTTATCTGATGATCGTCTATATATAGCAGATGGTAGTAAAGGAATCAGCCGATTTAACATAGAAAATTCCAAAAGACCCATTTTCATAGATTCTATCCAAACCTCAAATTATGCAAGACATGTAATTATTAATAATCAACATGCATATGTAGCAGATACAGGAGGACTTAACATTGTTAATTTACAGAGTGAATATATCACTGACTTATTGTCATATACTTATGATATATCCATAAATTTTCCATATTTGTACATAACAGATATAACAGGATTAAAAATTATCAATGTGACTGATCCATATTATCCACTCATGAAAGGATCAATTGATACACAGGGAAGCACTGGTTCTATATTTACAAACAATGATATTGCATTTATTGTTGATAGAGATCAAAAAGTAATACTGGCAGATATTTCAAACCCTTATGCCCCTGAAATTTTTTTCTCTATAGATTTATCCAATATTATTGATATAAAAGATATAACATATTCAAATAAATTTATATATGTTGCAGCAGGGCAAAAAGGATTGGTAATAATACCTGAACCAACACGAATAAGTAATCTAACAGTAATAGATGAATCGACAATATCCGGCACATTACCAGAAGTTATAATGCCTGGAAATTATAAAATATTTGTTCAAAACTTAATTGAAAGAATTATGTTAAAAGAAATAGTAAATGTTTCAACTTTTGGGGATTTTGATAATAATGGTACTATTGACTTAAGAGATGCAATTATATGTTTGCGTATCCTTAGTGGATATCAAACAGACAAAATTGAAAATTAATCTTCTCACTGCTTCAAATTTTTTTATAGAAATTTAGAAATTTAGCAAAATAAATATATAAATTATTAAATTTTGCTGAAAAATAATGGTGTAAAAGCATTTTGCGATTTGTGCTAACCGCAGAAGTAGTTAACAATTGTACTTTTGTTACAATTCATTATCTTCAACTTCCCTCTAATTGTTTTATTCGATTGTCATTAGTTAACAACTTCATTTGTTCTATAGCAATTTGGTTCAATTTGACCAAACGCTTTTGCTGTTCAAGTCCTTCTTTGATAAAAAGTGCATTCAGGTTCTCAAGATTTGCCAAGCAAACTAATTGCGATGCAGTCGCTTGATCACGAATATTACCTTTTTTATCAGAATTGGCCTCACGCCATTGTTTTGCAGTTATACCGAAAAGAGCCATATTCAGAACATCAGCTTCGCTGGCATAAACAAAGCTGATTTGGTTACCAGTTATTTCTGGAGGTATGAGGTTTGATTTAATAGCATCTGTGTGAATTCGATAATTAATTTTGGTTAAATTTCTTTTTATATCCCATCCAATTTCTGTATTTTCAATTTCTTTAAGTCGCTGGAACTCTTTTATTAGATAAAGTTTAAATTCAACAGATATCCATGAGGCAAACTCAAATGCAATATCCTTATGAGCGAAAGTGCCACCATAGCGACCTCGTTTAGATACTATTCCAATCGCATCTGTAGCTTTAATCCACTGTGTTGGAGTCAACACAAAGCTATTTAGCCCTGCTCTATTTTTAAACCCCTCGAATTCGAGGGGTTTAAAATTGGGATTATTAAGTTTCTCCCATATCCCCAAGAACTCTATAGTATTACGAGTTCTCATCCAATTCTGAATAACATGATCTGTTCGGTCGGGCTCTTGGTAACGTGCAATATCAGTAATGCAGATGTAATCTTCATCATGTAGATTGTGTACAGTAACTGTTTCCTTTAACACCTGAATTTGTCTGGTTTTGCTCATGTAGAAATCTCCATGTTTAAATCAAATTTTATAAACAATTGATTGAAAAAATAAAACAAACTTGTTTAATTATATTTCGTAGCCGATCATGAGTCAATGCTTTTCTGGTCTTGGGTGAACCATTTACAGCATATTAATTCTAGTACCGGGGAAGGATCTCTGATTTTTAGACCGCATGCATGGCTGCTCAGCGCACCAGTCACTCTCTTTGATATACTTCAAATGTAAAACCGAATTCTTAGCTACTCAGCAATCCAACATTGACCTTTGGTTAACATCCAAATTAAAATCGGATACGTTATTGCTCAGCGGCTAGACCTCGCTCTTGAGTTTAAATCAAATTTAAAACCAAATGCGTGGTTGCTCAGCGCATCAACTAAGCTCTTTGGTATACTTCCAACGTAAAACCGGATGCGTGGCTGCTCAGCAAAAGAACCCATCATAGTACATCATTTGAATCAGACGAATCATAGTTCTTCTTGCGTGTATTAACTATCAATAATCGGGTGCGTGAATCTCAGAATCAAACCCATGAGGAAAAAATGCAAAACAAACTTTAAAACAATAAATACAGAATGTAAGGGGTCGCTAAGCCCCAAGTTTACGAGTATAACATAGTCTTATACGAATCCGGCTAATATGATATTTTAGGTGTTAACCGACAAACGAACGATTTTGATATTTGATTTTAACAACTAAATTAAATAGTTAAATCTTTTTA